>Ga0314772_1000067_pt1 | contig 56106 bp, 50 predicted proteins | sample MetaGCBIW2018_FD_204520 | JGI IMG/M metagenome (GOLD analysis project Ga0314772, IMG submission 204520) | Cryopeg brine microbial communities from Beaufort Sea near Barrow, Alaska, United States - CBIW 2018 | ecosystem: Environmental > Aquatic > Marine > Coastal | place: USA: Alaska | collected... | reverse complement strand
TAAATTTAAGAACGGATGAGCTTTACTACTAGATTTTGAGATGCTAGATGTGAGAATTGGGATGACTGACTGTGCGAAATTAAAGTTAAGACCTTTATTAAAAAAGTAGGTGGCTGAGTGAATTTCTAGGAGCTTAAGCGGAAAGGAATTTGTATCGAACAGTAGGTGGCTGAGTGAATTTCTAGGAACTTAAGCGGAAAGGAATTTGTATCGAAGCCTCCGGTGGATATTACATTACATAAGAGAACAAATAGAAATCGTATGCTGTAAATTGTATATTGTACAATGAAGCTAAACACAGTATACGTTTTACAATATACATTATACTAATTATCAAAAAATGGGAGAACAAAAAAGAAAGAAAAAACACGAACTGCACCGCAGCACTTTTATTTTTGGCAGAAAGAACTACAAATTTATGCTCATAGGGCTTGGTATCATTGCGCTGGGTTTCATCCTAATGTCTGGTGGTGGTAGTAACGATCCTAATGTTTTTAATCCTGACATTTACAGTTGGAGACGCATACGCCTCGCTCCCGCCCTAGTCTTACTTGGTTTTGGTATTGAAGTTTATGCTATTCTGCTTAATCCCAATTCTCAATCCCGTTTCCAAGGGAAGTCAAGATCAAACGAAACGCTTTCTGACTCCGAAAAACACACAAAATAAATGGATTACCTACAAGCGGTCGTGCTAGCGATCATCGAAGGCATTACTGAATTTCTTCCTGTTTCTTCCACTGGGCATATGATTATCGCATCCTCATTTTTTGGGATCGCACAGGAAGATTTTACGAAGCTTTTTACCATTGTGATTCAGTTGGGCACCATACTTTCAGTAGTTGTGCTTTATTTTAAACGCTTTTTTCAATCACTTGATTTTTATTATAAGTTATTTGTCGCTTTTCTCCCGGCGGTAGTTTTGGGACTTTTGTTCAGCGATCTTATTGACGAATTGCTTGAAAGCCCCATTACGGTTGCGGTCTCTCTTATTATTGGTGGCTTTATACTTCTAAAGGTTGATGATTGGTTTGGCGATGGCGAAGGCACCGAAATTTCATACGGAACCGCTTTAAAAATCGGCTTTTTTCAATGTTTGGCCATGATTCCCGGTGTTTCGCGCAGCGGCGCTAGTATCGTGGGCGGTATGAGCCAGAAACTATCACGAACCGTAGCAGCAGAATTTTCGTTTTTTCTTGCCGTTCCCACTATGCTGGGCGCCACGGTAAAAAAATCGTGGGATTATTATCAGGATGGTTTTGTGCTTACAGGTGAGCAAATCAATTTATTGATCATTGGCAATATTGTAGGTTTTCTGGTAGCACTTATTGCGATCAAATCGTTTATCGATTACCTGAGCAAGCACGGGTTTAAAATATTTGGATATTACCGCATTATCGCCGGTGCTGCGATCTTGATCATCCACTTTTTCATTATGGAACTTACGGTGGTTTAACAAGGAAACATGTATAGTATATTTTAAAGAAATAAGAGAAGAGAGAAGAGAAAAAATGAAAAACCAACCTGCAAGGCGCTGTGCTGAGCTTGTCGAAGTGTGTTGCGTAGGTTTCCTTATAGGTTTTGTTAAATTTTGAGCAATCAATTCTTTAAAAAACAGTATACAATCTACAATTCACAGAATACAAAAGCCTTCAATTTTGCCGCTTATAAAAAACCTTGCCCCATCTTTCAATATGTTCCTTTAAGGCGGTATTTTCTATGGAATCAAACCTTATGAGATCTACTTCTTGCGGAAGTAAAAGATCATCTATTTCGGTTTCCAAGCGCAATAATTCATCAAAAGAAAGTGTACTCATAACGGCAAGATCGATGTCTGAGTGGTTTTTAAAATCACCCTTGGCCCTAGAACCGTAAAGCATGACGCACTTTATATTTTCGTTTTTGGCAAAAAGTTTTTTTAAACGCTCTAAGGACTTAGGAGCGAGACCAAAGGTGTAGTTAATTGCTTCAATTTCTTTAGGAACGTTCATTTTTTAAGCTGTTCATTTTTTGTAGAAAGTTCTTAAAACAACCGTGATAAACAACTATTATCTTTTCTGAAATCTCTGTAGCTACGGCTTCATTATAGGTGTGACTGGATTTGTTTCGGCTTACGATCATATCCATCCAGCTATCAGCATCTTCTATAAGTTCATTTTTAAAACTAAGCCGAATAGCGTCACGACAACCATTTATATTTACAATGCCCTGATAATTTAGATAGTCCTTCATAAGGTTGCATGCCAGCTCATAAGTAAATTCAAATGCCTGAATTAAGCCTTGTAGTTCTAAGTTACTCAATGTTCTTTCTTCCGCAAGGGAAACGGCATCTTCCAGTCTTGACTGGGCACGCATATAATTATCCAAACGTTGAATCCAGCGGATATCTTGCATATAAAGTTTATTTTCTAAAGTAAAGATACTATTTTAAAGATATAGGGAAATTCCTATTGTTTCATGTGAGGAAGCACGGTTTGAAAATATTTGAATATTACCATATCATCGCCGGTGCCGCGATCTTGATCATCCACTTTTTTATAATGGAACCTACAGTGGTGTGACAAAGTTATTTTGAATTTTGAATTCAGAATTTTAAATGGGCCGCTGCTGTGTCATTTTTTGCATAAATTCAAGGGAATACAATATGCTTGCTGAAAAACGGTTAAAAACAGGCTGAAAATGACCAATACGGCTGATTTTTGACCGATTTTGATCTGTTTTTAATTGATTCTTCAATCCTGTTACTATTCTCTAAAGTATAAAATGAATTTATAAAAGAAATTGTTTACCAAAAATACACAATACTGCTTACTTTATTCATTCGGTAAAACCGGCTGGAAAGCGTTAAAAATACGCCATTTTTGATCAAAAACAAGTTTCGCGTTAGGGATTGAAGTGAACCTGCCTGTCCCTACCGGGAGGAAGCCTTTTTGCTCGTTCCTCGCAAAAAGATTGCAGCGGAAAGCCCGACCCGCTAGGGAAACGCCCAAAAACCAATGAGAATTATCAAAAAAACACCTTAGGCAGAAAGAAATTCTGCTATACCTTTTCCAGCTCTTCCATAAGTGCAGGCCGGTTTGCATATTCTTTCCGTAAAAACGCAACTAGATTTTCAACACACTCCAGGTCGCCGAGTTTCTTGATCCAGCGGATTTTTCGCACGGCTTTTTTATAATAATTCCTGCCCGTATTTTCGCTTAAATAACGCTTAATGTGATTCTCATAGAGTTGTACCAGCTCGGGCGTATATTCTTTGGCAAGGTAAGGCTCATATTCTTTTACAATATCAATGGAATGTGCTTGTTTCACAAGATTGAACAATTTATCATACCACTTTTCAGCAACATAAAATTTTGCAATGTGCTGAAAATTGGAATAGCTCGTTCGCATTTCTGAGATCAGTTCATTGAGATAATCAGGCCATTCGTTTTCAGGGACGCGGACTTTGAGTAGGTTATAATATTCCATTTTATCATGATGGGAATCCTGTAGGAAAAGGGCGCGGGCAAACTGAATAATTGCCTCCTCATTATCACTGGCCTGAGCGATCTGTAACTGCCAGTTGCGCCATTCATTGGCTCGGCCGGCCCAGCGTGACTTGTCGTTTTCCACTCCTTCCTGGGCGATTTTGGCCGCTCGGTCATAGTCTTTTTCATTGATCAATTCTTCCAGCGCCATACGGCGGAAAGCGGCAAACTGTAGATTATCATACCTGTACTGTTTCGCCGCTGCGGGACCTTCCAAAATACTTAATAATGACAATTTTATCAATTCGGCCTCTTCTTGCTCATATTCTGATAATTTTGTTTTCTCCAATAAGGACTTGATTGTCGCTGCGCTCTTTTTATCACTGCTGACGTTTGTCGCCAGCGAAAGCATCTGCAAATGCCAATCCCACCCTTTAAAAAGTTCCTTTTCAAAATCCTTTAGGCAAAGGTCAAAAAATTCCTTTTTTAGGTCCTTTTTCAGCACTGCATGGCTCAATTCTTCCAGCACATTTAGGGCGAGGTTAATGTTGCTGCCCACGTCTGCATTACTATCGTCTACAAAATCGAGTGCTTTTGTCATTTCTTCCAGTACGGCAAAACCCAGATAAAAAGCACTTCGGTGATTTCCTTTTTCAAGATGTTCCCTGCCCGTCATCATCAAGGTATAGACGGCACCGCCCACCTGCCTCGCGCCGCTCCAGTCTACATAACCATAGCTACGCGAGGCACTTTTTAAAATCGCGCGTACCTGTTTTGAGTAAAGTGCCTTGCTCTCCTTCTCGTTGAGATAGGCAAAATGCGCCAAAAACCTTCGCCGGAGCGTGTTATCTTCGTCAATTAAGGTTTTTAGATAAGCGGCAAGCTCCGTTTTTGGTAATTCTTTTAGCACATCATCTACCTTATCATCTAAGGTTTTACGCGCTTTAACTGGTTTTGCCTTGCCACTTTTTGACTTAACCGAAATATCAAGTGTATCCTGTTGCAGGTAAAATAATGCGGCGGTCACATGTTTACAAACAGGGCCAAGATCATAAGGACAATCGCAATACTGATGCGTCACTTCGCCTTTTTTAATCTGAAGTTGAACGCGGTAATCGCTTGAACCGGTTACTTTAAAATTCTGGTTACCGTCAGTATTGCCCAAATGTTCCACAGCCCCAGATTTAAAATAATCCAAACCGCGCTTTAAAATAGTTTCATCAATGTATTGTTCAAATTGATCTAATGGAATAGTTGTCATATATAGAACGGGATTTATATAAAACAAATTTACATAGACAAGTCCATACGACCTCATTTTATAATGATGATTTAAGGTTTATGCCGTTGCTGATCTTAACGATTTCTATGGAAAATAGCGTCAAAAATGACCGTTTCTAGTCGAAAAACGCCATTTTTAGACATCACAAAAGGCTAATAAAACCGTACTTTTATTGATATATTTGCACTTTTCCCAACGAAAATACACAGCATGCAACAAAATCCATCATTAGAGCATTTTAAAGAAGGCCAAATACTGCTTTTTGACAAACCGCTGGGATGGACGTCTTTTCAGGTGGTGAACAAAGTGCGCTGGCTGATCAAAAAAGCATACGGCATCAAAAAGATAAAAGTGGGGCATGCCGGCACATTAGATCCGCTGGCGACCGGACTTCTTATTATTTGTACGGGGAAATTCACCAAGCGAATCGAAGAATTTATGGGACAGGAAAAGGAATATACCGGCACCATAACACTTGGTGCTACTACTCCATCCTACGATCTGGAAACCGAAATTGATGCTACTTTTCCGCTCGGCGGAATAACAGAAGAACAGATTAAAGCGACAACGCCACAATTTACGGGAATCATCCAACAGCGGCCGCCTATTTTTTCTGCATTGAAAAAAGAAGGAAGACGGCTCTATGAGTTTGCCCGTGCCGGGGAAGAAGTAGAAATTCCTGAACGGGAAGTGCACATCCGCGAATTTGAAATCACGCGTGTTGCGATTCCAGAGGTGGATTTTAGAGTTGCTTGCAGCAAAGGCACCTATATTCGCTCGCTGGCGCATGATTTTGGCAAAGCCCTGAATAATGGCGCGCATCTTTCCGCCCTTAGGCGCACAAAAATCGGTTCATTTGAGGTGAAAAACGCCTTAAATATAGCAGAATTTGAAGCCTTACTTACAAAATCCCAATAATTCAAGTCATTTAGTTTCCTTTAAAAAACTCTTAAATCATTTGGAAAAGCAATTTTTCTGATTACTTTACATTTAACGATTTAGAAATCGTACTTTAAAAAAATTCATTACCCCAAGCAGCATCTACAATGAACATAAGTCCGCAGGATAAAGCTTTCTTGATCACCTTTGGCAGTGCATGTCTACTGGTGCTGGTGTTCTTTTTTACTACGCTACATCCTTTTGAAAAACAACTGGCAGCAGAAGAATTCATTGATATGACGCTCATTGAAGAGCCCGAAAAAGAAATGCCCGAGGAATTACAAAAAGAGGAAATAACCGCGCCGAACGAACCCATTTCGCACCAACTTAAAAACGAATCGCGCCTGCAGACCGAGGCCGAAAAGTTTTTCGCTCAGGAAGACCAAGTGCGGGATGCACTCCAACAAAAAGAGGAAACCGAAAACGAAACCGCCGCAGAAGAAAACGACGACTACAGCGATTATAAGGAGAAAATAGAAGCGCTGCGCAAAAAGGCCAGAATTGCCAAAGAGTCAGAAACTGGTGAAAAAAAATCAAAACCCGACCAGAAAACAGCATCCACCAGCAGAAAAACCACAATAAGTTACATGCTTAAACAACGCAATGCACTAAGAATCCCCAACCCCGTTTATACCTGTAATGCGGTAGGCAAGGTGGTGATCAATATTCAGGTAAGCGATACCGGCAATGTGACAAAAACGAGCTTTAACAAAGCCGCCTCTTCTACCTCAAACGGCTGTCTTGTTGATCAAGCACTTGATTATGCAAGCAGGGCCAGTTTTGACAGCGCTCCCCGGAGTGCACAATTGGGCAGTATCACTTTTGAATTTCAAGGTTAGATCACATCAACAACCATTTCGGTTTTTTTTACGTTATATATGCTAGAAAACATATTTTAAAACAATAAAGTGCCCCCATTGCATAAAAAGTTCAGCACCTTGCTCTTCACACTTCCTTTTCTATTTGGTTTCATTAAGTCCTTGCACGCTCAGCAAAACATAGATGATGTCCTTAAGAAGTATAACAACCACAGCGTCCCCTATATTTCAGTAGAAACACTTAAGATGAAAAAGGATGATTATGTTCTTTTTGATACACGAAAAAAGGAAGAGTATAATGTAAGTCATATTCCCGGAGCTATCTGGGTAGGTGAGCGCGTAAACGATAATTTGCTGAACTCAATTCAGCTAAAAAAATCTCAATCTATCGTGGTTTACTGCACTGTCGGCGTGCGCAGCGAGGCGTATGGCAACCAGATGATAAACAGGGGTTTTACCCACATAAATAACCTTTATGGAAGCATTTTGCCTGGAAAAATGCCGGTTTTGCGGTACTTGATTTCAGCGGAAAGGAAACCGAAAAAGTACATGTTTATTCAAAAATCTGGGGAAAGTATCTCAAAAACGGGGAGAAAGTATATTAAATTCCCGAATTTTGAAGTCTCAAAACAAACGGTTCTCTGATGCGGAGAACAAACCAAGTACTGGCTCCTCTTATTTAGAAAACCGTTTCTAACGCATTAAATTTAATTCCATATTATGGGCTTATTGAGCAAAAAACAAACAGATGAAGATGTGGATTTTACCACAGATTTTCACTTTCCTACTTCAACCCAAGCACTCGTTATTTTTACCCGAAACCCAGAACTGGGCAAGTGTAAAACGCGACTTGCCAAGACCGTGGGCGATGAGAGCGCGCTGCGCATCTATAAATTCTTACTTTCACATACAGCAGACGTTACCGAGAAATTGAGGGTAGATAAGTTTGTCTATTATACAGATTCCATTCGTAAAAATGACTTGTGGGATGACCAGAAATACACCAAGCGCATTCAAAACGGCGATACTCTGGGTGAGAAGATGCACAATGCCTTTAGTATTCTCTTCAATTCAGGCTATAAAAAAGTGATGATCGCAGGCAGCGATCTTTATGACATTAAACAACAAAATCTAGAAGAAGCCTTCAGAAAACTTGATGACAGCGATTACGTCATAGGGCCGGCAAAAGATGGCGGTTATTACCTGCTGGGAATGAAAAAAATGAACAGCTCCATTTTTGAACAAAAAAAATGGAGTACCTCAACCGTGCTTGAAGATACTCTTAAGGATCTGAAAAATGAAGATGTAGCCCTGCTTGAAGAGCGCAACGATATTGATGATTATGAAGATCTGGAAGATATCGCCGAATTACAGCAGTTTTTACCCGAGAAATTCCAGAAAAAATTAAAAGGATAGCATTCAACCGAAATCAGAAAACAAGCTTTAGAAGGACTAAAACTCCTTTATAAGTCTAAAAACAGGTTTAAAGTGTCAAAAGACGGGCGCAATCATAAGAAAATAGTCAATGAAGAATTATATAGAGCAATCTGCACAATTTTTAAAACTGCGAGGCTTTGATGCTCCAGAAATAGGAATTATTCTAGGCACCGGCCTCGGCCAGATTGTAGATAAAATCGAGAATGCCATAGATGTGAGCTACAATCACATTCCTAACTTTCCCACAGCTACAGTAGAATTTCATATGGGCAAAATGATCTACGGCGATCTGGCGGGAAAAAAGGTAATTGTTATGCAGGGTCGTTTTCATATTTATGAGGGCTATAGTCCGCGCGATGTGAGCTACCCCGTGCGTGTCATGCATGAACTGGGCATAAAAAAATTGCTTGTTTCTAATGCTGCAGGGGCGATCAACTTAGCTTTCGCCAAAGGCGAAATCATGCTTATCGAAGATCATATCAACCTACAGGGAGATTCCCCGCTTGCCTTTAAAGGCGTAAGTAAATTGGGAACGCGTTTTACTGATATGAGCGCTCCATACGATCTTGAAATGTCCAGAAAAATAGAAGACATCGCCAAAGCGAAAGGCATAAACTTGCATAAGGGTGTTTACGCATCGGTTGTAGGCCCACAGTTGGAAACCCGTGCAGAATACCGCTATCTCAAAATTATAGGTGCAGATGCCGTGGGAATGAGCACGGTGCCAGAAGTTATCGTTGCAAACCATCTTAACCTGCCCGTAGCTGCCGTTTCCGTACTTACGGATGAATGCGATCCTGATAATTTGAAACCGGTAGATATAGACGATATCATGGCCGCAGCTTCTAAAGCGGAACCGAATATGATTGAGCTGTTTATGGGATTGATCGAGCAGCTTTAGTGAAAAACCTGACAGGTCTGAGGAATATTATAAACATAGAACCTACTTATTATACCCAAACCTTTTTAACTCCTTATCGCTGCTGCGCCAGTCTTTGTTGACTTTAACGTAAAGTTCAATATGTACTTGTTTACCAAAAAAGGTCTCGAGATCTTTACGTGCCTCGATGCCCACCCGCTTTAGGGCGTTGCCCTTGTGGCCTATGATAATACCCTTCTGACTCTCGCGCTCCACCATTATAATGCTGCGCATACGTATGATTTTCTCTTCTTCTTCAAACTCTTCCGTATCTATTTCTACGGAATATGGAATCTCCTTTTTATAATATATTAGGATCTTCTCGCGGATGATCTCATTTACAAAAAAGCGTTCAGGCTTATCGGTCAGCGCGTCTTTAGGATAAAATGGCGGAGAAACGGGTAAATTGCTCAAAATACGATCAAAAACCTCGCGGACACCAAAGTTTTCAAGCGCGGAGATGGCAAATATTTCGGCGTTGGGAACCAATTTCTGCCAGTGTCGGCGGCTTTGCTCAAGCAACTCTTCGTTGCCTTTATCTATTTTATTGATGAGCAACAGTACCGGAATTTCCGTAGTTGTTATCTTTCTAAAAAAGTCTTCGTCCTTGAGCTCTTTTTCGCCCAACTCTACCATATACAGCAACACGTCTGCATCTTCAAAAGCCGACTTTACGAAATCCATCATAGAAGCCTGCAGTTGGTATGCGGGCTTGATGATACCCGGTGTATCACTGAAAATCATCTGAAAGTCATCCCCATTTACAATCCCCAGAATACGATGCCGCGTGGTCTGTGCCTTCGAAGTAATAATGGAAAGCCGCTCTCCCACCAGCGCATTCATCAATGTAGATTTTCCTACATTGGGATTGCCTATAATATTCACAAAACCAGCGCGGTGCTCTTTGATTTTGGGTTCTTTATCGGGATTTAGGATGTCTTCGCTCACGGGTTTTATAGTATTATAATTTGTATTGTCATTTTTAAGCCAAAAAGATTGGAATATTATGGTAAAAGTACTGTTTTTGTTCACGTTAAAATCACCTTCCCAGAAATCCTGATCACTGAAAAAATTGATTATTCTTTCTCAAAAATAAGCTTCCCGGTATACGTTTCTTCTACTTCAACGATAGGCGGTCGGTTTACCGAAATCAGGTCGCCGGTACTCAGTACTTTTCCACGTAGGCTTTGAATAGGATTTACGATCACTTTTTGGGTTCCGCGGTGAAAAACATACAGCTCTTGAACAGCCAGATTTTGTGCCTCGACGCGCATATCTCCCTCTAAAAGTTCAATATTGGCAGCATTGGCCGTTCCGGAAAGAAAGAAATTACTCAGTCCGTTCGCGGTGATTTTTAAGCTATCTACCGCTAATTCTAGCCTAAAATCGCCGTCTTTATGATATTTATCTTCTTCCTCCAGATCTTCACTGAGCAGTGTGAGTGAAGAATAACGGAGCACGCCATCACTTTGCACGGCATAGCCTGAAGCATTGCGAATGGTCTCAATATTTGGGGAAGTCACCACTATTTGAGTTATATTATAATCCCGCACCAAGTTGCAACCATTGTCATTTACTAGCGTCAGCACACCATCTGTAACGCTTATTTTTATATCGTTGATCAGGTTTTTGCCAGTTTGCACAACAACTTTCTGCTGCGGGCCTTCTTTTACGATTAATTGCAAGTTCTCTTCAACCACAATGGTATTGAATTCGGCTACCTCAAATTCTTTCTGAATACGGTCACCCGCTTTCTGAGCACAGTCGAAACTGTTCTCGCTGTCACAAGAACTCAAAAAAATGAGTACAAAAGCTCCTAAAAATAGTCTCAAATAAATACAGATTAGAAAGCCAAATTTAATGAACTTCAAGCATAAAAAGTAAATTAGTTCTGAAACTTGAAGACAAAGACATTTATAGAGCAGGATCACTTTTCTTCTGAAGCCATAAAAAGTTCTTTTTTAAGCATGCCGCTCCGGTCTTTTGCCAGTTCTAAAATTGGATCATAGTTAGCATATTCTTCATCCTCATACTTTTCAATAAACGCTTCATATAATTTTAAGACCGCTTCTTTATCGGCGTAATAATTATCTGCTACGACAGCTTTGTTATAAAGCGCTCTTTTATGATCTTTATTTTCGGTCAGGGCTTTATTGAAATTTTCCATGGCTTCTGGCCAGTCATTATGAATTTGATAGGTATCCCCTAAAGTGTAATAATCAGCATCTAGCGGCAGATCTTTATAGAAAATAGCCAATTTCCCATGTTTTTCGGCGTTTTTAAAATCCTCTACAAAATTGTAAAGCTTGGCCAAATTGGCGTGCAGGTAAAAATCCTCTTCACTAAAGTCCAGTGCCTTTAGATAATAATCAATCGCCACTTCATAATTACGGCGTTTATAATAGCACGCACCGAGTTTTTCATAGATAAACTGCGAATTTTGACCCAATTTGAGTAGTTTTTCAAATAATGGGATCGCATCACTTATAAAACCCCGACTGAAATTATCTTGCGCCAGCAGCGAGATAATCTGCACATTCTCAGGATAACTTTGTAAAGCTTTTTTACATAAACGCTCTACGAGCAAATAATTTTTACGCTTTAAGTAATATTTGGCCGTTTGATAAAGTGCTTTCTGGTGTGTACTATCCAGCGCGACCGCATGTTCAAAATCGGCTATAAAAGCCTTATTATCGTCTTTTTTCCCCACTAAACTGTCTGTATTTACCAATGCAGAAGTATCGCGTATCTCCATTTTTGCGCGGCCACGCTGATAGTAAAAGTTGGGATTGTTTTTGTAAGTGTCTATTAAGATACTGAAAATGCTATCTGCTTTTTTATAATGGGCCGTCGTGATCAAAAGTTTGCCGTATTCATTTAAGGCCAACACCTTTTCCGGACCGGTTGCGGCTTTTTTATAGTTGAAAAGTGCATCGCCCAGCGTCCCTTTTGCCTGATGTGCGCGGGCGATTTTTAGGTAAATATTCTCGTTTTTAGGTGAAATACGAGAATACTCAACTAACGCTTCAGTATAATTGCCCACTGCGTAGAGGCTATCTGCAATGGCCAAAGCCGAAGTGTTTTGAGCTTCGGCTTTTAGAAAAGTGGCAACTAGAATTAAAAATAAGAATTTTTGCATAGTTGAATAATTACGAAAGACCTCACAGGTTTTCAAAACCTGTGAGGTCTCCCACAATAATATTACTTTGAAACCTGTAAGACAATGGGCAGCGCGTACAGTACATTTACTGGCTGACCTTTTTGTTTCCCTGGGGTCATATCTGGCAATAAATTGACAACCCGCTCCGCTTCTTTTTCTAGGGCTGGATCAGGACCGCGCGAACCCATAAATTCCACTACTCCCTTATTATTTATTTTGAACTGCACATAAATTTTGTTTATACCCGTTAAACCTAACTTTTTACCCAGACTTGTATCAAAGTGTTTTTGTACAAAAAGAGAGATGCTTTCAGACATACATCTTTTTTTGGCATCATTGTCGGCAAGATCTTCACAGCCTGCAAATGTTGGCACATTTTCAACAACAGCATAAGGAACGTCTGTAATAAAAGCCTCATCTAATGCAACGTTCTCTTCCTCCTGATTCGACGTCTCAACTACTTCTATAACTTCGTTCTCATTCATGCTGGTATTAAGATTTTTTAATAAAGAAACTTCTTTTTCCGTCAACTCCCCCTTGGCGTCAATAGTGGCCTGCAGATCAGAAATCTGCTGTTCAAGGGTTTGGGATTGTCCATTCTCTGGGTTATTATCACTGGAGCAACCTACATACGTAAGCATCCCGGCGAGCACAGGGACTAGAAGTGCATATTTCCATTTTGCAGTGGTTTTTGAACGTTTTTGTAACATAATGATTCGTTTTTTGATTAATGATTGATTAAAAAATGTATTGATGAATGAAATTTTTTGACTTCCGAAAGCGGTATTGAGCAGCTGATTGTAATAGGAACGGTGTTCTATATGGCGCACCGCTTTTGCATCTGCGATATATTCATGCAGTTCGCTAATGCTGCGCTGATAACCATAAATAAATGGGTTGAACCAAAGCAACACGCGCAATGTCTCAAAAAAGAAAAGGTCGATACCGTGCCTCTCTATAACATGCACTTTCTCATGGGCAAGAATGTGCTGGCGCGTTTCTGTTTCTATGTTTTCACCTAGAAAGACTGTATTTAAAAAAGTAAAGGCAGCGTCGCTATTGGGGATCGTAATAATACCTTGATCGCCTTTCCGCTTAAAGCGAAAATACCTATTGATCTCTTGATATTTGTGCAACAAATTCACTAACGTAAAAACCACACCGCTAAGGTATAGCGCCATCCACCAGAAACTGATGGGCAGGTTTCCTGATGCTACGTTTGCTGTAGATTCAACCGATGTTGCACCTATAATCACCGGGCTCAACTCTTGAATCTGCAGTGGAATGATCACTTGCGTTTGTAACAGCGGTATTTCTATAAAAGGCAGCGCAAAGGCGAGCAGAACGGTACTCAAAAGATAGATCCTGTTCCACTGAAAAAGGATTTCCTTCCGCAGAAAAATCAGGTAAATAGCTAGAAAAACGGCTTGAAAAAGAATGACTTCTAAAAGATAAGTCCCCATAATTAGTGCTCTTTATTGATTTCCTTTAATATAGACTCTAACTCGCCTACGCTCATGTCTTTCTTCTTGACGAAAAAAGAAACCATGCTTTTGAAACTTCCATTAAAATAGTCGTTCACCATTTTATTCATGGAGTCGCTGCTATATTTAGCCTTTTCAACCTTGGCAAAATAGATGTGCCCTCTGCCCTCTTTTTTGTAATCGACGAAACCTTTACTTTCCAAAATGCGGACAATGGTAGAAACCGTGTTATAAGCAGGTTTTGGCGCTGGCATTTGCTCAATGATCGCAGCCACATTCGCCTCTTTTAATTCCCAAAGGATCTGCATGATCTCTTCTTCGGCCTTGGTCAATTGTTTCATATTCTAAAGTATTTAATTACTTGTTCATCAAATATACCTAAAACTTTAGTTTAAACTAATCTTTTAGGTCATTATTTTATAATATACTTGATAATCTTAGTTTTAGGCGGATAAATAGATGAGAAAATGACCCAAAGCCCTTAAAAACAAACAGTTTTTAAGGGCTTTGGGTCGATTTTAAGCGATAACTACCGTTCGGTATTTTTTCAGCGCTTATGCCTTGCTTTATCGAAATGAAATTTTGATAGTTTCTTATTTTGAGGAGTGAAGTTGGTATCGTAGGTGACAGAGAGTTGAGTTTAGAAGATGGGGTTTACAAGCAAATTACGTGTTTAACCACCCCGTCCGCTTTCGCGGCCACCCCTCCTATAAAAGGAGGGGAACTTTTAATCGTGTTTCTAAGATACAGATAATTTTTTATGCAGAAACTTTAATGCTCACCACATAACCTTCCGCATTGCGGATATTGAAGACTGTGTCGTCTTCAAAAATTAGGTACTGGCCTTTGATGCCTTTGAGCACGCCGTCGTAGCTGGGCGTTTTTTCAAGGTTCAGGGTTTTTAACTTCTCAGGATAGCGCAACACGGGAAATTCTATATGCGTTTCTTGCGTGCTGCTTATAAAGTAATCCTGAGCCTCCTCGGGAATAAATGGCCTAAGCTTATCCCTGAATTCAAAAAGATTTTCATCCTTTATATCATTCCTGAGCATTTTTCGCCAATTGGTTTTATCGGCCACATGATCTTTAAGCGCTACCTCGGTAATCCCAGCGAGATAACGGTTTGGCGTTTCCACGATTTCTATTGCTTCATGCGCGCCCTGGTCTATCCACCGTGTGGGCACTTGCGTTTTTCTGGTAACGCCCACTTTTATATTGCTACTGTTTGCCAAATAAACAATGTGCGGTTTTATCTGTACCTGTTTTTCATACTCCAGGTCACGGTGTTCCTGATCCAGATGGGCGGTACTCAGTTCTGGTCGCATGATCCAGTCTGCGGTTTGCGGGAGTTTATAAAAATCATCATAGCAGTAGCCCTGGCGGTATATCTTTTTATTCTTTCCGCAGGCAAGGCATTGATAGTGCAAAAAATCAATGTGCAAATGCTTGTTTAAAAGTTGGTTTACATGAATAAAATCGGACTCAAAAAGCAGGTAATATTGCACGGGAATTTGAAATTCCGTTCTCATTTTGGTCAATACGCCCTGATATTGCATAAAAATAATGTTTGTTGTTTCTAGAATGCTTTCGCTCTCGCTTCAAATAAAATCGTGAAAATATGTATTTTTGGAATTCAAAGGGCTTGTAACAAAATAACCTATATATTTTATGTTATTACACCCCCTTTGTTTACCGCTGAAGGAATTGCAATTCTCAATAAAGGAAGAAAATACTGCCTTCCTTTTATATCTTCAGTACGGTATAAAAATTTAGAAAAACCTAACTTTAAACCGCTTAAAGCTATAACCGCATTGGCACAGCTTATTGGTCTTTAAGAAAACAAAGATACTAACAAAAATGCCTATTCCTTTAGTCAATTCGGTCGCGTCCTGGTTCTTGAAGAAACGTATCCACCAGATGGAACTCTTCATAAAATACCCGCACGATGTGCAGCAAGAGTTGCTGCTCAAGCTTGTGCATCGGGCCAAAAATACAGAACTGGGAAAGAAATATGGTTTTGAAGACATTAAAAACTACGAGCAGTTTGCGCGGCGTGTACCAGTGACCTGCTATGAGTACTTTCAGGAAAAAATAGAACGGGGGAGAAAAGGGGAAACCAATATTTTCTGGCCCACGCCCATTCGCTGGTTTGCACAGAGCAGCGGCACTACAAATGCCCGCAGCAAATACATTCCCGTAAGCCAGGAGTCGCTGGAGGATTGCCATTATGCAGCCAGTAAAGACCTGTTATGCATCTATCTGAACAACAATCCCGAAGCCCAGATGTTTACGGGCAAAAGTCTGCGCCTAGGCGGAAGTAAAAAACTGTATGAGAGCAATGGCACTTCGTATGGGGATTTATCTGCTATTTTAATCGATAATATGCCGTTCTGGGCCGAATTTAGTAGCACGCCCGGTAATGAAGTCTCTCTTATGGATGACTGGGAGACTAAGATGCAGGCCATCGTAAATGAAACCATAAACGAGAACGTAACCAGTCTGGCCGGCGTGCCCTCATGGATGCTCGTTTTGCTCAACACCGTTCTGGAAACCACACAAAAAAGCTCCATTTTTGAAATCTGGCCAAACCTTGAGGTATACTTTCATGGTGGCGTGAGTTTTGAACCTTATCGCGAGCAGTACCAGAAAATACTTCCGAGAAATGATTTTCGCTACTATGAAATCTATAACGCTTCTGAAGGGTTTTTTGCCATTCAAGACCGCAATGATTCTTCAGAATTGCTGCTCATGCTTGATTATGGTATTTTTTATGAATTTATCCCAGTAAGGGGCAATGCGGATCAAAATGAACCACCCATCCCGCTTGATCAGGTGCAACTGGATGTCAATTATGCCGTGGTGATTACCACAAATGCCGGACTATGGCGCTATAAAGTGGGCGATACGATACGTTTTACATGCCTGGCACCCTATCGCGTAAAAGTCACCGGCCGCACTAAGCACCACATCAATGCCTTTGGCGAAGAACTGATCATTGAAAATGCCGAAAAAGCATTGAAAAAAGCCACTGCCCTCACCCATTCTGAAATAGTGGAATTTACCGCCGCTCCCATTTTTATGATCGATAAAGAAAAAGGAGCCCATGAGTGGATCATTGAGTTTAAAACCAGTCCAGAAGATCCAGCTATATTCTGTAAACTACTGGATGAAACCCTTCAGGAAATAAACAGCGATTATGCCGCCAAGCGTTTTAATAATCTCACCCTTAACGCACCGAAGATTCATTATGGGAGAAACAACCTGTTTTATGATTGGTTGAAAACCAAAAATAAGTTGGGCGGGCAGCATAAAGTACCTCGCCTCAGCAATACTCGGGAATATCTGGAAGAATTGCTTGAAATGAATAGTGAGCAATGAGCAGTTGCAGTTGCAGTTGCTTAAAAAATAAACGGATAAACGATTTTATACTCTTGTGACATTTTACTTTAAATTTCCGAAATATAAATCTCTATCGAGAAAGACCTGACAGGTTTCAAAAACCTGTCAGGTCTGGGTGTTCCGCAGACCTGCAAGGTATTTCCGCTTTTTCAGCGAATTCCTTGTAGGTCTAACCGAGTTGAACTTAAAGTGGAAACCTTTCGCTTACGTGAAAAAATAAAACAAAAAGACCTTAACGTTCAATAAGGTGAGTTTGGGCGGGGGAGACACCTACAAGGAACCCCGTTTGTTCGTTCCTCTCAAATGGGGAATACCTTGCAGGATATTGAAATGCAAGACCTGACAGGTTTAAAAAACCTGTCAGGTCTATTGAGGATCATATTTCCATTGACAACAAAGACTTGAATATCGACCATAATCCTATATCATTTATGCACACACAAATGCATTACAATACCACATTTGAGAAAAAAATAGCTCCCGAAAAAAAGACCAGAAACGAAGAGTTTGAAGATTGCGCTTTTATAGAATGTGACTTTTCAAATGCTTCTTTTATTTCCTGCATGTTTACCCATTGCACATTTACGAGATGCAACCTGAGCATGGTTCAATTCAGCATGTCGCAGATGGATCACATTGATTTTATAGATTGTAAACTATTGGGCATCAACTTTGGTCAATGCAGTGACTTTCTATTTTCGGTAGATTTTGAAAATTGCGTGCTGGATTATTGTTCTTTTACAGGCAAAAAACTCAGTAAAACGAGCTTTAAAAATGCGTCACTAAAAGAAGGTGATTTCACCGGGTGTGACTTATCCCAATCGGTTTTTGAAAATACGGATCTTCATTTCACCACATTCAAAAACACCAATCTTAGCAGCACTGATTTTCGATCTGCCAGAAATTACCAAATCGATCCTGAAACCAACACATTGCGAAAAGCCAAATTCTCGTGGCCAGAACTTACAGGTCTGCTCTATAAATATGAAGTGATTTTAGAATAGGCATCAGTTGCATTTTTCAGTCTCAGTTGGCAGTTGCAGTTAACAAACAAACGATTCAACGAATAAACAGTAAACAATTAAATGATTCCACGATTCCCAATACTATACACAAAATGCCGATTTTTCCATTGGAAAACCGGCATTTTTCGTTTAAAACGGTCTATTTTGACCAAAAATTATTCTAATTGCATCCGTTGTTTAGGAGGCTGCTTTAAGCTTTTTTATAGTTGATTTGGCCAACTTCCGCTCTGCGTATTCTTTGGTAACTGTCAGTTCCGTTTCTTCTGAGCTGGGTAGTTCAAACATCGCATCGGTAAGGATAGCTTCACATAACGAGCGCAGGCCACGTGCCCCCAATTGATATTCCATCGCTTTGCCTACGATATAATCAAGTGCTTCATCCGTGATTTCAAATTCGACCTCATCCATCTCAAACAGTTTTTTATACTGCTTGATGATCGCATTTTTCGGCTCAGTAAGAATGGCGCGAAGCGCTTCCGCATCTAGCGGATTCATATATGTAAGAACCGGCAAACGACCGATAATCTCTGGGATCAAACCAAAATCTTTAAGATCTTTTGGAATAATGTATTTCAAAAGATTGTTTTTCTCATAGACATCTTCGTTTTTACTGGCAGTAAAACCTACGGCCTGCATGTTGAGACGTTTGCTGATTACGCGTTCAATACCATCAAAGGCGCCACCAGCAATAAAAAGAATATCCTCTGTGTTGACCTCAATGAATTTTTGATCAGGATGTTTACGACCTCCTTTTGGCGGCACGTTAACGGTGGTTCCTTCAAGCAGTTTAAGTAGCGCTTGTTGTACGCCTTCACCGCTCACATCACGCGTTATGGAAGGATTATCGCTCTTGCGCGCAATCTTATCAATCTCATCAATAAAAACGATGCCGCGTTGTGCTTTTTCCAGATCATAATCTGCTGCCTGTAACAAACGTGTAAGAATACTTTCTACATCCTCACCCACATATCCTGCTTCGGTAAGTACAGTGGCATCTACAATCGCCAGAGGTACATTAAGCATACGGGAAATAGTCTTTGCCATCAAGGTCTTACCTGTACCGGTCTGGCCTACCATGATAATATTACTTTTCTGGATATCTATATCCTCGTCATTACCAGGCTGCATTAAGCGTTTATAGTGGTTGTAAACAGCAACCGCCATCACTCTTTTTGTATATTCTTGACCTATAATGTACTGATCCATAAAGGCGTTGATCTCCTTTGGCTTTTTAAGCATAAGGTCTTTTGAAAGATCACCGTTCTGGGTTTCTTTAGACTCTTCAACCACAATGCCGTGGGCCTGCTCGATGCAGCGGTCACAAATATGCGCATCTAAGCCTGCAATTAGCAGGTTAGTCTCCGGTTTTTTGCGTCCACAAAATGAGCATTCTAACTCTTCTTTTGCCATAATACAGTGTTTTAACCCCTTCCTTAAATCCATTTTAGCTTTCCGCCAAAATGGCAAATTACGCTCTTCATTTTATCTCACGGGGATGTTTTGAGATAATTTTAAGTGGTATTTTCAATACGCAGAAGAAATGTGCACTTCCTAATAAGGCTGTTATTATTATTTCTTTTTTGGAATATCTCTAGTCAATATTTCATCTATCATACCATACTCAAGGGCCTTATCTGCCTTCATCCAGTAATCACGATCACTATCTTCATGTATTTTTTCATAGGTCTGACCAGAATGTTTGGCCAGAATACGGTATAGTTCTTCTTTTAAGATCAAGATCTCACGTGCCGTGATCTCTATATCACTAGCCATACCCTGAGCACCACCCATGGGCTGGTGAATCATCACTCGAGAATGTGTCAACCCGCTGCGTTTGCCTTTTTCACCTGCGGCTAAAAGTACTGCGGCCATTGAAGCGGCCATACCTGTACAAATCGTAGCCACATCTGGAGCGATAAACTGCATCGTGTCATAAATACCCAAACCAGCATAAACGCTACCACCGGGTGAGTTAATATATATTTGAATATCCCTGGCAGAATCTGTACTTGCCAGAAAAAGAAGCTGTGCCTGTATGATGTTAGCCACTTGATCGTTGATACCGGTTCCCATAAAGATAATACGGTCCATCATCAACCTGGAAAATACATCCATAGACACGGCATTCATCTGGCGCTCTTCTATAATGTTTGGCGTTAGAGATACAGGGTACATACTACTCATGATCTGGTCATAGTACATACTACTAACCCCCTGATCTTTAATTGCGAAATCTTTGAATTCTTTATTATAATCCATCTTTTCTGTTCTTTTGCCTTAAGAGTTTATTTAAATTGACTCCTTCCTGATTTATAACGTTTTGTGAACCATGGCGTCGCCTAAAAATTCCTGAATATCCCGATATTCAGGAATTTTGATACTTAGCCAGAATCACAAACACTTAAAAATCAGTTTGAATTGATTTTAAATAAGCTCTAAAAATTGGTCAATTCCGGCACTTTTGGCCTTGGGATTGCCCTTATTATTTTCAGTTCACTTACTGTTGTAAAACGATCTTCTGTTGAACATAAAAGGCGTTTAACATCTGGGTCAAACGCCTTAAAGATACTATAAATTCTGCTAAGGCACTAGTTATAAACTTCTTTGACAAACTCATCAAAGCTTACTTCTTTAGTCTTAGTGTTTACTTTTTCTTTAAAAAAGTCCAAGAGCTTTTTATTCATCAGCTGTTCAGAAAGTCGCTTTACTTCGTCTTGATTACTCAAGATACGTGCCGCGATATCATCCAGTTGTTTCTCTTCTGGTTCTGTCTGGCCATATTGCGCCATCTGCACTTTGATCATTTCTCTTGCGTAGGTCTTAATCTCCTCAAAAGTGATCTGTAATTTATTGTCTGCTACGATTTTACCCTCTATAAGCTGGTAGCGCAGTCCTTTTTCTGAACGCTCATACTCTGCTTTTGCCTCCTCTTCTGTAAGTTCTTTTTCACCTGACTGTTTAATCCAACGTGTCAAAAATTCAGATGGAAGGTCAAATTTGGTTTCCTCAAGCAGGGTTTCGGTCACATCGTTGAGCAATTGCTGATCGCTCTGCTGCTCAAACTGCGCTTCGGCCTCTTCTTTTATTTTTGCTTTTAGCTCGTCTTCGCTTTTTACGGCGTCCTCACCATAAAGTTTGTCAAAAAGCTCTTGGTTAAGTTCGGCTGGTTCGCGCAAGTTGATCTCTTCGATCTTAAAAGTAACTTCTGCGTTTTTTTCTTCAGCTTCCTCTTTTTTTATTCCCAAATGGGCAAAATAATCAGCGTCTTCTGTGAAAAGATCTTTAGTATTTACGGTAACGGCATCACCTTCTTTTTTACCTAAGAAAGCCTTTTTAGGCGCATCTGAAAGCTTATTGACCTCTAAAGTACTGTGCTTATTAACTTCTGCATCTTCATTGACAAAAGATCCTGTAATCTCTACACCTTCGGCTACTTCTTCTTGACTCTTTATTTTCCCGTATTGCTTTTGTATGGTTTTTACCTGATTCTCTAGCATTTTATCATCGGCCACAATTTTATAAGCGCTGATTTCCTTTTTGAGATTAAGGTCAAGATCAAATTTTGGCGAAAGCCCAAGCTCAAATTCAAACTTAAAATCCTCTACGTCCCAGTTTAGGTCGGCCTGATTTTTTGGCATTGGGTTGCCAAGTACTTCCAGCTTTTCTTCGGTAAGGTAATTCTGAAGCGAACTTTGCAATAATTTGTTCACCTCTTCTACCAGTATCGCTTTACCATATTGCTTTTGCACAAGGCCCATAGGCACGTGTCCTTTTCTAAAACCAGGTATATTAGCAGTTTTCCGGTAATCTTTCAGTAACTTTTGTACCTTCTCGTTATAATCATCTTTTGCAATGTTAACGGTTACCACTGCATTGAGTTCGTCTGTATTCTCTCTTGTTATATTCATTAGCTATATAGAATTTTGCAGATAAAAATTGGAGTGCAAAAGTACACTTTTTTTGCATCCTTGCCAAGTTTCGATCAAACCAGTAGGTTTTATTGCGCAGAATGTTATATTAAAATTAAAAATCTTACAAATCAGATTATTTTAATGACTCGAAGTTCAGAGGTTTCTATTCTTCTTTTATTAGACCGAAAAGAATAGACTGGAATAGGGAAAGCAGCAAGCTAAAAATTAGCGCGTACCAAATATTTGCCACCCCAAAACCTGAAACCAAATAATTAGCCATAAGAATGATGATCGCGTTGATAATAAGTAGAAAAAGCCCCAGCGTAAGTACGGTTATAGGAAGCGTGAGCACAACAAGAATAGGCTTAACTATAAATCTAAGAAGTGCAAGGACAATAGCCACCACAAGCGATGTCCAGAAGGAATCTACATAGATCCCGGGCAACAAATTGGCAAGAACGAGTACGGCTACAGCAGTAAGCACTAATTTTAAAAGTGTTTTCATAAGGAAGTTTTGATATTTGGATATAAAACAGGGCAAAACTAGCTGAAAATGGATAAAAACGCTCCTTTTCGCTACATTTCGCCCTGTTCTTTAGAATATAAAAAGCTTAATTGGCGCTAGCAGAAATATTTATGGTGTTATAATCGCCAATATTCACAATAGGAATTGTAGCGTCGTATTTCTTATTAATAGCTGCGATCATCACATTGGCGAGATGCGCATAACCACGCGGGGTGGGGTGTACGCCATCAAGGGAAAAAGCCCCGCCGGTGGCAAACGTAGACGTTAACGTCCCCGCGTCATAGGAAATCCCGGTCGCCGCTATCTGATTTAAAATAGCTTCGGCATCTATAAGAATAAGATCGTGTGCGCCAGCGAGAGCAGCAATGGTTTGATTATAGGCAGTTTGAGCCTTTGAGACCATTTCTTGCTCACTGGCGGTCAACGTGTATTGATCCTGCAAGGGAAAGGTAACCCCATTTACCGAGAGTTGCGCTGCCATTCCCTGAGGCACGCCCATAGCAATGAGCTGCTGTAGATATTCCATATTGGGTTTCCCTATAATTGATGAACTGGGAAGCACTAACAAGTCATTTTCATTGGCTTGGCGCGACTGCCCAAACTGCTGACCAAGCACCGTGGCGGTTGCAACATCAAGCCCGCCGCCTATTAAAACCTGGGTAAGCTGCGCTGAAATATCTACCATAGACTCATCCCTGATAACCACTGCACTGGCCGCATTCTGGTTGAACTGAATGGCACGCTCTGAAACACCCAGGAATGCATATGCTTGATTTATAGGAGCGAAAGTGGCATTTAATGTGGGGATTTGTGGGCCGAAATCAGGATTTAGCGGACTTAAAGCGGCAAAGGGAACAGTGGTAAAATAAGGGATCGTGGTGACATCTGGGATATTTATCAAAATACCGTCTGGCGTGGCCGCTGTGAGCGCATCTACATAACCGCTGTATACAGATGCAAAAACATTGGGATCTGTAATATCGCTAGATCCATAAGTGGCGGGATTGAGATTACCGGTCTGATCAACACCCAGGCCGCCGCTTGTAGCAAACGAAAGCACATCGTTGTTCCCTATCCACAGTGTAAAAAAGGTAGGCTTTTGAGCGACCGCATCACTTATTACCGAAGCGTCTGGTGCAGAAGCGAACCTCGCAAAATAAGGATTGGCAGTTCCTGCGGAAACACCAGCAACATTGCCATAACCGGAAAGACCAAGGTGAAAACTTTTAGCCCCAGGAACCCCCATATTATTAAAAGGCCCAGAAAGCACATTGGTAAAATCTGTTGTAGGTGAACCACCAAGGCGCGATGGAGAAAGACCGCTATCACCTGGAGCAAGCACAAATCTATTCGGAAAAGCATCTAGACCGGCAAAACCGCCCAGATTATCAGCCATTAAAGGTTGGTTAAACGTACCTCCACCAGCAAGCGCAAATTGACCCGCAAGAATATTTGGGAATGAATTCAGCTGCCCGGTAATGTACAGCGCACCATCAGCATAACCAGCGGTGAGCGAATTGCCAACAGCTACAAAATTAGAAAGGTCTACAGACCCTGAGGTGTAAAAATTGTCATCGCCAATGGAGTTTTCCAATTCTGGCTCGCAGGCCAGTAAACCCAAGGCCAGCACTACGGAATATTTTATGTAATTTTTCATCATTTTAACTTGAGGTTATAATTTGTAGCTTATTCCTATACCGGGTACAAAAGCGCTTGACTTGTAAGTTCCGCCAAAGGGTACGTTTCGACCATTTTCAGTATAAAAATCATACGAGGCATCAACTTCTTCAAAACGTAGATAGAGGAAGGAAGCGTCAATGGCCAACTTGTCATTTATCGCGAAAGAGACTCCGGCTGTAAAACCATCAGCATCATTACGCGGTGTTTCTGGGGCAAAATACCCTTCACCCACCGGCGATTCATCAAAATAGTATCCCGCCCTAAGTGCGATTTGTTCATTGGCATTGTACTGTACGCCAAACTTGTATGTGGATGCATTTTTATAATTCCGTGGATTAATGGATTCTCCTCCGTTACTAAATTCTATATCCAGATTGTCGTAAACATCCCAGAAAGTACGGGTAAAATCAAAGTTAAATGCCCATTTTTCATTTTCGTATGACATCCCCACGGTCATTTCTGCCGGCATGGGCAGCGATGCATTAAAACCCGTAGTACCGTTAGAAGGAATTACCGTTGTAGAGTTAACCACTAAAGGCTGCCCAGTATCATTGGGGAAATTTGCAAAAGTAGCAGTACCGTCTTTGGAATCAAGGATGATCTCAGAGCGGTAGTGCGCGCCTATTCTAAAATGATCTGTAAAATTGAACATTGTTGCAAGCGACCATCCCCAGTTAGTAACACCAGAATCATCTACGGTAACGTTTGCGCGATTACCCTCAAGATCAGTCAGCGTGCGGTTTGCGTTTCGATTGAAATTAACTTTACCGGTCACAAAAATAGGTCCCCCGCCCACACTGAATTTTTCAGATATTTTCAGGGAAACTAAGGGTTGTACAAAAATCGCCTGCAACTCAATATTATTGACAAGATGCGAGCCAGCCCAGTCCGTTGGCCATTCAACGCTACTGCCATAAGGAGTGTAAACGGAAAGACCCACGCTCAGCCATTCCGTAGCTGCGTAAGATGCGTAAACGTAAAACGGCGTGCCCAATGGACTATCTGTATCGGCAGACTGGCCGTAATTTTCATTCTGCCAGGTCACATTTGAAAACACCCCGCTAACTCCTACAGAAACATTGAGGCGGTTTTCCAGATAAACAAGGCCGGCAGGGTTAAAAAAGGCCAGCTCAGCGCTATTTACGTAGGCAACACCGGTATGCCCCATTGCAAGAGCACGCTGCCCCTGTAGTGCCACACGATAGCCGCCAGCATAGCACAAAGTGTAAGCGCCTAAAAAAATCACAATTCCTAAAAGTTTTTTCATAAAAATAATAATTAAATGTTTTTTATAAATCCTCAACAAAACATGACACAATTAAGAAAATAGCAACAAAAGGCGATTTATTATGCATGCATAGCAGTTTATTTAAGTAATATTATAAAATATTTATCACTTCTTGGTAAAAAAATTCTGGATTTTCGGCATGCAACCAGTGGCCTGCCTTGGGAACGGTGATCACCTTACTCTTAGGAAAATGCTTTCTGATGAGATCGAAATCGGTATCCTCTATATATTTTGATTTTGCACCGCGTAGAAAAAGCGTTTGCCCTTCATAGCGCTCATCAGCTTCCAGTGCTTCGCCAATGGATTCAATGGAATTTTTGAGTGCCGGCAAATTCATGCGCAGCGCAAGGGTTTTATCTTTTTTCCAGAAGAGATTTTTTAGTAAAAACTGGCGCGTGCCCCAGTCTGGGATATGTTTTTTGAGAAACTCATCTGCTTCGCCGCGTGAGGTTCGTGCTTCTTTATTTTCTTGCAAAGCGGTAAGGCCATCGAGAATTTCCCCGTGATGCGGCGCATAATATTTTGGCGCAATGTCGGCAATGATCAGTTTTGACACTTTTTCGGGATATTTCACAGCAAATTTCATTGCCGTTTTCCCGCCCATGGAATGTCCCAAAAGGATGATTTTATCCAATTGCCTGTCTTCACAATACTTTTTCAAATCTTCGGCCATCAGGTCGTAGCTAAAGTCATCACTGTGCATACTCCGCCCGTGGTTGCGCTGATCTACCAGATGCACTTCATAACCGGCCTCTGCAAACTGGCCACCAAGTGTTTTCCAATTGTCGCCCATACCCAGAAAACCGTGAAGAATGACAAAAGGTGTTCCTTTGCCCAATATATTACTATGAAGCTGATTCATTTTAATTTGATAAGATATTGACTAATGGTTTCTTCAAGGCCTTGATAGAGTGCCTCGGCAATGAGTGCATGGCCTATAGAAACCTCCATGAGGTGCGGCACGCTGTTCTTAAAGAACTCAATGTTATCAAGAGATAGATCATGGCCAGCGTTAATGCCCAAGCCCAGATCATCTGCAAGGAGCGCGGCATCTGTATAGGGTTTTACCGTGTTTTTGTTCGCATTGGCAAAACCGGTGGCAAAAGCTTCGGTATACAGCTCTATGCGGTCTGTTCCGGTTTCTTTAGCACCTTCAATCATTTTTTGGTTAGGATCGACGAAAATGGATGTGCGAATGCCATTTTTTTTAAATTCAGCAATCACCTCTTTTAAGAAAGATTTATTTTTTATAGTATCCCAACCCGCATTAGAAGTAACCGCATCAACTGCATCAGGAACCAAGGTCACCTGATCTGGTTTTACCTCAAGAACTAATGTGATGAACTTTTCTAAGGGGTTACCCTCTATATTGAGCTCTGTACTTACTACCCTTTTGAGATCACGGGCATCTTCATACCTAATATGACGCTCATCTGGGCGAGGATGTATGGTAATCCCCTGCGCACCAAACCGCTCTATATCCCGCACCACTTTAATCAAGTTGGGAATATTACCGCCCCGTGCGTTGCGCAAGGTGGCGATCTTATTTACATTAACGCTTAGTTTTGTCATTGTTATTTAATCTAACTTTTTGCGACAAAAATACGAAGTACCCTAGGCTTGGCCTTGTTTTTTTAATTAAATTGCATAAAACCTTGCTATGACTCTAACTGACTATATAATAAATGATGTGGCACCCATTACTGAAAAGAGCAAAATGGGTGATGTACAAAAACTTTTTTCAGAGACTACATATTCCCATATCCCAGTGATGCGCGAGGGGGTTTACATAGGATGTCTGGAAGAGAATGATGTACACTGTCATGAGGCCTCGGAGCCCATTGACCAACAAACGCATTTATACGAAGGCTTTTTTGTGCGCGAAAGCTCCAACTGGCTGAACATTATTGAGGCTTTTGGCCAAAATGAATCGAACATCATGCCGGTGCTCGATGCCCAAAATAGATATCTGGGCTATTATGAGCTTAAGGATATGATGACTTATTTTAACCACACGCCGTTTTTAAGCGAAGAAGGTATCATTATGGTTCTTGAAAAGGGAATTTTTGATTACAGCTTTAGCGAGATAAGTCAGATCGTAGAATCTAATGACGGCAAAGTATTGGGCGCCTTTATTTCAAAATTCAATCAGGATATGGTACAGCTCTCTTTAAAAGTGGGCGGTGATATTGGTCTGAATGCCCTACTCCAATCTTTTAGACGCTATAGCTATGAAGTCATCTCAGAACATCAAGAAGATTCTTACCTCATTGATCTGCGCGAGCGCTCAGATTACCTCGAGAAATATTTGAATATATAAGTTGAAAATTAATCAGGTATGAAAGTAGGCATCTACGGACAATTCTACCACAAAAACTCTGGGATTTACGTGCAGCAATTGCTGGATATTCTTGACCAGAAGGATGTGGAAGTTATCATTGAAGAGGATTTTTTAAAACTCATTCATGACAATGAGGAGATCAATAAAACATATTCCCATTTTAGCACCTTTGAAGAGCTGGATACCAGTTACGACCTGTTTTTCAGTATAGGGGGTGACGGCACAATTTTACAGACCATTACCTATATCCGAGATCTTAATATACCCATCGTAGGCATAAATACCGGTAGACTGGGCTTTCTGGCCTCGGTACAGAAGGAACAGCTGGCAGATAGTATTCAGGATATTTTTAATAATAACTACAGCATTACAGAAAGATCGTTGATCAGCATGGAAAGTGAAGGTGGATTGGGCAATCTGGGAGAACTCAATTTTGCCCTCAACGAAATCACCGTATGCCGAAAGAACAGCACTTCGATGATTTCGGTTGAAACGCACCTTAATGGGGAGAAACTTACAAATTACTGGGCTGACGGACTTATAATTTCCACCCCTACTGGTTCTACAGGGTATTCCTTAAGTTGTGGCGGCCCTGTAATAATGCCTACAACACCCAGTTTTATAATCACCCCAATTGCCCCGCACAACCTCAATGCAAGACCTTTAGTAGTGCCAGATGACACAGAAATTACCATACGCGTTTCGGGCAGGGAGAAAGAACATTTAGTTTCTTTGGACTCACGAATAGCTACTTTTCCTGTAGATACCAAAATCACACTTAAAAAAGCGTCCTTTAAGATAAAACTCGTCGTTCTTGAGAAAGACACCTTCCTTACCACCCTGCGTAAAAAGCTTTTATGGGGAGAAGATAAGCGCAATTAAGGGGTTGTACTAAAATAAAATATGCAGAATTGATGCTGTTATTCTGGTATTTAAAGAGGCAAAAAACGCAGCTTTAGCCTTAGCTAAAGAGAGGCTTTTTAACGCTGTTAAAGGGCAGAAGAACAAATCAAAATGTATAGGTTATTTCATTACAAGTCCTAAGGCAATAATAAGGCGAATTTGCTGTTTATCAGAAAGACCCACCCATGCTTTGCCATGGGGTGCACTTTATTGTTATATTTGCAAACTTTTTCAAGCCTATGAAGTATTTGACGGTTGCATTGATCGCCATAATCTGTTGCTGTAATGCAGTCGCCCAGACCTATGAAATAGGTGTGATGGCTGGCGGGTTGAATTATATAGGTGATGTGGGAAGGACTAATTATATTTATCCCAATGCACCGGCCGTAGGAGGCATTTTAAAATGGAACCGCAGTCCGCGGCATTCCTTTAGGGCAAGTATATTAGCAGGTAACATCAAAGCAAACGACCTGAACTCTGATGAAACCAGCCGCCAGCAACGGGGGCTATCTTTTGACAGTCCTTTTGTGGAGGCTTCCTTGGGTATTGAGTACACTTTTTGGGAATTTGATATGACCCGTGGTTTTAGCCTACCCGGTACGCCCTATTTATTCGCTGGTGTCAATTATTTTTATCATAAAGAATACGGCCAGGGCTTTGATCAAGACGGCAACCTTGTACTTCGGAATTTTGGAAATGAATTTGATTTTTCAATACCCATTGCCCTAGGTTATAAACAGGCTATAAGCCGTCATTTTATTTTAGCTGCCGAAGTAGGTGCGCGTTACATGCTTACAGACAATATAGATGGGAGCGCTCCCGGACCCAAAATAGATTCCGGGCCTTTTGGTAATCCTAATAATAATGATTGGTATGTATTCAGTGGGATAATATTAACCTATACCTTTGGCCGGCAACCTTGTTATTGCGGTTTTTAATCAATCATCCATGAAATTTATTGAAGAAATAGATAAGACCAAGCTTCCACAGCATATCGCTGTGATAATGGATGGTAATGGGCGCTGGGCAAAAAGTCAAGGTTTGTTGCGGGTTGCGGGCCACAAAAAAGGCACGCGCTCCGTACGTGAAACGGTAGAGGCCAGTGCAGAACTAGGCATCAAATACCTTACCCTGTATACGTTTTCTACAGAAAACTGGAACCGACCCAAAATGGAGGTGGACACGCTCATGAAACTTTTGGTTTCTTCCTTAAAAAAGGAGATAAAGACCCTGCAGGACAACGATATATCCCTGCGCGCTATAGGTAACTTGACATCCCTGCCCGCAAAAGCGCAGCGAGAACTCAATGAAGTTATTGATAGGACAAAAGACAATACGCGCATGACGCTAACCCTAGCATTGAGTTATGGGGCGCGGGAAGAATTAATAAAAACCGTAAAGGAAATAAGCCTTAAAGTTAAAAAAGACTTAATTTCGCCACATTTAATTGACGACGCAGTCATTAAGGAGCATTTGTACACCTATGACTTGCCAGACGTTGACCTGTTGATCAGGACAAGTGGAGAACAGCGCATCAGTAATTTTATGTTATGGCAGATTGCCTACGCCGAACTTTACTTTACACCTGTCCTGTGGCCGGATTTTAGAAAAGAACATCTGTACGAAGCAATTTATAATTATCAGAAAAGAGAAAGACGATTTGGAAAGACGAGTGAGCAAATTAATTGAGCAGATGCCCATCAAAGCAAGCCTTATTACCGCAGTCCTTTTTTACTGCTTTATTTATACCTCCACAGCACAAGCACAGACTACGCCGCTAGCCGGAGAGGGAAAACAATATAAAATAGGTACGATCAGTGTTGTAGGTTCCCAGCAGTATAATGAACAGACAATCATTGCGTATACGGGCTTAAAAACCGGGGATCTTGTATATCTGCCAGGAGATCGCATAAGCGACATTATAAAAAAACTATGGGCTATTGGCCTGTTTAGCGATATAAGTCTCAATGTAAAAGAGGTTCGCGACGACAATGTGGTAGACCTTGAGTTACATGTTGAGGAAGTGCCAGAGCTCAATGAGATTACCATCACTGGGATAAAAGAAAAAAAGACAAAGGAACTCAAAGAGGATAACGAACTCAAAAAGGGCGCAAAAGTCACCGAAAACCTTATTACCAAGACTAAATTCTATATTGAGAACAAATATAAAAAGGAGGGATATCTTAACTCTAATGTAACCATACTTACCAAGCCTGTAGAAGATACTTCGACCACTTCTAAAAAGGTGAATATGTTGATCAATATCGAAAAGAGCGGTAAGGTAAAAATCTCAGATATCAACTTTGAGAACAATGAGAAGCTCTCTGACGCCAAACTGCGCAAGCAGATGAAAAAAACCAAACAGCGCAACATTTTCCGTATATGGAAACGCTCTAAATATATCGAGGACAATTATGAAATTGATAAAACAAGCATAATTGATAAATACAAGGAAAAGGGATATCGTGACGCGCGTATTGTTTCAGATACCTTGATTCGTAATAGTGAAGATCGTATCTCCCTAAATCTTAATATTGAGGAAGGAAATAAATATTACATCGGCGATATTGATTTCATAGGAAACTCGGTTTATACTGATGCTGATCTACAACGCCAACTGGGACTTGCAAAAGGAGATGTTTATAATGGTGTTTTGTTGAAAAATAGAATTTCCAAAGGAGGCGACCCACAAGCAGACGATCTTTCTAACCTTTACAAAAATAATGGTTATCTCTTCTCAAGTATTAATCCTGTAGAAGTTGACGTTCAAAACGACACCATAGACTTTGAAATCCGCATAACTGAAGGAAAATTGGCCTTTTTTGACCGAATAACAGTCAGTGGAAACGACAAGACCAAAGACAGGGTAATCTACCGAAACCTACGTACCCGTCCAGGACAGCGCTACAGTCAGGCGGCAGTTTTACAAACGGTTAGCGAACTTGGTCAAACAGGCTTTTTTGACCCAGAACAGTTAAACCCAGAATTTCTCAATGCAAATCCTAATGACGGTACAATAGATATAAATTACGACCTCGTAGAGCAAGGCGCAAGCCAGATCGAGCTACAGGGTGGTTATGGCGGTGGCGGTTTTGTAGGTACACTGGGGCTTACATTCAATAACTTTTCCATTCAGAACATATTCAATAAGGAAGCGTATAAACCGCTCCCTATGGGTGATGGGCAGCAATTTAGTTTACGTGCGCAGGCAAGTACCTTTTATCGCACCTACAGCGCTTCCCTTTCAGAGCCCTGGCTAGGCGGCAAAAAACCGGTACAGGCTTCTATTTCCTTTAGTCACAGCACGCAGTTTCGTTACGATTATTCTCAGGGTAGCAGAGCACGGGCTGATCACAGTCAGCGGTTTACCATTACCGGTGGTTCTGTAGGTATAAGTACGCGTTTAGAACTTCCAGATCCTTATTTCTACATTTCACATGCGATCAGTTTTCAGCATTTTGACCTTCAGAATTATAACGTAGGCCTCTTTACATTTGGTGACGGTTCATCAGAAAACTTGGCCTACACCATTGGGATCTCCAGAAATCAGGGAGATGCAAACCCTATTTTTCCACGTAGTGGTTCAAAATTCAGCCTTACGGCGAAATTAACGCCGCCCTATTCTGCTTTTAATGGAGTAGATTATAAAGGCCTTGCCGAAGAACGCGCACCACTTGCCGCAGCTTATGCCGCAGATCAAACCAACACGGCTGCAAGACAACGTATAGGTGAAATAGATCAAGAGCGCTTCAAATGGCTCGAATACTATAAGGTCAAAATGGAGGGACAGTGGTTTACTTCGTTGATGGGTAAACTGGTTTTAAGCAGCAAAATGGAATTTGGTTATCTTGGCGCATATAACAATGATCGCGGGATCCCACCTTTTGACCGTTTCTTTCTAGGTGGTGATGGTCTGGGCGGTTACGCACTTGATGGTCGTGAAGTTATTAGACTGCGAGGATATCCCAACCAGTCTGTAGTGCCCATAGATCGTAATCAAACGACCTCCTCACTAACTCAAAATGACGGCGCAACGGTATACAATAAATTTGAATTTGAACTGCGCTACCCCATTACACTAAAACCATCGGCTTCCATTTATATGCTTACTTTTGCAGAAGGTGGTGCCAGTTATGACAATTTCAGGGATTATAATCCGTTCTTGTTAAACCGTTCCGCGGGAGCGGGAATCCGTATATTCATGCCCGCCTTTGGACTGCTGGGTATCGATTTTGGTTATGGATTTGATCCGATTCCGGGTGATGTAGGGCCACATGGTTGGGAGACCCACTTTATTATAGGTCAGCAGTTCTAGATAAAACGAAATAAAGAAGAAACAACATTAAAAAGTAATTTCAAATTTGGCACGATATTTTCTAATACCATTCTGCTTATGAGAAAACAAGCCTTTTTAGTGAGTTTTTTAGTCCTTTTGATAGGTTTAGGTGCAAATGCACAGCGCGGGATGCGTATAGGTTATATTGATATGGATTATATTCTTGAAAATGTGCCCGAATATCAAGAGGCACAAGCACTACTGAATGCTAAGGTAGATGAATGGCAGATTGAGATCGAAAAAAAACAGAGCACTATCGAGCAAATGAAAAAAACGCTTGAAAATGAACGCGTACTGCTTACCGAAGAGCTCATCACCGAGCGGGAAGAAGAAATAGCTTTTATAGAAAATGAACTATTTGAGTACCAGCAGAAACGTTTTGGCCCGCGTGGAGATCTAATGATCCAGAATCGTACGCTTGTAGAGCCAGTACAGGATCAGGTTTTTAACGCAGTGCGAGAACTGGGAGAAGCACGCAAATATGATTATATTCTCGATAAATCTTCAGATCTGGTCATGCTTTATGCCAATGAGCGGAATGATCTAAGCGATCAAGTTCTTTTGAGCATAAACCGGGCGTCAAAGAGAGTCCAGGTCAATAACCGTGGAGACCGCAAAGAACTGGAGACTGACGAAGCCCGCAGCGTAGAAGAAAATCGCGAGATCACGGAACGGGAAAAGGCAACCAACGCCAAGCAGGACGAGCGGGAGCAGTTTGTACAAGATCGCAAGGCAGAGCGGGATTCGCTACGGGCCGCTAAAAAAACGGAATTTGAAGAGCGCCGCCAGCGCATACTTCAAGAACGGGAGCAGCGCAAGGATTCCATTTCGAGTGCCCGCGACGACAGTAGTCCTGCCGAGACTGTGCCAGCAACTACCGCACAGGAAAATAACAATCCAACTACAGCAGAACAACGCCGGCAAGAGGTTTTAAAGGCGCGTCAGTCCAGAAGGGATTCCATCTTGCAGGCAAGACAAAAGATCAAAGATTCTGTAATGCAATCCAGGCAACGACAAAAAGATTCGATAAATTAAAGAAAACACCTTTAGCCGTTAGGTGGTCTTAATAAAGACAAGAAACGGCGTTTAAAACGTATATAATCAATAACACTTACCATTAAAATTACTTTTAAAATGAAACAAATGAAAACCTTAGCTCTAGCGATCGCTTTGATACTGGGAATGAGCGGAATTGCACAGGCTCAAGATTCTAAGATTGCACACATTGCAACTCAGGAATTACTTGAGCAAATGCCAGCTTTTAAAACTGCCCAAGCAGAAATGCAAAAAATTCAAACTTCTTATGAAGCAGAAATGCAGAATATGGGTCAAGAGCTACAAAAAACCATGGAGCGCTACAGCCGCGAAGCGGAAACTAAAACGGATGAAGAGAACATGAGCCGTCAGCAAGAAGTAGAACAAACCAGAAATAAGATCGTTGAATACCGCCAGACTGCCATGCAGGACATGCAGAAAAAAGAAGGTGATCTTTTAAAGCCGGTTTATGAAAAAGCACGTACCACTATTCAAAAAGTGGCTCGTGACAAAGGGTATAACTATGTACTAGACAGCACCACGGGTACTGGCTTATTATTGGCAGATGGTTATGATTTAATGCCTGACGTAAAAAAAGCATTGGGTCTATAAATCTTACACAGGAATACATCTTACGAATCTTGAATTTAAATTGGAAACGATTATAGAATTGAAGTTCATGAGCATTTTCCGAATAGATTATTTATCTCGAAAAATAATTGAAAAACCGCCTTTTTAAGGCGGTTTTCTTATTTTTAACTCATGGTAAACAAAGGTCCTATAGGGTTTTTTGACAGTGGCGTGGGAGGCACTTCCATATGGCGGGAAGCAGTACAACTTCTCCCTGGCGAGTCCACAATCTATCTAGCCGATAGTGCTAACGCTCCCTACGGGGAAAAAAGCCCGGAGGAAATCATCCAATTATCGGTTAAAAACACCCAGAAATTGATCGATTTCGGATGTAAAATGATCGTTATTCCCTGTAATACGGCCACTACAAATGCTATTTCCTATCTACGAAATGAGTTTGACCTACCATTTGTAGGTATTGAACCCGCCCTCAAGCCGGCAGCACTCTCCTCCAAAAACAAAGCCATAGGTATTCTCGCCACCAAAGGAACTTTGAGTAGCGCTCTTTTTGCGAAAACATCCAGTATTTATGCCAGTGAGATAAAGGTCATAGAAGTCGTGGGAACTGGCCTGGTTGAACGTATAGAAGCAGGTAAGATAGACAGCCCAGAAACATACAGGTTGCTCAAAATATATATTCGCCCGATGATCGAGGCGCAGATAGATTATTTGGTATTGGGCTGTAGCCATTATCCCTATTTGACCCATTTACTCCGGGAGTTACTTCCGCCGGAAGTGACCATAATAGATTCCGGCGCAGCCGTGGCCCGACAGATCAAGGCAATTTTGACGAAAGATAATTTATTTGCAGATGCCGCGGAAAGTACTACGGTAAGACATACACTGTATACTAATGCCGACCCAGCCGTTTTAGAGGAATTAACGCGGGACGTTGACCAAGTCAAAACGGTCTCTTATCTTGATTTTTAATTGATCGCTGGGCAATTGCAGTCATATTCTTCCCTGCGCTGGCCAAAATCATAACCAAGGGTAATCTGATGAAACCCACCATTAGAAAGCACCACGCTATTGCTCTGGTAAGAATAGGTATAACTGAATAAGAAGTTCTTATAATTGAGGCCAAGTAATGGCGTGATATACTGTAGTTTCTGGCTTTTTACGGTCATCCCATCATCGGTATATTCGGCACCGTCAAAACTTCTTCGGTACGACGCTCCACCCCATAGCGTACCCCATTCTAGGTCGTAATACAGTTTAAAGTTAAGATCTCCGGTTACTTCCCTTGTTGCATCAGTTGCCTGAAACATAACAGAAGGTTCATATTTCCAAGGCCCATAACGGCCAAAGGTATATCCTGCAGATGCGATATAACGGCGCTGGTTATTGGATTCAAATTCCTGAGTAAATATTTTACGATTGCGCGGAAGCACGTTTTTTACAGTGGCATGCGCGAAGAAATCCAAAAAGTAATACGACATCCCAATATCTACATTAAAAAAGGTATCGCTGGGATTTCCGCCGGTTATAATGGGATCAAAATCCCGCAGGTCAAAAGCACCTTCATCTAGCGTATTTTGTAGAACACCCACACTTACCCCAAAAGAAAGTTGGTTAAGATCAATGTAATTACGCGACATCAGAATATGATAGGCGAAACTTCCATAGAAACCTGATTGAGAAAAATACCCATTTTGATCTGCAAAAACGATCGCACCAAGACCTACCTTCTCACCCACGCGCCCGTTTATGCTAAGCGTTTGTAAGTTGGGCGCATCATCTACGTCAAACCATTGCTGTCTTGCGGTAAGGCGGATTTGGCTTGCATTTGCCGCCCCAGCCATTGAAGGGTGCAAAAGGTAAAGATTATCAGACAGGTAATCTGAATATACCGGAATTCCCTCTTGTGAATGCCCAATGGCAGCTAATAATATAAAGAATACAAAAATAATTTTTCTCAAAATATGCACGTTAAAGCATTAAAGTTCAACCTCATCTACGCTTTTGCGCGTTGATTCTCACAAAGCTGTAAAACTAAATAAATTCATTCAGTTTAAGCCGCGATAAATCATATTATCAAACATAGTGCGCGTTCTTTTACCTAAATTTGCCAAAATTGAAACCATGAGTACATTCAGCATATCCATAGCCTCCACTTCTAATGATGCCATCAAAAAATTTGAGGCAGATTCCTTTCTGGTAAAACACGAGAGCTTTGAGTTCAAAAATATTGATGAAGCGGCCAATTCTCCATTGGCACAGCAGTTATTTTACCTGCCGTTTGTTAAAACGGTATATATCGCCCAAAATTTTATCGCGGTCGAAAAGTTTAATATTGTTGAGTGGATAGATATTCAAGACGAACTTTCAAAACAGATCGAAGATTTTCTCAACGATAATGGTGTGGTTATTATCACAGAAACCACTGCAAAGAAAATACCTGTCACAGTCTATGCTGAAAGTACCCCAAACCCTGCGGTTCTTAAGTTTGTGACCAATAAAAAAATCGTCACCGCTTCCCTTGAATTCAAGAATATAGAAGATGCGAAGAACGCACCACTACCAAAGGCATTATTTAATTTCCCTTTTGTAAAAGAAGTTTTCTTAGCTGAAAACTACGTCAGTATTCAGAAATTTGATATCATAGAATGGGATGAAGTCTTTCAAGAAGTACGTGAGTTTATTAAAAATTACATAGCAGACGGTAAGGATATCGTCTCAGATAACCTTGTGCAGACCCCAAAACAGGCAGAAAGCCAGAAAGAAGAGAATTTTGAGCAGCTGGATGATACCTCTAAAGAGATCGTAAACATTATTGAAGAATACGTAAAACCTGCCGTGGCGAGTGATGGTGGTAATATTTTATTTAAACATTATGACCCAGAGACTAAAATCGTGAAAGTGATTTTACAAGGTGCTTGCAGTGGTTGTCCTTCTTCCACTTATACGCTGAAGAGCGGTATAGAAACCATGCTCAAAGAAATGATGCACGGCCGCATTAATTCAGTAGAGGCCATAAATGGCTAAAACTGAAGCTCTAAAAACATACGCTCAGTCTGTGTACAAGAGCAAAGTGCTATTGTAACCGGTGATAGCGTTACGGAATAGGGTGAATCGTAAAATCTCTTTTGAATTCAACGGAAACCTTTTTTCGATAAATTTTTAAATGTTCCGTTATCAGTGATCTGGTAACGGAATATTTGTTCAAATCAAGACTCAATGCGCTCGAATTTTCATAAACATCTTGTTTTGCTCCTGCTTTTGGGCATCTTACCTCTTTCCTGTCAAACTAAAAATGATACCACCGTGAAGTATAAGCACACTAATGCCCTTATCAAGGAGACCAGCCCTTACCTTTTGCAGCACGCCCATAATCCAGTAGACTGGCAGGCGTGGGGAGATAAAGCTCATAAACAGGCCAAAAAGGAAAATAAATTGATGATTGTAAGTATAGGCTACAGCTCTTGTCACTGGTGCCATGTCATGGAGCATGAAAGCTTTGAAGACAGTACCGTCGCAAATGTCATGAACACCAATTATGTGCCCATAAAAGTGGATCGCGAAGAACGCCCAGATGTTGATAACATTTATATGAATGCGGTACAGCTTATGACAGGACAAGGCGGCTGGCCGCTTAATGTCATCACGCTCCCAGATGGCAGGCCGGTGTGGGGCGGAACTTATTTTCCCAAGGAAAACTGGATTGATGCACTGAACCAAATCTCCAAAATATATGCCGAAAACCCCGAAAAATTGATCGAATATGCCGATAAATTAGAACAGGGACTTAAAGGTATGGGCGTCGTAGAACTGCAAAAAGGTGATCTTGATTTTGATAAAAACCTGCTCACTTCAAGCCTGGAAAATTGGTCTAAAAGTTTTGACACTATTCAGGGCGGCATGCACCGGGCACCTAAATTTATGATGCCAAACAATTACGCCTTTATATTGCGCTATGCATACCAGGAAGATGATAAAAACCTGACCGATTTTGTACACACCACACTGCAACAAATGGCCTTTGGTGGGATTTATGACCAGATAGGAGGCGGATTTTCGCGCTACAGTACAGATATGAAATGGCACATTCCCCATTTTGAAAAAATGCTGTATGACAATGCCCAACTGCTTAGTCTTTACAGCGATGCGTACCTCACCCGCCCAGAACCACTTTATAAAGAAACGGTTTACGGTATCGTTGCATTTTTAAAACGGGAAATGCTGGATGACAGTGGCGGTTTTTATACCGCGCTAGACGCAGACAGCATGAACGATAAGGACGAGCTGGAAGAAGGCGCATTTTATGTCTGGACTAAAGAAGAATTAAAAGAACTTCTGGGCAGCGATTTTGAAATTTTTGCCCAGTATTATAATGTAAACAGCTACGGTCTCTGGGAACATAATAATTATGTACTTATACGTCAAGATGAAGATTCTGATTTTATTAAAGAGCATGATCTAGATGCTACCGCGTTCGCGGAAAAGAAAAAAAATTGGAACGAAATGCTATTGCGCGTTCGCGATAAAAGAAAAGCCCCGCGCCTGGATGATAAAATACTCACCGGATGGAACGGTCTCACCATTAGTGGACTTACAGCGGCTTATAAAAGCTTCAACGAACCAGAATTTTTAGAACTTGCCCTAAATAATGCAAATTTCATTATCGATAAGCAAATCAAAGAAGATGGCAGTCTGTATCGCAATTATAAGAAAGGCAGCAGTACCATTAATGCGTACCTAGAGGATTATGCTTCGGTAATAGAAGGATTTATTGCACTTTATGAGGTAACCACAGATAGAAAATGGCTCAATCATGCTGAAAAACTGACTAGTTACGCTCTAAATCACTTCACAAACCCAGAAAACGGGATGCTGTATTTCACTTCAGATGAAGATCCTGAACTGATCATGAGAAATGTGGAATATCAGGATAATGTAATCCCCTCTTCTAATTCCATTATGGCAAAAAACCTATATAAATTGGGACATATCGTATTTAACGAGGAATATATAGAACTATCTGGAAAGATGTTGCTCAATGTTAGTAAAGAGATCAGCGCTTATCCTGGTGGTTACAGCAATTGGCTCGACCTGATGCTCAATTTTACCGATCCTTTCTACGAGATAGTTATCACCGGAAAACAGGCCAAGGAAAAATTGAAGGATTTGAATCAATATTACCTTCCCAACGCCATAATCGCCGCCATCGAAAGTCCCGAAGAATACCTCGATCTGTTTGAAGGTAGGTGGGATGATGCGCACACATGGATTTACATTTGCACAAATCGCGCCTGTAAACTGCCCGTTGCAACCGTGGAAGACGCATTGCCATTATTAAAAGATTAACTTTAATTAACGTTTAAGATTTTAAGGTTAGTCCAATAACCCTAAATTTGCAAAAAACTCATTAGATATGACCATCATACCAGAAGATTACGAGAAATACGCAAGTCACGCGATTGAAAAAGTAATCGACTTTTTACCCAATTTAATAGCAGCACTATTAATGATATTTGTTGGCTTATGGCTAATAAAACTCATTAATCGGCTTATTAGTAAGTTTTTCAAAAAGAAGGATTACGATGTCACTTTAGAAAAATTTATTGAAGATCTCATTAACTGGTCTTTAAAAATTATACTTTTTGTACTCGTAATTACCCAGCTAGGAGTGGCCTCAACCTCACTGGTTGCTGTCATAGGTGCTGCAGGTCTAGCGATAGGCCTGGCACTGCAGGGATCGCTGGCCAATTTTGCCGGCGGGGTTCTTATTCTATTGTTAAAACCCTTTAAAGTGGGCGATTGGATTTCCGCTCAGGGCGTTGAAGGTACCGTACAGGAAATATCCATTTTTAATACCAGAATGACCACTTTTGGTAATCAACTAGCCATTATCCCCAACGGAAAACTGTCTAATGACAATATTGTCAATTACAGTGCAGAAGGCATAAGACGAGAGGCCATGACATGGGGGATTTCTTACGACTGCAACATAAAACTGGCAAAAGAAATTTTATTGGAGCTAGTTAATGAACAGGAAAAGGTATTGCACGATCCGCATCCAGAACCTATGGCCGTAGTGGCAGAACTTGGCGATAGCTCTGTAAATCTCTCATTGAGATACTGGGCAACCAATGATGATTTCTGGGCACTGCGCTGGCTTATCCTTGAAGAAGGTAAAAAACGTCTTGAAGCTCAGGGTATCGTAATCCCGTTCCCACAACGCGATGTGCATTTCTATAAAGAAGAGGAAGCGTCGGCCTCATAAGTCTTTGTTTAGATTATTATAAAAAAACCGGTACAGTTTTAAACTGTACCGGTTTTTTCTGTTAGTTAAAATGAAATGGTTGCGCCCAACAGAAAATTAATTTTCGCCTGTGGATAATAGCCGGCACCTTCAACCGTAGTCACGGTGCCCGGATTTATGGAATCATCATCGTACGTAAAGAAATATCCATTAGACACATATTCTTCACTAAAAATATTGTTTACCAAAGCGGTAAGCGTAATTGATTTTGCAAAGCCTATACCCTTTAAATCATACTGAACATTAAAATCATTTACGAAGTAAGCATCTAGCATTGAGCTTTCTGCATCTATATTTCCTAGATATTGCTCTCCCACATATTTAGACAGAAGTGATAAGCGTAAATTCTGAACCGGATAAAAATCAAGACGGTTACCAGCAACTACATTTGGAGAAAATGAAATATTGGTATTCCCTAAATTCTGTAGGACTCCATCCCTTTGGAAGAAAAAACCCCTATTTTTATTGGTGCTCAAGGTTATATTAGGTGAAATTGTAAATTGACTTCCCAATTGAAAACCCGCTTCTACTTCAAGCCCCAGCCGGTAACTCGAACCACTATTCTGGCGTATGGCTGCCCCCACATCGTCAATCGCTCCGGTCAATACCAACTGGTCGCGATAGTCCATATAATATACATTGGCGTACACACGGGTTCGTTCTTTCGTTAAGCGATAGCCCAGTTCAAAATCATTCAGCTTCTCGGGAACGGGATCTCCGTTTTCAAAATCGGTGCGGTTAGGCTCGCGGTTGGCCCTGGCGTATGAAGCATAAACGTTACTTGTCTCGTTTAAAGTAATGGTCACCCCTGCTTTGGGATTGAAAAAGGAATAGTTTTTATCGATTACGAAAGGGATTCTTTTATCGCTGAGACCATCTGTTTTATACGTGATAAAACGCTGTTGCAAATCTCCAAAAACACTCCAGGTATCATTAACTCGCCATGTGGCTTTCGCGAAAGCCGTAAATTCATTTTTATCGACAGTACCCGAATAATAACGATATCCTTCCTCTTCGGTTTGTGAAAAATAACGTGCCCAGGTGATTTCTCCAAAATGGTCACCAGAGTAAATACTACCAAAAAGGCCTGCGTCAAAATCTAAGTTTTCATTTTTGTAATTGGTGGTTAAGTTTGCTACATAATAGCGGTTATCTAACCAGCGACGTCTTATAAGATCGGTATCCGTTTGCAGGCTTCCATTTACTACATAAGGCGCCCAACCTATAAAATCGAACGTGGCGTCATTACTAAAGTTGACATTTGCGTAGTACCACGAGTCTACATATTCTTCAAAAAAGCCACGCCCCATCGTATAATTTAAACTCAAGTTTGTAGACCAGCCGCCATCGTATCTTTGATTCCACAGTAACTGCAAATGATCTTGCTTATAATCGTCTACCTGATTGTCGTAAAAACCCTCCAGATTGCCTGTATCGTCATATTGAAAACCTATGGGGTTGAACGTTCTGTTTGTTTTTAGAGTTTCGTCATCAATGCCATTCCAGGATTGATACGTTACCTCAGCACCACCAAAGCCTATGATTTTAATCAAGGTATTTTCGTCCCGATAACCTCCTTGCAAATAATAGGATTTTAAATCTGAACTAGCGCGATCTACATAACCGTCAGACTTTATCGTAGAAAGTCTGCCAGAGAAACTGTAATGATCGCCAAGAAGTCCGGTTCCAAATTTAACATTAGCCCTGCGCGTATTAAAAGAACCACCGGAAGCACTAACCTCTGCATAGGCTTTGTCATCTAGGGCCTCTGTAAGAATGTTAAGGCTAGCGCCAAAAGCCCCTGCTCCATTAGAGGAAGTCCCAACACCTCGTTGCAATTGTAAACTTTGAATGGAACTGCTAAAATCCTGAAGATTTACAAAAAAACTACCCAGACTTTCCGCATCATTGTATGGGATCCCGTTTATGGTCACGTTAATTCCCTGATTTCCTGTTCCGCGTACGCGAAAACCCGTATAACCCACGCCTGCTCCCGCATCTGAGGTGGTTACCACGCTGGGCAAATAATTGAGTAAAATGGGCAGATCCTGCCCCAGGTTACGCTGGTTGATTTCTTTTTTAGAAAGGTTACTAAACGTGATGGGCGAGTCTGCATCTACGCGTACTGATTTAACCAGAACTTCGTCTAGTTTGTTAACATCGGTAGAATCTACCGGTTTTTGCTGCGCGAGCGCTCCCCATGTTGTTAATGAAGCAGCACACACAAATAAAAGAGTTTTCATCCGTAAAATTTTTACGAATAAAAGGGGCAATTATTCAGTGTTACTATTAGTTAATAAATGCAATGTTGTTTAAAAATGTATATAGATCGTCACCTAAATTTTTAAACTTTTTCCCTTGGCAGCATTACCCGCCCAGGTTCATTGGGTATGATCTCAGCTTGCGTTTCTAAATTAGAAAGTTTAAGCACCCCTTTGAGATTTGATGACAATATTAGTCAAATATTTACTGTTTTTACCTAATTTTCGCCGACTTTTAATATACTGTCGGCTATTTTTACGTTAAGCCCTAAACAATCCTTTGATTTTCAAAAAACAAAGGCCTTTCAAAAGGAATGATTTTTTATGAGAAACGCAAAACAGTCCATAACTTTCAAGGTGATTTTCGGCTATCTGCTGCTCGCGCTGCTCATTGGTTTTGCGGCCTGGCTGATTTATCCACAAGTGAGGGCTTTTGTTTATCCTACCAAGGAAAAGGAATCTGCCAACCGTAAACTTACCTACGTCAGCAACGCCCTGAGCTTGCTCTATGAGGCCGAAACCGTGGGCCGTTCTGCGATGGCCACGGGAGATACAGACCAATTCTCCCGCTATAGAGCCTATACTGACAGTATTGTGGTGCAAATTGATTCTCTAGCAAAAATCACAGAAACCTCTGCTCAAACCAGCCAATTGGACAGTATTAAAATAGGCCTCATGCAAAAAACGCAAAACATGAAGGCCATGGTAGATCTGCGCAAGGAGCAGTTTAGCCGAGATTTTTATGCCGAAGCGGTTGATGAACTGGAAAAAAAAGATATTTATTTTGAAGATTATGCCAATAACCCAAAGTTAGAATCTGTAAATCCACGGGTAAAACGTGCCGTTGTAGATTATATGGAATATATAAGGCGGGATAATATTGAGGCCGATCAAAATATGACAAGCCTGGCGGAAAAGGTGAAAGAGGTCATGACCAAACTAGGCCGCCGGCAAAAAATTCTGGAAATGAACATCATCAAACGGGAAGATATCCTGTTTACCAATGACCGTAATATTAGCCAGAAAATACGTAACCTACTTGTTGCCTTAGAGAGGGAAGGCACGCTCTCTTCTCAAGACCGGGAGCGCGAGCTTCGTTCTAAAATAGGCGAAGTGTCAAATACACTCAAAATCATAGGTGGGATCAGTATATTTTTAGCGCTGGGTTTTGTTATTATGGTTTTTCGCGATGCTTCCAGAAGTCAGAAATACAGCCTACAGCTTGAGAAAAGCAATACGGTGGCACGTTCCCTATTAAAAAGCCGGGAGCAGCTTATGGCCACTATCACGCACGATATGCGCTCCCCGCTTAACACTGTTATCGGTTTTACGGAATTATTGCAGAAAACAGACCTCAATAGAAAGCAAGAAAACTACCTGAGCCATGTAGAAAAATCGTCAGAATATATACTTCGGTTGGTTAATGATCTGCTTGATTTTTCTAAGTTGGAAGCAGGCCGGGTACATATTGAGCAAGTGACCTTTAACGCAAAAAATCTAATTGAGGATATTGCCGTTGTTGGACTGCCAACGGTAATCAAAGAAGGCCTTAAAATAAATATGGATCTTGCCAAAGATCTTGACGGTTATTACCTGAGCGATCCCTTTAGGATCAAGCAAATCGTAGCAAACCTTATCAGCAATGCCTATAAGTTTACAGATCATGGGAGTGTTAACATACGAGCTGGCATAATACAGAAAGAAGAAAGTAAATCGCTGTTTTTTGAAATTACAGATACCGGTATAGGCATCAATAAAGAAAAGCAGGATATTATTTTTAAGGAATTTACACAAGAAGATGAACGTATAGAGCAGACCTATGGTGGTTTTGGTCTAGGACTGGCCATTACAAAAAGACTTGTAGATCTATTACACGGGAGTATTACATTGTCTAGTGAAAAAGGGAAAGGGAGTACATTTATAGTACAGATACCGGTGAAAGAAGTAAAAGGATATACTAAAGAGGAAGTAGAACCTTCGACCCCGGGAAAAAAACCCAAACGTATTCTCATTGTAGATGATGATCCCTCGCAGCTTAACCTAGCGGAAGAAATAGTGGGCAATATTTCCGTTAAGCATGATACCGCGAGAAACGGAATAGAAGCACTTCAATGTATTGAGAACCACACGTACGACCTAATACTTACCGATATACAAATGCCAGAAATGGATGGTATAGATCTTATTAAAGCACTACGGAAAAAGCCAGATTATAGTAACGTAATGATTTACGCATTATCTGGTAATGGTAGTTTAAAGCCTTCAGATTACAAGGAACTCGGTTTTTCGGGAAGCTTGAGAAAACCCTACTTACCTCAAAAATTACTGAGGCTTATTACCCATAATGAAAGCGACCAGCAGACACATAATACGCTTTCCGAAAGTATAGCGGTTGACCCAGAAAAGGGTTATACTTTAGAAGACCTCAAGTTATTTGCTGATCAAGATCCAGATTCGCTGCAGTCTATACTTAATGTCTTTGTGGAAAGTACCGCAGACAGCTTATATGATTTAAATACCGCCCTAACACACCGGTCTTGTGAAGACATCAATAAAATAGCGCACAAAATGTTGCCCATGTTCAGGCAATTGCACGCGATAGAGATCATAACTATTCTGGAAAAACTAGAAAGCCCAAATCTGCCATGTACCTCAAAAGTGGTAATGCATTCGCTGGGCAGTGTGGTTAATCAAAAAACCAATAAACTACTCCTAAACCTCAAGGAAGAGATCAAAGATCTATATCATAATGTTTAAGCTTATTGTAAAGCGTTTTACGATCTATATTGAGTAATCGCGCTGCCTTGCTTTTATTTCCTCCGGAATTTTCAAGTGCAGTGAGGATCATCTCCTCTTCATTTTTATTTTTAAACAGCCCGTAGTCATTACGGCTAGGTTGATCTTTTGCCAGCATAAGTTCGCGGGGCAATACATCCAGATCAATCTTGTCTAAAACCGTAAGAAGTACGGCGCGCTTTATGGTGTTTTTAAGTTCGCGTAAGTTTCCCGGCCAGTCATAAGCCTGCATTGCGCTGATAGAAGCTTCATCAAAACCGGCAACGTTCTTCTCTAGTTCACTGTTAGCCTTGTCCAGAAAAACATTTGCAAAAAGCATAAGATCATCCTGTCTATCAGAAAGACGTGGCACCTGTATAGAAAATTCGTTGAGCCTGTGATAGAGATCTTCCCTAAATTCTCCATTTCTAACGGCTTCTTCCAGATCTTCATTAGTTGCAGCTACTACTCTTATGTCAACATTTATTTCATTGTTACTGCCCACGGGTTTTATTTTACGTTCCTGTAGGGCGCGTAAAAGTTGAACCTGTAGTTCATAGCTCAGGTTTCCTATTTCATCTAAAAAAATAGTACCGCCATTCGCCGCTTCAAAATGTCCTATTTTGTCATTTACAGCTCCTGTAAAAGAACCCTTGATATGGCCGAAAAATTCGCTAGTGGCAATTTCTCTGGGTATAGCTCCACAATCTACCGCAATAAATGGCTGATCTTTGCGCTTACTTTTATCGTGAATATTCTTGGCCACATACTCTTTTCCCGTCCCACTATCTCCCATGATTAGCACAGACATGCTTGTAGGCGCCACAAGATCTATATATTGATTGAGTTTACTTGACGTATCGCTTACTCCTTTTACATAACCCGTAGGTTTAGACCTGCGTGGTTTTGTGTTTTTTGGAGTCTCTGTTTTATTGTTTTCCAACTCTTTAGTACGAAGCTGTGCAACTGAGGCCGTATTTTCATAAAGTGCTTTATTAATGAGAGCCAAGAGCTCATCTGGACGTACCGGTTTTGAGATATAATCAAAAGCGCCCTCTTTCATCGCCGTTACGGCCATGTTTACCTCAGCATATCCAGTCATTAAAATAACCGGTGTGCCCGCAAGTTCGTTCCTTGCTTTTTGCAAAATGGCAAGACCATCCTGATCTGGTAGACGTACATCTGTGATTATTAAATCGAGCTTGAGCTCCGCCATTTTTTTAAAGGCTTCAGAACCAGAAAATGCCGTATGCACCTCAAAACCCTTCTTTTTCAGAAAAGTTTCAAGCATTTTACAAAATGCAATATCATCTTCAACTATTAGTAACTGCTGCATATTGGTCAAAAACTTAAGCCTCAAATTTACGGATACAATAGTTCATTTTGACTTTTTTACGTGAAAAAGGACTACAAATTAATGTAGCCCTTAACTGTTGTAAAAAACCAATTTATTTAATTAACATTCTTCGATCAATTCATAGAATCATCCTTTGGTTTGACCCAGTTTCCTTCAACATCTGCATAAACTGTTTTGGTCACTGAATTATCCTGTAGTGAAGCGACAATAATTTTAAAAATATTGTCTTCTCCTATATACGCTTTAAAAACCATCATACCGTCCATATCGGTCATTATAGCATCTTTTATCGCTTGCGGCAACTGACTTTTATCAATTTCTTTAAAATTGTCATTGATCTGCCTGCTTTGGGCGGTAGAGTCCATCGATTTCATTGTCCCCTCCTGTTGTGCGTTTGCAGAAAAGGATATTGTTCCCAAGGCAAATACTGCGAGAATAGCTAGTTTTTTCATCGTTCTAATTTTTTAATTGTTAAAGTTTTTTGAGTCAATTCATTTTCCTTTTACGTTGGCATATACGATCTGCGCCTTATCAGCCATTTCTGTTTGTAAAAACAATTGATATTCTTTATCTTGATTGACAAAGGCTTTGCTGATCGTGGTGCCAGGAAAATCTTTTGTTACTGCGTCATTTATGGCTTTGGGTAGTTCTGAAATCTGAATTTCTTTAAATTCGGCACTTGGGGCAGGCGCTGTAGCCACATTCTTGCCCGTCTCCTCCTGTGCACCTATTTCCTGAGTCGTGAAAAATAGACTTATTGTAGCTGCTACCATTAAAAACAGTTTGCTCATGCCAGTAAAATTTAAGTTGATAATAACTGATATTCTATTTACAATGATATAATCATACCAAATAATCGGAAATCATACAAATACATATAAATATATGACTTAAAGCGTCTTAAAATAAAAAGTAATTCTAAAAACCCTGTTAAACTTGAGGGAGAATGATTATAAAACAAAAAATTGGGGAATGGATCCCCAATTATAATTTTGGTGGCTTTCTATTTATCTTTTTTTCTGCGTGCCGCTTTTTGCTATTCAATCTTTTTATTTTGGAAATTCTAGACGGTTTCGTTTTCTTTCGCCGTTTTTGACGCTGCAATCCACTTTTGAGAACATGGAAAAACTGCTGAATGGCGGCCTCTTTATTTTTATGCTGACTGCGACTCTGCTCGTTATTAATCAACAAGACCGCATCTTTAGTCAATTTGTTGACCAATTTATCACGCAAAAGGGATTTTTGCTCCTCATCAAAGACGTGAGAAGCCATAAGGTCCCAGCGCAAAACAACTTTGGATGATGTTTTATTTACATGTTGGCCTCCTGGTCCGCTACTGCGCACGGCTTTAAAACTACACTCAACAAGCAGTTCATCTTTTTTCATGATAATCCTACCTGATGTGCTGGTTTCAGCAAATCATTAACTGTTTTTACAGGATTGAAGGTCTCTAAGGGCACTTCAACAAAAATCGTGTTCCAGAAAGCCATGGCTCCATTCCATAAACCGGGCAGCTCAAGGGCTTTGATTTTCGTACCATCTGCAATTTTATTGGCGATAAAAGCTAGATCTGGATCTACATAATCACTAAGGTCGTATTTTTCACCTTTATAATTACGCACACCGCACACAATATCAACAGGATTAAAATGGGTGGAATTTTGAAAAATTTCAGATTGTTTTTTATCATCACTATCAATCTGTGCACTCTCAATGATCTGTAGGGAAAGATTGCCCTCTTTATTGGCCACCCAGAAAGGCCCGCCACCAGGCTCTCCTTCATTTTTTACCATACCGCACACCCGTATGGGACGGTCAAGGATCTTGATTAATTGCTCTTTTTTGGCAGAAAGATCCAGCGTTTTATAACCGTCGCTTAGCTTGGTACTAAAATCATTTTCCAGAAATTGGGCCACTTCCTGCACTCCAGCTTCATCCAGATCCTCCTCTTTGAGTGCTTTGGTAAAGGCAAAGGCTTTTCCCTGAAGTTCTAGCAACAGCCCCGCTAATATTTTTTTGTGTCGCGCCAAGACATGAATATTGGCTCTAGTAAGCACATTATCGATATTTTTTATAAAGATAAGATCTGCATCCACATCGTTGAGGTTCTCGATTAGCGCACCGTGCCCCCCCGGCCTAAACAATAATTCACCATTTGGCTTTCGGTAGAGTTCATTATCTTCCGTTACGGCAACCGTATCTGTTTCTGGTTTTTGCGAAGAATAGGTAACATTGAAATTAACTTCGGTCTGGCTGCTTACCGAAGAATGAATAGTGTCAAATTGTTTTTTAAAACCTTTCTCATGTTCGGGAGAAACCGTAAAGTGCAGCTTGGCATGATTTTTATTTTCCGCATAAGCGGCGGCTTCATAAAGGTGCTCTTCAAAAGCGGTGACCACATAAGATTCATAATTATGAAAAGGCAGCAAACCTTTGGGACGGTTCCCAAAATTAGGGCCGCTTTGCTCTATCATTTTTTCTACAAAGGCCAATTTTGCCCTGTCATCGCTTTTAAGATCGCTCTTAGTGTCATTTTCGGCAATTAAATCGCCGATTGTATCATAAAAAGGGAAGTTTTCCAGATTCTTGAAAAAGTAGCGCATCTCGTCATTATCGGTACGTTCTATAAAGGTATCGATGCTTTCTTTTTCTGGATCATAATCTTCCAGAAACTGATAAATGGTCTTGAACATGCGCGTTGCCGCCCCAGAAGCTGGTATAAACTTGAGCAGTTCTACGGCATTGCCTATATGCTCATAACGCTCTATGCAAGATACCTCTTTATCGTCATCGAGTTTCTGAATCCCGTCGCCCACCGTAGCCGCGGCGATCAATTGCACTGTGGGCACCCCATTTTTAAAGATGGAAAGCTGTTCCTGTACCTGCTCTTTAGTTAGGCCGTGCGCCTCAATTTCCTGAATATCTTCTTTGGTAAAATTCACGGTAATAATATATTTAAATGTTCGGTGGCCGTTGCCATGCGCTCGTCTAGGCTTCCCTTTAAAAGGACAAATGGCCGCCTGTAAGTTACTAATGCTTCTTTAAACTGCAAAAACATTTCTTCCCGCTGCTCTGGCCGGTCCCGAAGATCATCGGCTTCCCAAGGGATATCAATGTAGGTCAAAAAGTAAAGATCATACGTGTTTTCAAGGGCATGGTATTCCAGTTCTGGTGAACACCACCCATTATAATACGCCTCTCCATACACTTTAGTTTCCAGTAGATCTGTATCACAAATGAGCAGTTTTTCGGCGCTTTGTGCCGCTTCATTTTCCAGTCGCATCTGTCCTTCCCCGATGGGCAATAAATCTTTTGGTTCACAGATTTTTTGCTCTCGTTCCCATTTTTGCTGCAGATATTCACGCGCATATTCTGGTATCCAACTGCAATTATAGTGTGCTGCTAGCTTCCGCGAAAGCGTAGTCTTGCCCGAACTTTCTGGTCCAAAAAGTACGATTTTTAGGCAATTACTGGGTTTTTGTGTTAGTTTTTCTTCCAAGCGATATATCCAAATACTGCGATAACTGTAAAAATAAGATATTGCAAACTGGCAAAAGTTAATCCTTTATAAAAATACAGCGGTACCGAAATGATATCGCCCACGATCCAGTAAATCCAGTTTTCGATCTTACGGCGCGCCATAAGCCACATGCCCACAAAAAAGATCGCCGTGGTCAAGGTATCTACATAAGACGGCCAACTTTGCCATTTATCAAAAACCGTATAAACAAGGGCGACAAATACAATTGCTGCCACAAAGATAACTGCCGAAATACGATGCTCCCGTGCAGTCGTCCAGGCAATGGGCGTAACATGATCAGGATCCACCTTGCGCGTCCACACCCACCAACCATAAATGCTCATCACAAAATAATAAACGTTGATCATCATATCGCCCAGCAAGCCCCAGTACAGCAATAGATAAACAAAGATAGCGGTGCTCACCATCCCGGTGGGATAGACCCAAATATTATTCCACATAGAAAAAATCACCGAAAGAAGTCCAAAAATGACCGCAGTGATCTCAAGAACAATATTTAGGGTTGAATAACCAGCGTACTGCTCAAAAAGAAAATCAAAGATAGAGGACATACTTGCTTCGGTAAGACTTAGTTTCTATGTACAGCAGGCCTCTTTCCACCACATTCAGCGCGGTTTTCATCTCCTTTTGCAAGATTTGTATTACATGGTTCATACTTGCCATAAACTGATGACTCCATGGATTTTCTATTACTTTGAGATCTGTTTCCCATAGCCTTTTGATGAAATCTATGATTGTGAGTACTTGATCCTTCTATATGAGTGCGAATGTAAGTTCTACTGAAATATTCATAACATTCTCAATTAGTCCACTCTGGTTTCACGGAAAGGAACATTTACAAAAGTATCAAAAACGCTAATGAACTTTAGGGTCACAAAAGTACTACTTTTCAAAAAGTTCCCTGCCTGCCGTTTCTCTTCCCTTCAGCTCTTCTAAAAGTTTGAGCGCATCAGGGATAAGATCACTGCAAAGCACGATCAGCGCATCTTTTGGAGCGTTTTTTATCGCATGTTTAATGGCCTCCTGTTCAGAATTTATTTTGGTCACCTTTATATCGGGCTTTTTACTTTGAATCCCCTCCTCAATATAGCCTGTAAGCTCCTCTTCTGTTTTTCCTCTCAAATTTTCATCCTGTCTTATGATAATTTCATCAAACATTTCCGCAGCCATGGCCCCTACCTCTATGGTATCCTGCTCCCTCCTATCTCCTATACCCGCAATTATACCTATGCGCCACGACGCTTCATAGGCGTCTGTAAACTGTCGCAAAGCCCTTATACCTGATGGGTTATGCGCATAATCTACCAGAAAGCTGAAATTATGGAATTTGAACAAGTTCAGCCTGCCCGGTGTTTGCGAGGGTGAAGGCAGAAAAGTTTCGAGAGCGGCCTTCATATCTTCAATACTAATGCCCCGCACATGTGCAGCAAGAATTGCAGCAAGCACGTTCTGGATCATAAAAGTGGCCTTCCCACCATAGGTAAGTGGGATCTGTTCTACCCGCATTACGCGCATTTTCCATTTTCCTCGGGTAATAGTGACATAATTTTCTTCAAAGAGAGCGGTAAGCCCATTTTCTTCCTGAAATTCAAGTATACGCTGGTTGTTCTCATCCATGCTGAAAAGGGCGACATTACAAGCCAGCCCATTGCGCATGTCAAAAACACGGTCGTCATCTGCGTTTAAAATCGCATAACCACTGGACAAAACCGTCTCTGGAATAATTGCTTTGACCAGCGCCAACTGATCTACGGTGTTAATTCCCTTAAGTCCCAAATGGTCAGACTCCACATTGGTCACTATTCCTATATCGCAGTACCTAAAACCGAGCCCCGCCCGTAATAAGCCACCACGGGCACATTCCAGCACGGCAAAATTCACTGTAGGATCCCGCAGTACAAACTCCGCGCTTTGCGGCCCAGTGCAATCGCCGGTCACAAGCAGTTTGTTCTGAATATATACCCCATCTGAAGTGGTATAACCTACCCTGTAACCACTCATTTTTGCCATATGGGCAATTAATCTTGTCGTTGTGGTCTTTCCATTTGTGCCCGTGATGGCGATAATGGGAATGCGCCCATTTTCACCTCTGGGGAAAAGCTCATCCACCACTGGTGCGGCCACATTTCTGGGCAGGCCTATGGTAGGAGAAAGGTGCATCCTAAAACCAGGGCCGGCATTGACCTCAAGCACAGCTCCACCCGTCTGATCAAGTGGTTTTGTTATATCTGTGGTCATCACATCTATACCGCAAATATCAAGATCGATAAGGCGCGAGATACGCTCTGCCATAAAAACATTTGAGGAATGTACAATATCAGTAACATCTTCGGCAGTACCGCCAGTACTTAAGTTGGCCGTATCTTTAAGCAGTAACAGTTCGCCTTTGGCCAAAACACTTTCAGGAGTGTAACCCAGCTTTTTAATCAACCCTATCGTCAGTTCATTTATATCTATTGCGGTAAGCACATTCTCATGGCCATACCCACGACGGGGATCTTTGTTCACCTCATCCACAAGTTGCTGTACGGTAGATTTACCATCGCCTATGACGTGTGCGGGCGTTCTCTTTGCAGCGGCGACCAGTTTATTGTTGATCACTAAAAGACGATAATCAAAACCCTCAATATAGGTCTCTACAATGACGCTGTCGCTTACTTCCTGAGCGACATTAAATGCAACCGTCGCCTCTTCAAAGTTTTTTATACTAACGGTTATTCCTCTGCCGTGATTCCCGTCTATAGGTTTCATGACTAATGGATAGCCTACCGAATCACACGCTTTTTTTAGATTTTCCTGTTCCCAAATAATGTCTCCCTTTGGCACGCGTACGTGCGCCTGCTCAAGCATATATTTGGTCTCTTCCTTATCGCAGGCAAGATCAACTCCTATATTGCTGGTTTTACTGGTTACGGTGGCCTGAATTCTTTTTTGATTGGCACCGTAGCCCAACTGGCACAGCGAGTTAGAATTTAACCGCATCCACGGGATTCCACGGCTTTCTGCCTCTTTTACGATAGATCCCGTACTGGGCCCAAGACGGCCAGACTCCCGTAACTCCCGCATGCGCTGAATATCCTCATCAAGATCATAATCCTGTGCAGCGATGAGTGCTTCACAAATGCGTACGGCAGCCTCGGCAGCATATCTTCCCACAATTTCTTCTTTATAGGAAAATACCACATGATAGACTCCTTCTTCACCATATCCCCGGGTCCGGCCAAAACCGGTATCCATCCCCGCGAGAGTCTGTATCTCTAGTGCAATGTGCTCTATGACATGCCCCATCCAAGTACCCTTATCAACCCTATAAAAAAAACCGCCTTCTATACCTTCAGAACAGCGATGCTTGTAAAGGCCTGGCAGCAGACTTTTTATGCGATCCCCAAAACCCGCAATTTTATCGGTAGGATAATTTTCCATTTTTTCCAGATCAAGCACCATTACTATAAGCTTGGGTCTTCGTATAGACCAGTAATTGGGCCCGCGCATAGCATTGATTTCACGTATTTTCATAAAGTAAGGTCGATATGTTAGTTGATGTTTCCTCTAAAAATAGGTTATTTCCCATAAACATAGTCTTATTTTTACATCTTCAAATCAAATTTACAATGAGTGTACATGGAACTTTAATTCCCATAGGTGGAAACGAGAACAAGGGGATCGCTACAAAAGAAATCTACAACACCGAGAAAATTGAAGATAGTATACTGGCGCGTATTGTTAGCGAGAGTGGCGGCCGGGACGCTATGATCGTGATCATTCCCACAGCTTCCAGCATACCAGATCTTGTGGTTCAAAATTATCTGGATGCCTTTGCAGAACTCTATTGCAGCAATGTCAAGGTCGCCAATATAAAACAACGCGAAGATTCTGAAAAACCCGAATTTATCGCACTTGTAGAACAGGCCGATTGTATCCTCTTTGGCGGTGGAAACCAGTCTGAAATAACCCAAAAAATAGGTGGGACTAGATTCCATGATATATTAAAGAACCGCTATGAGAATGACGGTCTCGTGATCGCTGGCACCAGTGCAGGAGCGATGTGTATGTCTCGCGAAATGATTACCGGTGGCAAAAGCAAAGAAGCCTTCTTAAAAGGCGCCGTGGGCTTGAGCAAGGGCATGTCTTTCATCCCCAATCTCATTATAGATTCCCATTTTATACGCCGCGGGCGTTTTGGCCGTCTGGCCGAAGCTGTTGCCCATTTCCCACAACTGATAGGCGTGGGCCTTGCCGAAAATACAGGGCTTGTAATAAAAAACTCTAACGTGATTGAAGTGATAGGCAGCGGTATGGTCATTGTTTTTGATCCCAGTTCCCTCTCCCATAACACAGAAAGCCTAGTTAAAAAAAAGGAGCCCATGTCTATCACAAACTTAAAAACACATATTCTATCTAGGCGGGATGCCTTTAACATTAAAGAACATCAAGTGGAAATACTACATGTGGAAAAGCCTAAAATAAATGTTTAATTTTCTGTTCGTAGAAAAAATAGAGAACAGAAAACAAAGAGAATAGAGATAAAATATCAAGGGAAATGTCCTTGACGACACGCGTCAATTAGTCTAATAGTAGAGGTGGCTGAGTGAATTTCTTGGAGCTCTTGCGGAAAGGAATTTGTACCGAAGCTCCGGTTTAAGGCAGCTGAGTGAATTTCATGCAGCACTTGCGGAAAGGAATTTGTATCGAAGCCCCGGGATATATTGAAAACGTATTCAAAACCCAGTCCACGCCAATAGGGAAGGTCAAATAGAGAAAGAGATCTCAACCTTCCTTATCTCATTTAAATTGTATAAGTTGCACGTAACCAAAACACTGAAACTTTTGCAAAAATTTACTCTTCTACTCCTTTTCTGCGGAATTACCTTCGTTAATCAAGCCCAAAATGCAAGTGTCGAAAAATCTGTTTATGGCATACAGACCTCACTTTTAGGAATATATGCCCACAATGAATCCAGATTATCAAATACCATTGCGCTGCGCAGTGAGATTGGTTTTGATGCTGAGATCTGGGGTGGCTTTTTTTACGACAAAACCGGCTATGCTGCCACTCCGGTCTTGACGGTATCACCACGCTGGTATTACAATATAAAAAGACGCGCGAGAAAATCAAGGCGCATTGAAGGCAATAGCGCGAATTTTATTTCCTTAAAAACGAGTTTCCGTCCAGACTGGTTTGTGATTTCCAATTATGATAATATAAGTTAAGACCGTTGCAAGGTAAAACTAAATAAATGAGCATCAAAAAAGAGTTTAAATTCTTGTTTTTCAGATATTTAAGTCATATTTTTAATGTATGAAACTACAGAAACAGCCCACCCTGGCAGACA
>Ga0314772_1000066_pt1 | contig 56160 bp, 60 predicted proteins | sample MetaGCBIW2018_FD_204520 | JGI IMG/M metagenome (GOLD analysis project Ga0314772, IMG submission 204520) | Cryopeg brine microbial communities from Beaufort Sea near Barrow, Alaska, United States - CBIW 2018 | ecosystem: Environmental > Aquatic > Marine > Coastal | place: USA: Alaska | collected... | reverse complement strand
CAGAGCCAGGCCATATAAGGAGCAGTTATGGCGGACACCCGCGAACGCGTATTCCAGAACGATATTCTTGCCGCTCTGGAAAGTCAGGGCTGGTTAGTGGGCAAGGCGTCAGAGTATGACAAGGTTACGGCGATTTTCAACCCAGTTGTCCAAATAGCTGCCCCTAAGCAGCTAATTTATTAAGCTCAACTTCCTGCAATTTGCCAGGATTGAGCGATACCGGACCGGTGACTTCCCAGTTCCGGGTGTTGCCAGACCAGCGCTGTGGGTTCCGGCACTTTGCTCTTTCATAAACCATTTTCCGATGCGCCAGGCGCTGGTGATCAACGCCACGATGCCGATCGGCCGGTGTCACGAAGTTGATGCCACTGTGCAGATGCCTTTCGTTGTAGGCGTACTCGAACGCCAGCATCCATTCACGCACAGTCGTGAGCGATTTAAAGCCTTTTGAGGGCCACTCCGGGCAGTATTTGACCGTGCGAAACAGCGATTCCGAGTATGGATTATCGTTGCTCACTCTCGGGCGGCTGTGCGACATCAGCATGCCCAGATCGGCCAGCCGGGCTTTGAGCGTATAAGACGTCATTGGCGCCCCATTATCAGAGTGCAACACGGGTGGGTTGTGCCAGCAGCCCTCTCGCAGCAGAGCGCGTTCAACCAGCTTTTTCGCCAGCTCTCCCGACTCCGCTTCATGGATTTCCCAGGCAATGATCTTGCGGCTGTAAATGTCCATGATCAGGTAGAGATACCAGTGCTGACCACGCATCGCTGAAGGACAATAACTAATGTCCCAACTCCAGACCTGGTTCGGGCCTGTCGCCGTGAAGCTGGTCGGTTCCGGCACCTTGCGAGGAGGCTTCATGCGCCCTCGGTAGTTCTGTTGCTGGTGCTTTTTCAACACCCGGTAAAACGAGGACTCCGATGCCAGATAAAGACCCTTGTCGGCCAGCGACGGCACGATCTGGGAAGGTGGTAAACTCCGGTACTCAGGCTGATTACACGCACTCAGAATGGCCACTTCCTCGGCCTGTGTGAGTTTATAGGGCTGTTCAGCCCGTTCTGCATCCGGACGCAGATCTTCTGCAACGGTGCCGTTAGCACCTCGCCAACGCTTCAATGTGCGCTCACTCATATCAATCAACTCTGCGGCCTTGTATCGGGCTGCACCGCCGGCAACGGCTTCATCAAACAGCTCCAGGAGCCTTGCACGTTCATCCAGCGGTGTCAGATATCCTCGTCGCTGTCCGGATCTTCGCCGTACAAGGCTTCGAGCTTTTTTGACAGCACCAGAAGCGACGTCGTCTCAGCCAGAGCTTTATCTTTGCGGCGCACTTCGGCCTTCAGCTTCTTGATGGTTTTCCGGGTGTCCCTTTGTTGCTTCTGAGCGACTTTGTCGCGGTCTGGCTGCATGCCAGCGCCTTGCAGGCAAGCTTCTTTCCAACGCTGCACTTGCTCTGGATACAGGCCTTTCTCACGGCAATAAGCACTGAGTTCGGCTTCGGACATAGAGGCCGTTTCCACTACAACGGCCAGTTTGGCTTCGGGGGACCAATTTTCCCCGGTATTACGATTACCTGGCACGGGCATTCCTTGTTGTCGACACTGTTTCAACCAACTATACAGAGTCACATCGGATATGCCTTCCTCTGCCGCCACCGACACAACACTTCGGTTTTGCGGAGGTAACAACTTATTCAAAACGGCCGCTTTACGCTCTTCGGAATAACGTGGCATGAATACTCCCATGCCGCCCCAACTAACTAAATTCAGGCGAAATTGCCAACTGGACAACTAGGCTGACAGAGGGGGGTTAACGCCGTTTACCCGGAAGACCTGATCGGGTATTTCAAGGAGGCCTTGCCGGAGCGCTGGGACAAGTTCGCCAAGGCCAACCCACAAAACCCCGAAAAAGTATTGATCCAGAAAACCGTCAGGGAGCTGGAGAAAAAAGGCACGCTTGATGTGCTGCGCCACGGTTTCAAGCTACCTGGCGTCAAAGTGGATCTGTGCAGCTTCAAACCCGACCACGGCATGAACCCAGACACCGAGCGCCGTTACACCGCTAACCGCTTGCGCGTAGTGGAGGAGGTGTCCTACTCACCCCACGCCAAACCTGAAGGCAAGTACAACCCTCGGCTAGATCTGGTGCTGTTCGTCAACGGGATTCCGACCACGACGAGCTCACCCCTGAATGGCTGAAAAAATCCGCATAGAACTACCGGAAAGCACGTTTCCTTTTATACCACCTGCCAGTAACTTCATGGCGTATTTAGGCATGCCTAGTGGTATGGCAGGTTTGGTCAACAAATTGAGCCGTCGTTCAGGGCAGCCACAGCTAATTGATCCGAAAACAGTGCGAAAAGCCGTCAGGGATGGCGTATCGTCGAGGAGCTTTGATCAGATTAAAGCCAATTTAGACTCTGTCTCCACACCAGAGATGTATGAGTACATAAACAGCCCCTATCTCTTGCCTTGGATGGAAACCACGCTGCACCAGAACGGTCTCTCATGGCTTTCTATCATCAGAGGTACGCATCTTTGCGTTTTTCAGGCTCCGCGGCCTGACACTTTTACTGAGCGATTTATTAAGCGGCGTGCCGAACAAGAGTTGGAGCTTCACCGCCCTCAAGGATCTGAAACCGGGAGTTACTGAGCTATGAACAGGGAACAAATGATCGAAGCAGCAAACGACCTGATCCTTCACCGGGCCGCCAATCGAATGCTGAAAGAAGGCATGAGCCGTGAGCAAGTGAATGAGTACCTAAAAAAGACGCCTATTGAACAAATTAAGGCCGATAATCTCAAGGCGGAGAGTGCTCAGCCACATGCAGGATACAGCCTGATGGGCCGCATTATTGAGCAATTGGGGCATCAGGAAGACGACATGGCGACGGTGCAAGCCGGGAGGCAAATGCAGTTAGGTTTGGAGTCCGGAGGCACAGTTGAACTGTCAGAGATGCAGAACGAGGGTGAAGCGGGTAAACAAAAACCAGAGGTTACAGTGGAGTTCTTGAAAACATTGCCTGCAGGGTCACGAATTCTTAGCGTGAAGCTGCCGAGCAACAAACTTAAATGATTAAAATAGCTAAAAACCACATTCGATAGGCGCCAAACGTTAATCCGCAGCCCCTAGAGACTTGCCAGCGTACAACCGAAGTTCAGTCGTCATATAATGTTTTCGGGTATACCAAGCTGACGGAGTTCTTCCTGGATAATTTTCATAAATTTAACTCTATTCTCCTGAGTATTTTCGCGATAACCCGACTCTATCGTTAAGATGTTCGTCACCAAGTGAGCCAGCCCTCGTGATTCACCAGAGTCAATATGGGAAAGTAGCGCGTCTTTTATGCTTTGTGAAGATTCCGCTGAGTACCGAATTTTTACAACGTCTCTCATAACAACTGTGGGCCCAGCTCTCGGATTTTCTTGCGAGATCGATAAATATAACTTTCCTGTCCACCTTGCCGTTCCGCCCACATTGCCTTTTCTTGCCAACCAATTCGAGATCCCCATTTCACCTCCCTGGAAAGTTGTTTCGTTCGATAATAATTAGGCCATTTTCATCGACATGCCCGAAAGGTTTCCTACCCTCGTTCGATCAGGTCTAAGACGACTATCTCAACGTCTTGAACGCTTTTCTCATCCCCTCCTAATAATTCTTGAAGCCATGATTCGCAAGCGGCAGCGGAAGCCCAGTTTGGGTCACTGTACCCTTTAGCCCCTCGACGCAGCGCTTCTTGCCGCATTTCTGTAAAGCTGTTTAACAATTTGAGCAGTTCCTGGTGATGGTCTTGCTGTTGCGTAGATTTGATGTGTTCAAGATATCCAGCAAGTTTCTGTAAGGATTGGGCAATTTGCCTCCTTGCTCCGCCCTTAAAAAATCCCGAAGTGGCGTGCTTTATAGCAATCAATTCCTGCTCATTAAAACTCATGATTCACCCATGATTTGAAGTTTTCAATATTTACAGAGTAGGCTGGACGGGGTAATTTTTCGAATACTGTTTTAATCGAGGATAAGGTTTCTGTGGGATGGATCGGACTTTGCACAGAGTCTTTGATACTGAGAATAGAAACCTCATCCCTGAGGTTTCTATTGCAGTTAAGCCGGCGCGGAACGCCAGTGCATTATGACGCTTTCCCAGCGTCCAAATCGAAAACGAACGTAACTACTCACGTGTACAATTTTCGGTTTAGCCATTTGCTCCTCCTAATGTCAGAGAAGAGGAGGGATTCCTTGAAAAGATTGACGCTACCGTCTATGCTTCATCGCGTTACCTGATGTAAGCCTTGTACGGGTGGGGCTAAGAACCTCCTCACATAGGGCCAACACCGCAGTTTGTGGCGAACTGGGTGTCCATCAATCTAAGTGGGCATTGATGTGGTGTCAGTGCTTACTTTTCTCGCCTTACCCCTTTAAATGGCGTTCCATCCTGTTTAACGTCCATTATCCGCCCTGTGTCCGCATCTCTTTTTGCCCAATTTCCAGAGGGCATCCGGAACTGTGAACGACTTCGAACTGCTCCTTGTCGTCGGTTATCTCCATACGGTCTATTAGTTGCCATTGCTAATCACCTATCGTAGTGGTTTACATAAGCACACCATAAATCAGTGTACTTTCTGATCATGCATGATCAAAATGATCTTGTCAAACGATCATTTATGTTACACAGTTCAAGAGAAATAAAAACTGGAGCCACCGATGTCTAATGCCGCCGAATCTCGACTTGAACACATAGAATTCGTCCTGCTTTTTCGAGGATCCATTTCTCGACAAGACCTAATAGAGGCTTTTGAGATAGGTGAAGCCGCAGCCACGAGAGATTTCCGTCAATACAACGAATCTTGTCCTGGCAACATGCATTTGAATAGCGTAACCAAGCGGTGGGAAATCCAAGTCGATTCGTTCAAGCCATGCTTTAATCATCGTGCTCAGTCAGTTTTGTCGAAACTCAGAGGTCAAAAATACAGCGCGTTGTTGGGTATAAGTTTCGCAACTGGCGCCCCCAGACTCTCCTTGCCCAATGTTAATGTTCTAGCTTGTATAACTCGTGCGATTGCCAACAAAAAAGCAATACGAGTTCGTTATATGCATGCCTCCGGTTCTTGCAAAAATATCGAAATCGCCCCCCATTCATTGGTAGATAATGGAATCCGCTGGCATGTACGTGCCTTTGACCGTTCACAACAAAAATTCTGGGACTTTGTGCTAGGACGAATCTCCAACGCTACTGTTATACCTGATCCAATCAGTGACACTGAGTCAGTCGATGCTGATCATCAGTGGAACCGTATTGTTAAATTGGAATTGGCGCCCCATCCAAGCTCTGAAAATTTAAAAAATCCGAAAGCAATCGAATTTGAATACGGTATGCAGGATGGCTTCATCATTCAGGAAGTGCGTGCAGCTAACGTAGGTTACTGGCTTCGCTTGTGGAATGTTGACTGCTCTCTAGACCAATCAAAACGCGGCAAACAGTACCAGCTTTATTTGAGAAATCCGCCGGCTCTCTATGATGTAGTAAGTGCTCAACTGGCACCTGGATACAACCCCGAAATCGGGAACTAACATGAGGTCAGTGACCCCCTTTCCCCTTAGTGGCACTGCTACTGCACATAATACCCATTATGAAAAACCAAGCCTCTCCTTGGCGGTCACACCACTGGGCAGGTGTCGCTTCAGCCAGACATCCAAGTCGGCCGAGGGCTTGAACGGATGCCCATTCAGAAACCCATCAAAATAATAGCAGTTCACAGCAATTAGAACACCCTAATCGGCTTTTCAGCCAGCCAATTTTGACAGGCATTCATCAGACCAGATGATGAAGAAGGCGAAGCCTGGCAACAGTCTTGGGAAGTCCTTGATTGAGCAAGAGATCAAGGAACGGTTTTGAATCAAAGGGTGGATTTTTAAGTCCTTTGCGGTGATTCCGGGCTGCTTCAATCACCGCAGAGGCATTTAAGTCGTATTGGTCAGCGATGAACTCATCCGGATGAATGGCTCTTAGATTGTGCTGAGAAAGACAATCGAGTGGAAAATCTTTCAGATTGAACGTAATGATCGCTTCGGCTCGGGTCTGAATGGCCGCCGCAACAACGTGGCGATCGTCTGGATCAGGTAAGGATAAGCCAATCATCAATGGCTCGTACCCACTGACCACCGCGCCAGGCACGTTGGTGTTCATCAAATCCCGTGTTCGCTGAAGCTTTTCGGGGTCGATATCCGGGCGGTTTTTGAGTAAATTTCGAATCCACTCGTCATGTATCTGTTCCGTCCAACGCGCCCGATAAATGCCGGTTGCGGCCAAGTACATCAGAAAGCTTCGCAGCGGTGCTGGATACATGACACACGCGTCGTAGACCACCGTGTAGTGGGAGTTCACTCGTAACCCATCCCAAGCTCCTGATCCAGAGCGCTTAACTCTTCAAGGGTCGCAAGACGCGCCCTCTCAATGCGCTTCTTGTAATCCTGAAGATCAGAAAAAAGAATTTTTCGCCGATTTCCTGCCCGGTGATAAGGAATCGTTTCTTCGTCCAACAGTTTGATCAAAGTTGGCCGGGAAACATTCAAGAGATCAGCTGCTTCCTGTGTCGTCAGCTCAGCATGAATTGGAACAAGTTTGACCATGTTCCCTTCACCCAGCTCCGTTAGAAGCTCTACAAAAAGACGCAGTGCACTGACCGGGATAGCAACCTTATGAGCAACGCCATCACGGTCTTCCAGAGTAAATTCTTGCGCTTCTGATTTTGTGTCAATAATAGCAGACAGGCCTTGGCTGCATGACCGTGCGAGAAGCGCTTCTTCCGCCGTTGGAAGGTTGTCTTGCAGATGATTCATAATAATCACTCACTTATTGATCGCATTATTCGCATTATTCGCAAAAACAAAGCTGCTGTCAATTTTTGAAATATTCGAAATTGACACCAGAATGACCGGGGATCAAGAATTCAGGAAAATGCTGGCAATCACGCGCTGCTCAGTGGTTTGCGCTGCGTTTTTTGTGTGCTTAATCGGCGATAAATATGGTATTTCTGTCGCGTCATCATTGGCCTCTTCTGGGCACTTTGTTCACGATGGTTTCCTGGTCGTTACAGCGTCATTTTGCATCATTGTTTGTTTGGCAGACTCAACATGAAAACAACGGCTAGCCCACCTTTTCCCTTTTGAGCTCAAACCATGCGAGTATTTCCTTCTCGGTGGTGAGCAACGAAGGGTTATCAGTAGACGTCTCGTTCAATTTTAAGGAGCGTATTTTCTCTGCGGATTTTTTGGCATTAATCAGATCCCTCTGTTCTTGAAAGACCGGCCCGAGAGCTTCCACAGGAATATCAAAACCTTCAACGTCGTTCATTTGACGCCGCAGACGTTTGAATTTCGATGGATCAGGCGGGGAGTTCAAAACCCGCTCACGATCCACCTCCATGATACCGTTCTCCTGCGCCCAATGATCGACGGCCAATTCCCACGCCTTGGTGAAAGTATGGTGTCGGAAGAAAAAACGCTTCTGAGGTTTACCAGGGCGTGAAACCGAGAAGCAGGGTTCCCACTTTTCACCGTGCCAGCGAGCGAACATGGCGGTGATACCGTGAACGCCCAACCCACGCTCGGGTTTGGCTGTCGGGTTAGTCATCGTGACAAATCGTTGATACTGGTGCTCCAGGCTCTCAACAGCCCAGCAGGCATCCTGATGCTCAGCCCGCAATTTCTGATACCGGAAGTACACATCACTGTCGGATTGGGATTTAGCCGCAGACGTCGAGAAATAACACTGGCGGTAATCTTTACCGTGATTCCAGGACCGGACAGCACGAAACCCAACAAAACCGCCTGGGTGATCACCCCTGCCATAATAAGTCACACTCAACTAACAAATCCTCGCTAATGCTTGCCAAGGGTCGATTAAGCCACAGCTTGGCGCTGTGGTGACAACTTTTGCAACTTGGTCTTTCATATAACTCTCATCAATTTACCGTTAAAAGCGAAACCAGCAAGCCCTTACTGATCAAAATCTCAACTCAATTTCGGAATTTATGACTGGCTGTACAGTGCTGCAGCGCCACGTAACGCAGCCAGCAGAAAGGCTTCGTCCACACCGGACACCTGTTTTTTCAGCTGTGCCAGAGCCAGCGCACTCAGATGAAACGACTGAGCCATCGGTATGGGCAGCGCATAAGCAGTCCCTTGGCCTTGAGTGGCAGACACAAACAGTTTGTTGGGTTGTCGCTCAATTACAATGCCTTTGGTGGGCCGTTTGAGATGAACCTTTGGAAGCAAACCGAGGCACAGAGCGGCAAATAAGGGCAGTTCTGTTTCGCCCAACTGCAACGTGATTTTCTTTTCCCATTGAACATGCTCGCCCTGTCTCGGTGCGACATCCAGGTTCAACGCGGCAACAGGCGACTGTCCGTCTCGGATTATAGAGGTCGCCTCAGCCGTCAATGCTGCGCGTGCGCCATAACAACGTACTTTCGCCTGAAGAGCAGGGTGATCAGCGTTCATGACGGATGTACCGATACAGATCCAAAACTTCGATTAGGGGGGCTTTTTCCATGATCGATTCACGGGGAAGCCGTGCGGGATGGGATTCTGACCACACAGGATTGGGTCGCCAAACCAGCCTGGGTAAGGTTTTTTGTTGAGCAATGACCACGCCGGACAGGGGGCAGCTGTTACGAATCAGCTCGCCATCTTCTCGATACGCATAATTCGCCCGCAACTGATTGGGTAGTGGTACACGCCGAGCCAGTACCTCATCTGGTGAGCATCTTTTGTGAAGAATATCGATGGCCATGTCTGCGAGCATTTCATCACGATCCCGCAAGCCTTCAGCCAGCAGGATGGCTTTATCAAAACTGAGCTTTTGGATCCGAGTATGACTCGTTGCCCATGTCCATGAGAACACGTCCAGATTAGGCGGCATTATCCGGATCTGTCGATAACACTCCCGCAGGTGCAGAGTCTGTATACCTGCACTTTTCATTGCTTGCTTCAAATATTTATCCCTTGACAGAGATGGCTGACCAGAGGCGAGGGCGCGTATTTCCATCACAGTTTCTTTGAAGTCTGATTTGGCTTTATTCATAGCGTCCACGGCAGAAACAACGGCCTTTGAAGCGCAGATCAGCCCAGCGCCGAACTCTCGATCCACAGCGTCATCAATGGTCAACCCAGTCGATTCGGTGACCGTTTGTTGCCGCGCAGCCAAAGACCGTCGTCGAGTATCATCGGTGTCGAAAGTTGGAATAAACACCTCGTAATTCGCTTGATGATCGGCATCGGAGACTTCCCGCCACGCATGAGATCGATCCAGCAATGCCTGGTACGCATCAGAGAGCCTACCGACCAGCTCGCCAGGCACATAAATATCGTTATCATCACTATGGTTCATTTAGGGTTATCTCCCTCATGGGTACCTATCTAGATCTATTTAGTCTGCAAATACCCTGTATATAATATCTGGTTTATTATACCAGATAAGCTTATCAGACAAAATGATAAAAAAGGGTGGAAACCTGCGACATCACTATTACCCGCTCAATCAGACCTGTTTTTACTTTACCTAGCCTTTCATAACTTTAAATAACCTGCGCACGATAAAAACCGTGCGGATGCTGGTAACAAGGGGGGCGATTTCACCGTCGTTAGAGTCAAACTGGGAAGTGCAGGCTGCTTGGGTGATCCGGCTCTTAATGCGTATCTGGTATAACAGTTCAGATAATTTAGAGGTGGGAGCACCCGCAATGGTTAGCTAACTTGTTGGTGAGTGTGAACCATGCGCTGTTTGGTGCGCAGGGTGTTTATCGCCAGAACTTTGAGTTCGTCTATACCATCCCCTTTCGCCATGACTCGTGCACCATTTTCCACTATGTTGGTGCGTACTCTGTCCGGAATTTCCGGATCCTCCGTCAGCACTACTTTGGGTACGTTCACATTGAAATGCTCACCCGCGTTTAACCATTTCAGAAAACACATTCCATCCAGGCGGGGCATGTGAAAATCCAAAACAAACAGGTCAAAGCGGTCTTCTTCAATCCAAGAGATGGCGGTGACCGGATCATGGCTGGCCATGACGTGTATCGAACCGACTCCGATGATTTCCGAGCCCAGGGCTCGACGAAGCTGCTCCAAATAAATTTCATCACCGTGCATCACCAACACTCGTAGAGAGGCCGGTTGATATGTTGCAGAATCTAGGGTTTTTGTTGTGACATTCCGAGCAAAAGACCGGCTGTGTATGACTTCGCCGGACAGACTTGAAGGTGGTTTCACCGTGGAACCCCTCCCAACATCTCGATCAAGAAAGTCGTGAAGGATTGGCGGCAATAGACCGTAAAACTCTGAAAATAAAGTGTATTTGAAGTGCTAAATAGAGCACTTTTTTGAGCGAAAACGACCATTCTACGTCCCTGTGAAAAGCCCAAATAACTACATCAGCCTGATGTAATTTCGGACATGTTACATTTACTTACAATTATTGGTCAATAATTATGCACCTAAAGTCTACTCATATTCGTCGTTAAAAATATCCGCCAGACCATTAAATCGTCTCGGTGCTCTTGTCCTGATTTTACGCAAGAGGCAAAATCTTCGACGAATCCTCTGACTCGCAGAGATAGCTCTGTTAACTAAGGATAGTAAGCTCAGCGTTTTGGGCACCGAGTTAAGGAACAGGAATTTGCTGCGCCTATGATGGACACATGTTAGCCAATCCGTTTGGCTCTCCTGCCAGTAATAGGTCATTTACCCGTGACCCATTACAGCTCGCTTATACCCTGCAAACGGGCACACTAAGCGCATCATCGGACGGCAATCGTCGGGTTCTCCTGCTTTGGCAAAACTCTGTGACCCTTCGCAACGCTGGTTGGCGTTTAATCCAAAATAGTAATTACTGTTCGGAGAAATTACCGTGAATTCAATCAAAGTAGGGTGTTTATTTTTAATGATAGGTCTGCTGGCGGGATGCGCTGGTGGCAAACATGTTTACACCCCAAACGGATCCTGCCTAACCTGCATCAACAATCCGATCACAGGTAAGCCCGTCAACCACGACGGTTCCGCACCAGGCAGCACTATGGAATCTCGCCGCTCTACTACAGCGGGTAACCAATCTTCCTCAGACGAAATAGACACTTCCAAGCGTTCATTCAATGAACAAAAGACCACTTTTTCTGTGCCAATGGATGTTGATGTAGCGTTCATCAAAGTAAAAAGGGAATACGGATATTTAACAGAGCAAGAAATCCGGCAGGAGTGGGGAGAGCTCACATCAATGAAAACGGGCACATTTGCTTATGCCTTCGACGCTACACCTTCTGTCTATTATCGGATGCGCGGTGCTAAAAATCATAAATCCGCTATGTACGTGATTGAGCATCAAATCGAAAAGCAAAGCGCCAATCAAAGTCAGATTATCATCACAGTTTGGGTGGACACTCGTTCGACGATGAACCCAGCCGACGTTGCAAAAAGCCTGGCCATAAGAACACGCCGATCACTGAACCAATAATCACCGAACCCGATACCGTAGCACCGTAAAAAGGCAGGAGTTCTATACCAATGTTCAAAATTCTTATTGGGATTGTTCTTGGTATTCTCGCCTCGTACTACGCTGCTGCGCATTTACACTTGCTCGACGGGCCAATGTCCAATGTGGACATTGGCCGTTCAGGGTTAAGTGATCAAGTTTTATCCTCTAACACCATCAATGCCACGCCCCCAAACACGTTTCTACGAGAGGCTTCGTCAGCAAACATTTGGGACAGAATTAACGTTGCCATTCGACTGGCCAGACTCAGCCCTCCGGACGCAACCACACCAAAAGAAGTCCTTGAAGTGTTGTCCATCGTGGCGCAACGAAACTCGGACATTCGGACTCTAATGGCGGGTAAAACCAGCGAAAACCTAACAAATAATGAAGCCGTTGCCCTGTTGTCTTTGATCCAACGGCGCATTTGAACCAAGACCCCACAAATTGACCTATGCACCAGGTATGCACTCAGAACGCCTGCGTGATTTCGGAATGCTCATGACCTACACAACACAGCAAAAAATTGACGAGTTATTTGAAGATATCAAAGACCGCCTGGGAAAATCGAACACCAAAACCTTAGCGTACCTGAAAAACATGCGGCCCTCTGAGGGCGAACTTGAACGATTCGAGTGGCGGTACCGACTGTCTGGATATCTTGAGGGCCTTTGTACCACCAACCAGATCGACAACGGCTTTATTGAGCAGCTGGTCGCTGTGTTGTTTTCCCGTGCAGCACTTTCTCCAAAGGGACGACCAGGCCGTACACATGCTTTCAGCGTGGACATCACTACCGAACAACGAAAAGTCTTCAGTTTCGATGTGCCCTCAATGAACCCGCTCGATGCTTATGTACAGTTGAGCAAGCGCACGGCCTATAAGGCCATACCCGATATTGATACGATTAAAGTGTATTCAGGGACGAAAGAAAACAGAGAGCTGGATGCTCAGCCTCTGCGAATGTTTCAAAAAGAAGAATTAATTTTCATTCGACAATAGGGACGCAACATGGCACTAGTACTGCAACGTCAACTTCGTGAGTCGATCATCATTGGTGACGACATTGAAATTCAAATCGCCTCAATTAACGGCAATAAAGTCAAACTTTACATCGATGCCCCGCCAGATGTAGCGGTCAACCGCAAAGAAGTCTTCCAGAGAATACAAAAAGAGAAAGAATTGGAACTTTCAACGCCCTTGATGGTGAAAGTCACTCGGAAATTTAAGTTTTTACCGAAAAAACGAGCCTAGGAGTCTGCGCGGCAGGAGCCACCTTCTGGCATAATACGTAAAAATTCTTCAGCACCGGAGAATCCGATGGGAACCACCTTCCGCCCCTATTCACCTGATCAGGAACTGCTTCTTCCCCCGAGCCTGAACGAGTGGCTGCCCGAAGGGCATCTGGCCTATTTCATCAGTGACGTGGTCGAGGAACTGGATCTGAGTGCCTTCTACGCCCGGTATGAAGGGAGCGGTCGGCGCAACTCGCCTTTCGATCCGCGGATGATGTTGAAGGTGTTGATCTATGCGTACGCGACCGGCGTGTTTTCATCACGAAAGATCGCCCGGAAGTTGGAAGAAGATGTCGCCCTTCGGGTCCTGGCGGCTGGCAATTTCCCCAGACACCGCACTATCTGCGATTTTCGCAAGCAACACCTGGCTGCGTTCAAGGCCGTATTTATTCAGGTGGTCCGGATCGCCCAGGAAGCGGAATTGGTTACTCTCGGTACGCTGGCGATTGATGGCACCAAGGTCCGGGCCAACGCCAGTAAGCACAAGGCCATGAGCTATGACCGCATGCGGGAGGAAGAAGCCCGTCTGTCAAAAGAGGTTGATGAGCTTTGTGGCCAGGCTCGCCGTGTGGATGAATCGGAAGACCAACAGTTTGGCCCGGATCAGCGGGGCGACGAGTTACCCGAAGAGCTTCAGCACCGTCAGGGGCGGCTGGACAAGATCCGGGCAGCGAAGGAGAAACTGGAAGCGGATCAAAAAACGCAAGATGAGGCCAAAGGCCGGCATCCAGACGATGATCGCCGCTCACCCAAGGGTGGCCGGAACTTCAAGAGAGATTATGGAGTTCCGGAGGACAAGGCTCAGAGTAACTTTACCGACCCCCAAAGCCGGATCATGAAAACGAATGATGGGTTCCAGCAATGCTATAACGGCCAACTGGCCGTGGATGGCGAGTTCCAGATCATCGTGGGCAACCGCCAGGGTAACAACCCCAGTGATAACGGCTGTCTGGTGCCGCTGCTGGGCGAGGTAAAAGAAACTCTGGGAAGTTACCCGGGCCAATGTCTGGCTGATGCGGGTTATCGCAAAGAGGAAGACTTGCAGGCATTGGAGACAAAAGGCATAGATGGCTACGTCTCGCTGCGCCGGGAAGGCAAAAAAACCGGAGATATAAACGCGAGCCGGTACCCGGCGACGGCCCGCATGGAGGAGAAGCTTACCACGGCGGAGGGGCGAGCAGTCTACGCTCAGCGCAAGCACATGGTTGAGGCGGTGAATGGCTGGATCAAGAATGTCCTGGGCTTCCGGCAGTTCGGCTTGCGGGGCCTTCAGGCGGTGCAGGGTGAATGGGATCTTGTCTGTCTGTCGCTCAATCTCAGGCGCATGAGTTCACTGATGAGGCTGGCATAAGTCGCTGAGGCAGCCTTTGGCTCACGGTAGGTACAGCTGGGGCCCTGCGATGCCCCTTTTAACCGGTTAACTGGCTGGATCGAAAGCGATGATGGAGCCGATCCGATATCGCGAACACTCCTTCCGGCCAGACAATGATCCGGTCTGGCGGAAACGAGGGCTCAAAACGTTTCTGCCGCGCAGACTCCTAGCTCTACGCTTTATCGCTATCCATCTGACATTCGCCGATCTGTGTAACAGGCTCATCCACTACACTGTTACTGAGGTTGGCGTTGTTCTTTCGTGCCATCAGCCGATTGGGTAACGAGCCTTTTTCATCCACATAGCGTTTTGCTGAACGAAGATCAGACCAGCCTACCCAGTCCATCAGCTCATTCAAGCTGGCACCACTGTCTATCACCCAGTTCGCTATCCCTCGGCGTAATGAATGGCTGCTGTAATCCTCTACACCTACCTCTGACTCTTCAAGCAACCGCTTTAGCAGTTTATTGGTCGAGTTCGCATGCAAAGGCTTTGGCCAGACCGCTCCCCACCTGTCGACTTTGCTGAAAAGATAATCTTCATTTTCTTGGCTGGACTTCACATCTACGCCACCGCTTCGATCTTCAAGCCAATCGCGTATCGCGTGCATGGGGCACAGGTTGGGGAGTTCTTCCATTCCCACACTTCTGCCTCGCGCCTGACGGTCTCCCTTGGACTTAGGAATGTAGAGGTCAAGCCTGGGCGGGCGAGCATCCCAGTTCATCGTAACGTCTCTTATTCGGATACTGACCAGCTCCGAAGAACGCAATCCGAACCAAAAGGCTGTCAGCACCATGGCCATGTCTCTGGAATATCGAACCCAGCGTTGATCCCCTTGTTCGCGAAGAGTGTCACGCTTTTCGCTCAACGCGCTGACCAGGCGATCCAGTATGGTGACCGGCATGGCCTTGGCTTGCTTACGAGCGCTGTTGTGTGTCGCTCGAATGCCGCGCATGGTTTGCGACACCAGATCCGAGTTATTTGGGTTGAAACCGTATTCCCGCTCATGCCATTTCCCAATCAAACTTCTGCGCTGTTCCAGCGTTGAAATCTTCAGTACACCGGCAAAATGAGAAAGGTAGAGTGCCATTTCCCGATCCGAACAGGGCAGAGGGCCACGGTAGACTTTTCTGTAATGTTTAAGCGCCTTTTCGGTAGCCAATTTGGTGTTGTCACTGACGGCGGCTTCAAGATACTGGTTAAGTTTGTCGCTGGCATCAGCTCGGTAACCCACCATATCGGCTTCATCAATCGCGTCATCAATGCCGCGGCTGATCTCTTTGTTCGCCATTATTCCCCAGCCCCTGTAGTTAGCAGATGCTGTGTCAGAGCCTGAACGGTCTCAGAAGTTAGCAAGCGTACCGAATCCAACACTTTTTCGGTACCCACCGGCTGGTTGAGCATCCCGCGATTAACCAAAATAACGTAGTGCAGGTACTCCTGGTTGGGCGGTGCCAAATTCTCACTGGGCGGCATCATTCGCTCAGAACCCCCTAACGCCTGTTTTGTCAGTTCGACGGTCTGCGCCAGATGCTCATCGTCAAACGCCATGCGAGGATCGGCAATTACATCAAACGAACGTATTAGGTGCTCCCATACCGGAAGTCCAAATGGCACCTGCGCAAGATCAAAACGTCTGCAGGAAAAGACAACGACGACCGGATCGTGTGCATCACACAGGTACACGGTGACCTCCGAGTGTGCGTCCCAAAATTGAGAAGCTGATATCCAGCCCGCCGCGACGACCTTATCCATGATGGACACCAGGGCGCGTCGGGATTCTCGAAATTTCTCCATATCCACGGTATCACTGGCGGTCATAGTGTTTAAGCACTCAAATTTGGTAAAGACACCGCATTTGCAGCGAAGTCCCAATGACCATAATACGTTCGTGCATCGCAGAAAATACGTTGCCGCTGGTCTTCAGGGATCGGCTCAAACGTCGGATTCGGCTTCAATGTCTGCCCAAGACTCGCCCAGTCCCGATTTTTGGTGTTCGCCAGGCGTGCAGAAGTCCACAGCGTGCGCAGCAGCTCTTCGGCGTGAGTCAACGGCAGCCGTTCCACGACAAGCTCCGGTAACCCTAAAGCGGAGAATCCCACGGTGTAACTGAAATTCGGCTCATGTCGGATGTGCAGTCCTACGGTGTTAATGCACGCCTGCATTTGGTGAGCGTGCTGTTCAATGCCATTTCTAAAGTCTGTAAGCGACATGCGGATTTCCTCTTGTTGTCGGTACTTACCCACAGCGTACCGTGCTTTTGATAACCGGCAACCTCTGCAATATCCCAATACGCATTTCACTGCCTGGAGAGCGCCTTTTAAAGCTCCGTGATTTAGCCACCGTTTCGACTCAAACCTAAGAAAAAGTTGGGAGCTAACCCCCCTACTCTCAGTATTTGTCATCAAGGCTCGGTAATCAACTATTATCGCGCCTTAGGTTAACGCTAAAATCGCCGCGTTGTCTTTGTTTCTTATTTCTTTTCTTTTGTTTCGTAACACTGTTAAGATACCTCCTAATTAGAACACTCACAGCAGGTGGCAAAATGGCAAGACCGGCAAGCATTACCGAAGCAGACGTAGAAAGTGCAGTAGTCGTGCTGAATGACAACGGCAAGCCCATCAATCCCTACCAGGTGCGGAAACATCTCGGCAAAGGCTCGATAGCTAAAATTGCCTACTACTTAAAAGCATTGGGCGTTGACGCGGTGTACGAGACCGATGATCCGCTGACTGTTCGATTGGCAAGCTTGCTTCGTCCTGCCGCGCTTGAGATTGAGGAACAAACATCGGAACGAATCCGCAAGGAAACCGAAGAACTACGAACGCGCATACAGGATCGTGATGATGCACTGGCGGATCTGGACACTCGTCTTCAGGCGAAGGAATCGGAACTGCAGGATAAAAAAGAAAGGCTGGCTCAAGCCGGTATCGATAGTGACTGGCTCCGATCAGAAAAGCAGGCCTTAGAATTAAAGGTGGCGAGACTGGATGAGGCGCAAAATAGCCTGGCAAAACAGCTATCGGAAAAGAAAGACCGCATTACTGAGTATAAAGAAAGTAGCGCGGCAGAAAAAAAGGAACTTCAGACCACCCTCTTTGAGCACAAAGAAGCTGTCCGTATGATGCGTGAAGATCATCAACAGACGATTGATGACTATAAAAATATGGTTAGCTCATTGACGGAGAAGTTACACGAAATGGCAGAGAGCAGTAAAAAAGTGGTCTCTCACAATGCTGAGCTAAAACTGCAAGTTGAAAAAATGTCCGCGGACCGAAGAATCGAAGCACATGCCGCTGAAGAACAGATTGAAACGCTTCGCCTTGAAATGGCCAAAGGCGGTGAAGAAATAAAAGTGCTCGTGGATCAATGCAATGTGTTGGCAGATGAAAAAAACAATCTCTCTGGCCAGCTGCAGTTAGAAACTCAAAACTCGCAACAGCAACTTGCAACGGCCACATTAAGCACTGAACGGCTGTTATCCGAAAATACCAGGCTGGTTTCGGAACTCAATTTCTTGAGAGACCTTATCAGTAAATTTGAAATACCGATAAATGCTCAATCGCCAACGGATTCAAGCGCTCAGTAGTACTGGTGGTTTTCACAGCTTGCCCAGCTGATCACGAATGACCGCTCGAATGTAGCGGTTTGGGCACGTTGTCTGATAAGGATCCGTAAAATCCTGAACGAATTGATTGGCAGCATCACTAATGGTCTTTAATTCATCCGCGCTCAACTTCTCAAACGATTCGCCGCACTCTTCTGTGACCAATGACATGATAACGAACTTTGTCTTTTCGAAAGTCGCTCTAGCCTCATTGTCCAATTCAGCGAGGGCTTGATCCGTGCTCGATTCCATAAACGGATAAAAGCCCCCTACTTTCCACCACGTTTTGATGTGCATGATGTCGTAGTCAAAAGGGTAATTTTTTCTAAGAGCCTCGATAACTAAGCTCATCCGTTTCATTGGCGGTGAATTTTCAGCGAACCAGGCTCTCACCGTTCCATAGGATAGATCACTGAAGTCGTCAGGTTGGGTATTTAGAAGGTAGGTGTGCAAATCCGTAATAATGCCTCGATCCTTCTGAAAACCAATTTGGTCAAGAAGATGTACGAGGCGCTTCCCTGGTGTATCGAAGAGCGTTTCTTTACCATTTTCGGTAGTGACCATTTCACGAATCTTTATCAAATTTGTCACACGGTAGACCAGTTCCCTTGGCATTTTCCAATAGGCACTGGAAATTACAGACTTACAGCCTGAAGTTCAAATCTTTCTTAAAATTCATGGTTAACCACAAGAACAATTGAGGAAAACAAACATTTTCGGCTGAAAAATTCCGTAAATATTGTCTCCATGCCTAAAGTGGTTGGATTCTATATATTGACTATAGAAACACTGAAGAAAAGATACGCCCCTTTTTTTTTTCTGTCCAACATGGACACTGAGAAGGCTCCCACTCACTGGTCGCTATAGGAAAATTTTAATCGCCGAATTTGCTGCAAATGTACTCAGTGATGGAAAACACTTTCGGTTCAGAAGGTACACTTTTAGCTCGCTACTGGAACGCGGGCCTTCTACGGTCACTGTAACGATATTTTGCCCATTCATTCCTCGTTGGTGTATATCAAGCTGTTCAATTTCTCTTTGCAGCACGGTGTACACACGCTTGTCCCCTGCCCGCTTTTCATAAAGTCGTTTTTTTAGAGCATTTTTATCAAGAAATAGATTAAAAATGGCCGGTGTCACCAGTGCGATGTGCTCATCTAAAATGTGCACAGGTGCTTTCGGCTCGTTCACCCGAATGTTTCTTCGAGCGATGCCCCGCAAAAGCCAATTAAAAAAGTCGATTTGCTTGAGCATTTCTTCCTGAATGTTTCGCTTAGTTGCCCACTGGGTAACCGCAACGTCAGAGGTCAGGCCAGAATTAATCTTGTCGGTACCTGGTGTAATGATTGCGGGTTTTTTGGGTGCTTTAGGTTTTGGTTTGATTGGTGAAGTGGTATTCCCGCTAGTTTCACTTTTTTTGGAGTTCTGAGGCTCTTTATCGATTTCCGGCGTAGTTTCAGCCGCTTGAGTATCATGGGCCTTTGATTTATAGGAACTTGGGGATTCAGGAGTTGCAACCGCCGATTCGTCAAATGGTTGCGAGTCATCAGGAAGTATGGGCAATGGATTACCTTGGCGATCTACGGGCGTAATCGTGCCATCAAACAAATCTGGCTGGCTTGTGGGCCAAATAATGTCGTTTTTAAACCTTAAAAAAGTGAGTTTTTGCTGCCAATTTTTGGCGTGATCATTTACTTCTGCGTACCAGATGCTGTCTTCATCCCCATTAGGCACAATGCAATCGTGATCCTTTAGGATCGCGAACATAGTGACGACGTTCTTGGGGATACCAGAATGACCCTCATTCAGCAGTTGTACACGTACAGCCTCCATGGTTGCTTTTGACACAACCCAAGTATCCTCTTCCGTAACCCAGATTGCCGCCCCTGGCCTGTTCCGCTTCAAGTCCCCGTCTGAAATCAGCTTACGCAGTGAAACGATCAGCTTCTCGTACAAAGGTACAGCCGTCGAATGGTCTGCTTTATGTCCGGTACGGGCACCTAGATTTTGAGATACGCTGGCACCGTCGGCGGCACGTACAATCTCTGAAATCACCTGCCCGCCAAATGATGAATGAGAAATTGTACTGAACAGTTGAGACAGTAGTTCGAGGTCTGAAAAGATCCAGTTAGCAGCTTCCTTGGTTAGCAATCTAGGAAGTAGAGACATCGCAGATTTTTCATGGAGTGTTTTTGCTAAGCGCGAATTTTCGATTTTTTTTCTAAATCGGAATTGGTATTCAGTACCAGGCGGCAGGTTACCGTACCAGGGATGCCACTTTTGAAATGAAAATCCGTGTGCACGGTAGACAACTTCTATGTCGGTTACGATTTTACCGATGTCGTGTCCTAGAATGGCGATAAAAGCTGCGAATCGCCATCTATCTGCAGACTGGGCAATTAATTCCGGTTCAGCGTTGGGAGGTAAAATATACCCTTGTGATATCCGAACACCGGCATGTAAAGCTTCCAGAGTATGATCGATCAGACCACCAGCCTGTGAGTGATGGTGGATCTCCGACGCTGGTACTTCTTGAACAAGCTCTGCAAATTGCTCTATGGCGTACAGATAGTGTTGTCGCCACACGGGCTCTGTGACGCTGAACAGACGTTTTATTTTAGAAATAATTTCTTGCCGTTTTGGGGACGACAACAATTTTTGTCCGGTTTGAACAATGGGATATTCCAGCACAACAGGTTCAGGTGCAGCTTCAGGGGGTGTACGTCTAAATCGTTTGAGCATAAGGGCCTCCAATTCTGCATGGTGCAGGAATGGTCATGCAATGCTCTGAAATAATAGGTCATAGATAATTGACCCAAAAGAATCTGTTTAAGCTGATCCGTTTGTAAGAATCGGTGCAACCATTCCCCAACATCGAGACCTGGCTGTGTCGAAAGAGAATAATCTTGTGCCTTTTACTCTGAAACTTGCTCAGCGTGACCACCAGCTGGTGAAGTTGCTGTGCGCTCAAAAAAAGGAGTTGTCGTTTCAGTACGAGTTGTTGAATGAAGCATTGGTATGGGCTTGTCGCAGAAATTCTATGCTGATGCCAGTAGCGAGTCAGCGTGACGGTGTTTATCGAAGCTACTATGTGAGTAAGGGTATGGTTGGAGAGTGCGTTGAAGACCTTTGTACGTCCTGGAACTGCAATGCAACCAGAGCTGTTCATACAGCGCTTTTTCATTTTCTTCGAGAACATTCGAGTCTGGTTGCTAGTGCTTTATCTGAATAGGCTTGATTTTTCAGCTTATGTTGCGCATTTTCCGTCTGTGCGCCCTGCCCTCTCCGACAGATACTACGGTTTAAAAATTTCAGCAAGCAGCAGTTGGGCTTCTGAAATTCTTTTCTAAAGATTAAAAGACGGTTTAAAAGCAGGGTAATTACGGTAGTGCTACGGAGGTGTTTGAGCAGAATGCCTTTGTAGGCCTTGGTACATCGAGGTTCTTGATAAAAACAGCTCTCTCTAACCATACTTGTATAATTGCTTCAACCGTAGCATTTCCCTCTCTTTAACCTGAGTAGATTTTCTACCTTTAACCTAAGTAGATTTCTACCTGTAACCCTAATCAGTCAAAGTTATACACTCTTGTGCACAGCCTATTCACAGGAAATCCACAGGATACTAACAGAGTTATACACAAACCGTTTGACTGAACATTCAATTCTATCTTTAACCGTACTATATTCTACCTCTAACCATAGTAATTATTTCAATTCTATCTTTAACCATAGTACAAGTCTATCTCTAACCGTAGTGGTGACATCCTGCCACATGTTACGGTTTATGACAGCATTATTCATATAAAGTCATTAAAAACAGATATTTAGAAATTTTAGTGTATTTTCAAGTATTGAACAGTGGCGTTATTCTGTATTTTTCTTGATCTAATCTTAATTAACTAATTATTATCAAGCTCATTTTATTGTCGCCTATTTTTCTGAGCAAAATTTTGATGAAATCTAATGACTTGAAAATTTATTTTAGAGTGACACAGAAATTTCTAGCTGAAACCATACTGATTCCAGTATTTTCTAGTACCTTGGCTGGTTATTGAACGATTTAGATGAGGTTAAGGTTGAAATGGATGAAAAAATTAAGAATTGCTACGGTTTCAGATAGAAATACGGTCTGAAAAAGGATTATTGGCATGGTTAGAGGTAGCGGTGTACCTGAGATGAAATGAGTTTTTGTGTAGGAAAGGAAGAGTTCAGCCTACATGCGCGGTTGAAGCTCAGATCGTTGAGGCTATTTCGGTTTTTGAACCGGTTGAAAAGGATCCATAGTAGAACCCCGTGCTACGGTTAGAGATAGAACTGAGGGGGGGATACGCAAAAAGGAGAGGTTGTACCTGAGCCTGTAAATAATTCTGTGTAACTGCCCACCCCATTACAGGTGGCCGTCCAGGCGGTCACCGAATTCGATAATAAAGCGATTTAATGCCGGCTTCCAATCACGGATCGGCATCGTCCATTTCTTTGAGGCCTGCTGGATCGCCAGGAAGGCCACTTTCAGTGCCGAGTCATCGCTGGGGAACAGCTTCCGGCGCTTGGTGGCTTTGCGGATCACGCTGTTCAGCGACTCAATGGCATTGGTTGTGTAGATCACCTTCCGGATCGCCGGAGGGTACTCGAAGATGGTAATCAGATTGTCCCAGTGGCTATGCCAAGAGCGAGAGATCTGTGGGTATTGGCTGTCCCAGCGTTCTCCAAAGGCCTCCAGTGCCTGCCGGGCTTCGTGTTCCGAGGCAGACTGGTAGACCTGCTTCAGATCGGCCGTAACAGCCCTGTAGTCCTTCCAGGACACGTAGCGCAGCGAGTTGCGAACCATGTGCACGATGCACAGCTGTACCTTGGTTTGCGGGTACTCAGCGGCAATGGCATCCGGGAACCCTTTGAGGCCGTCCACGCAGGCGATCAGGATGTCCTCCAGACCACGATTCTTCAGCTCCGTCAGTACCGACAGCCAGAACTTCGCGCCTTCGGTCTCAGCTAGCCACAAGCCCAGCAGTTCCTTCTGGCCTTCCATGTTGATGCCCAGAGCCAAGTAAAGGGACTTGTTGATCACCCTCTTATCCTGACGAATTTTCAGAACGATGCAGTCCAGATAAACAATGGGGTAGATCGGATCAACAGGCCGGTTTTGCCACTCATGAACCTGATCGATCACACGCTCCGTTACCTTGGAAACCAGCGTTGCCGAGATGTCCGCGTCATACATCTCTTTGAAGGCGTCCACGATGTCTCGTGTACTCAATCCCTTGGCATACAACGCCAGGATTTGATCATCCATCTGGGTCAGCCTGGACTGCCCCTTACGGACGAACTGAGGCTCGAAAGAGCCGTCCCGGTCACGGGGTGACTCAATCGGTACTTCGCCATGCTGGCCTTTTAGGCGTTTGGCAGAATAGCCATTACGACTGTTGCCGGTACCACGACCTGCCAGGGCATGCCTCTCGTAACCGAGGTGCTCGTCCAGTTCGGCATTGAGTGCGGTTTCAACGGTGAGCTTTACGAGTTGCTGGGTGAGGGCTCCGAGGTCTTTCTCGGACTTGATGTCTTTGGCCAGTTCTGCGGCCATGGCTTTGAGTTTTTCTTGATCCACTTGTTTACCCACGATGGTATCCTTTTGAAAAGATTACTCAGTCGTGGGCAGTTACACAATTTGGTTTACAGGCTCTTGTACCTTTCTATCCATCAAAAGGAATTTCGTCATTTTCCTCTATATTTGTGTTTGTACGAATTTCTTTGCGAGATGCACCTGGTGATGGCCGAAGAGCCTTCTCTCTAATTCGATTAAACACTCTATTATTTGCAGCTTGTTGTTTTGCAAATTCATTTGTAGCTTTCACAGTGAACACCCAGTCCACAATTTTACTTTTTAACTTTTGTGATTCGGCTTCATAGCTTTCGATTACATTCTCACGTTTGAGTTCTTCCAAGGTCTCTATAGCCCATGCCTTATCCTGGTATAAATTTTTGTATGGCGACTTGATCGCCGCTACCAGCGTAGAGAGTTTTATTCGGTAGGGATTGCCTGAGCCAGCTTGAACCCAGCGGTTACAAAGACGTTTGTAGACGAGTCTGGTGTACGATCCAACGAATGAAAGAGATTTTTTGTAATTGTAGCGCCGATATTTATTGGTCAAAATCAAGTCGGTAACCAGCGGGTGAAAACAAACGAAAGAACGGGTATCGGATGATTTGGATTTTTCAGCAAACGCCAGAACCGGCAAAAACGGAGCAGACACACTGATAGAGTTATCTTCTGTGCTGATTTCCAAATTTGACCGAGACAGGATCAGCAAAGCTTCACGAATTTCGCTGTATGAATACTGAATTTTTCCTCTGACTCGTTTGAGTTCTTCATAGACTTCATAGAGGCTGAAATTTAGGCCAACGAGCATCGTTGTTTTATTGCCTGTTGCGGTTTCAAATCCTTCCGCCCTTTTCTCTGTTGCCAGCTTCTTTAGAACATCTTCAATGATCTCTTCACGCGCACCTGGGAAAACAAAGAAACGCTCCTTTTTTCCTTTGGTGACGCGCTCAATATTGGCTGCGGTTACTCTGGCGGTTACGAGAACGCCATTGTAAACCGTGGTTCTCGTGAACTGACTATCTTCAGCAGACACTTCACGCCGGTACTTTGTTTTCTTGTCGTATAGAAACCGTCCTAACAAATCAACGATGTCGACCGTATTGCTGTAGTTTTGATCGATCAATGGATCCAGCGCAAACAGGTCGAGTTTCATCTGATATTTGTCTTTTGGCACTAAGTCTTTTTTTTGTATTTCCATATCGGCGCTGACCTGACGTTTACCCTGTAGAGCGTAAGAATTAGCTTCTAGAAAAATCACCGAAAAAGAAAATTTTTTCTAAAAAGCATCAATGTGGCGTTACAAAGGCGATTCGGTAATATTACAATGTGATTATCCGTTATGTGTGCCATAAGTCAAACCATGAAAAGGATATCGACCATGCCTGTGAACGATCCAGCAAAACAGTATTTGGAAGCCGCGCTCAAGAAAATTAACACCGTGGTTGAGCGTGGTGAAAAAATTATGAAAGAAATTCCGGGGCTTGTTAGAAAAAGCCAAATGAACAAGCACGATCAGGAATGGCTCGAAGCAACTGAGGTAGATGATCGCGTTCAGCAACGCCGTTATGGGACTACTCAGGCGGCTGAAATGGCCGGAATTAGTACAGGCCTGTTGTATGCGGCTGAGCACGACGGTCGTTTACCTGAACCTGAGTTTCGCATAGACACGGCTAAAAAAGTACGTGCCGGTTACACGATTAATCATATAAACCATATGCAGAATGTGTTTGGAACCGCGCCCCGCAAACCGGAAGGAGCGGCTGCAGCTGTAGTGGGCGTATTGAACTTGAAGGGTGGTTCACATAAAACAACCACTTGCCATTTGTTTGGACAATACCTGGCCATCCAAGGTTATCGAGTTTTGTTCCTGGATACCGACCCGCAGGGTTCGTTGAGCTTCTACTTTGGTAAGCGTCCTGACGACAATGTTCATTACGAAAACACAATAGCCCCTTTTTTCTTAGAGGATGATGAGGCGCTTCAAGCCGTTGGCCATCCAGAGGGCGCTTGTCAGTCTTTACACTATGCGGTTCAAAAAACGTATTGGGATAACATCGATATCATCCCTGCTTGCCTTCAGAACCTTAATATCGATTTGATGATGCCGATGGTGATGGATGAAGCCAAAGTACCAATGATTGACCGTATCATGAAGCTGCGTCGTGGCTTGCTCGATGTTGGTGAAAACTACGATTTCATAATTATCGACGGCACTCCTTCTCTTAACATCTCTACCCTGAACGTCGTAAGTGCTTGCGATGTTTGTTTTGTTCCAACACCAGCTGCAATGCTTGATTTTGCGTCAACGCTTCAATTTGCCGGTTTGGTGGCCGAGACAGCCGATCTCTATAAAGAGTCTGATATTTATCCCAATATTCCCGATATGCGCTATTTCATAACCAAGTTCAGCGGGTCTAGTTACGCTCATTTTATGGGCCAAATTATTCGACGTGTGTTCGGTGTCGAGCGTGGGGATGTTTTGTCTTCAGAGGCTCACGCCTCCGATGAGATCGGAAAGTCGAGCACTTCAACTTACTCTATCTACGAAAAAAATCCGTCTGATTCCGATAACAGAAAACGACTAAAAACGACCATAGAAATGTTTAATTCGCTTTTTTCTGAGATGCACGATGCAGTTTGGGAAACGTGTTTTGAAGATGCTTCACGAACATCTCATCTGGAAAAAATAGATGAAATTATGACGAACGCAGAGTTAGAGAAAAAAGGTATGCGCTCAGAAGCTAAGAATGATGAGGGGGTAGTTTAAATCATGGCTAAGGACAACAAATACGGTGATCTTGATACGTTGATGGGTTCTCCTGAAGAAGTAGTAGAGCCATCGAGTGTCAGTACACGAAAAAGGCGTAGGCCTTCCCCAGCACTAGGAGCGATGCAAGGCGAGCGCAGACCACTTTCTATAACCGATTCTCTAAAAGAAGAAAAAGCTAAAGTTGAGCGGGAGTTGGAAGAAACTAGAGCTCTTTTTGAAAAAGAGCGTGAGGACATGCTAGCTATCATAGAAAAGGAACAGTCCACTAGCAGCGGAAGGCCGATAGTTTTGACTATGCCAGTCACACGGCAGGAAGTCAGTTTTGAGTTAAAACGCATCGATCCGTCACTGATTGATGTTTCGCCTGAGAACCAGCGCATCCAAGAATTTTTGGATGAGATTTCTCTAAGTGACATCCTTCCATCCATCAAAATACATGGTCAGCAAAACCCTGGCACGATTCGTCCTAAAGGGGATGGTCGGTATGAACTGATCGAAGGATCAAGACGACTTCGGTCAGCCGTTTTATCTGAGATTGATTATCTTGCACTGGTCGGTGATGTACCTGACGCTGATGTTCGTGAACTCAGCATCATTGAGAATAAAAGCAAAGATGTCAGCTACTACGAAAAAGCAAAGGCCTGGGAGCGGCAGATAGCATCCGGAGAATTTAAAAACTGGACTCAGCTGGGTGCTTTTCATGGAATGAGTTCATCGAACATCAACCGCTATAAAGCCTGCGCTGAACTTGAAGAGGACTTTATCCGCATACTCCCTTCACCTTCTGATATGCCATTGTCCTATGGGGAAACTGTAGCAAAGCTTCTGAAAAAAAATGAAGACCAGTTGCGGTCCAAAGTTCACGAACTACTGGTTCTTCGGAAAGGTTCTGTGTCTGAAACTGTTGAGCTGATTGGTGTCGATGAAATTCTAAAACAGCTAAAAAGCTCAGTGCGATCCAAACACAAAATTGCCACACAGTGGACACCTGTGTTTTACAAATCCTCGCAAGGCGATCGAACTTTACGACACAGTGTGTCCTCAAAGGGCACGATAAAGTTTGAAATTGATGGTATCGACGACAAAGAATTGGAGGATGTGGTGAAACTTCTCGCAAATAAGTTGGGCGTTAAGCTGGCACCCTAAGAAACAAAATAGCGTTAATTCCCGTCGCGGGAATTGGGGTGCTTAGGGGGAAATTCCCGCGACGGGAATTTCCCCTTTGTTTTTTTTAAACATCTGAAATAAAAGTATTTTTTGTAAGTCTTTTACAATTTTTTTCCAGAATTTCTAGAAAAAAAGCAATTCAAGAGAGCTAACGATTCCAAAATTTTTGGACTCTATTTCGATCCATGCTCAATAAACATCGTCTTGGTTATTGAATCCCAGCATCCGGCAAAGACCGTCTAAATCGTCCAGGTCATCGAAAGTAAGAGTGAGTGTCCCCGTTTTTTTCTTCTTATCAAATGTGACAGTGGTTGGCCTTCCTGTAGCCTCACTCATTCTTTCAACGAAATTTTTGATATCGACATCTAGAGACTGATCAGCTCCACGCGCCAGCGCTTCAAATTTGTGAACAGGGGTTTTCAAGGTTAGTAGCTGTCGTATAAGAGATTCACGCTTGTCGGCTGGAAGCTTAGCGATGGCTCGAAGGTGCCCCAGTGTTATTCGATCTGGATTCCGATACCAAAGATCCATTTCAATTTCTGTTAGCGCCTTGCTTACCCTGAGTAGGTGCGTAACGGTGTAGACCTGCGTGATTTCTAAGGCCTCACGAATATCTTTGTTCTGATACCCCTCTTGAGCCAGTACGCCGACAACGAAAGCCTTTATTGGATTGTTCGGATTCGACTGATTTCTATAGAACGCTAAAGCATCGTCGGCATCCAGCAGGACCGGTAGACCTTTCATTTTTATGACCTTTGCGATGTACGGTAGGGCAGGGCAGGGTTATTGGATATTTGTTTCAGTGATTAGATCAGACTTTAGTCATGTGACTAAGAATAGGTGGGATATGCTGGAGTATCAAGTTAGTCATGTGACTAAGACAGCGTGCGAGTAGCTGGCCGAGTGGCGATAGAGTGGCGGTAGAGTGGCTCTGTAATCAAAAATGTCATAAAAAAATGGCACGATAAATAAATAAACACTAAATGCCATAAAAAATTGACATAAAGTTACAAAAAGACAATTATAGCGAAAAATTACGGCTTGCTATCTTTCCTCGTTCAGGCAGCCTCGTCTTTTCGTCAGCGCATAAAGGTGGCACCGTGGCATCCAATATAAATCTCAAACTCGAATCCTCGCGGTTTATCTCGGCAGTGCTGGTCAATACACTAGAGTCGTGTCGTGATGGTGATTTCGAGTTATTGACGCAACTTGGCTTGTCACTAAAAACCATGCAGGCTCTCGATAAACTCAAAGCGGATCAGATCCACTCCATCTCTGACAATTATGTGCGAGACGTTCCGAGCTTGAAGTTTCTTCCATTGGACACGGGGAAGCTGACCAGGATCATCGAGATCGAGACTGAAGAAGCGCTTAGGTATGAAATGATTGACGAATTTCTCAAGCGCGGCGCGTGCAAAGAAATGATGGCGGAATTGTTTGGTTTGCGAAGCACACAGGTAGCGAGTAGAAAAAGGTTCCTTGACGTACCGACGGTTAAGGGCCGATTGCCCGCAACATCGCTTGAAGAGCAAAGAATAGTGTATGACTCTTGGTTATCAAATCTGGACGTTTCTGATGTCCGTCAAAGAATGCTGACGGTCGCTGAAGCGACCAACATTCTTCTTTCTCAGATTTACCGTGAAGTGCAAATCATCGAAGAAGTGAGCAGCAAATCTTCCAACAATGTACGCCGGATATGCGCGTAAGGGATTATCAACATGACTACCATTGCACCAAAAAAAATGGCCCCGATTGTCGCCACTGAAGATATCGTAATTGAGTTGGCCACCCGACCTGCACTGCGATTGTGGATGGGTCGGGATAAAACCGATACGAAGCACGGCATACTCGGTTTACCTGGCTTTTGCTCTCGCGTTCGCTCTATCGAACAAGCGATTCGTGAAGATGATCCTTACGCTGATTATCATTTTGCGAAAATAGAAGAAGGTATCATTCACCTGTCTGAAGACCTGGATGAAGAGCTCAAAGACATTAAGGCCTTTATTGCAGAGAATGTGCCTACTGCGATGCGTCTGCCAGACGTTGCCAGCAAAAATCCGGTAGTAGTTCCCGTTCGATTTGCGTCTCGGCTTGGTTTTAAATTGGTGTACCAGCTGCTCAAAGTTGATCAGGTTGTGCTGAGTGTACTTCTGGCCAGTCACATTGGTTTGTTACCGAATACTGAAAAATTTCAAGCTTTGTCGAGGGTAGAGAAGCGCCTTAGAAGTGTCCTCCACCTTGTATACAATTATCGCCATTGCGGTGTCACCCGAGATGATATGGCTGCGAATAACCAACGTGCACAGAAAGCAAAAGAAGTGATGGGGGAGCTTGAAGCAGGATATTTGGAGGGAACCGTTCGTTCAGATAACGCGCCAGGTCTGCCCAGCAAACGAATGCAAACGCTTGGTTCAGAACTCAGCAAATCTGCTTCTGTAAAGTCCCAGGATATTGAATCCGAAAACAAGGATCTTGCTTCAGAATTGGATCGCGTTTTGGCTGAACAAGAGGCTGAACTGGACTCTTTGAAAGACGAAGATTCAACCGTTTCAGCGTAAAAACTAGACGCATTGCCGATGTCAAAGGTGCCTTAATTCGGGCACCTTTTTTGTTTTCGAGCTTGGCTCAAGAGTGACTGCCAGCTTGGATCAATAGCGGCAGCTAACTTGGTTCAATACCAGTAATGGCGATGGATCAGAACCGGAAAAGGTGCTTGGATCATGACCGGAAATTCGATGGATTCCCCTTTAAATATAAATTTACTAATACCTTTTAAGGATAATAGAGGTGACAGGAAAAAACTCTATCGTGCTGACATTGAGCGTTTCAGATCGAAACTGGAAAATCGGGCAGCAGAATTGCGCAGCGACATCGAGCAACTTTTTGGGCCCAAATTTGAACTGACGATTAGCGGTCGCTCGGACGGTTCAACGAAGAAATTTTTTTGGCGGTTTCGGTCGACTACGCGAGATAGAAAATACGTTCGCCTGAATGCAGAAACTGTCATCGAATATCTGAAAACGTTGGATCCAAACCAGGTGATCACACTCAAGTCGGTTGAGGAAGAGCTTATCTACATCAATGCAAATTTGCGGCTAGTGAAGGGAATGAACGACGCCATCTTGCAGTCGGAAACTGATATATCAGGACTCCTGAAATTGGCCCTGTAGTTGAAATGAAGCCATCATTTTGTAACACTCATAACTTATAAAAAGCTCTCGGGCTCAACTGCGAAGAATCCCTTCGCTATTCTGAACGATCCTCAACTCCTTCTTGGAGCTGACCAGGCACAGATTTTTCTGTCGTGCTGAAACCTACTTTGTTGTCCGAACGCTTATCAAAGTGTCTTGCAGAAAGTGCAGGCGATTTTGATTAGCGTTCACAGCATAGTCTCTTCGATGTTAATGACTCGGTTAACAAGCAAGCAATTCTTGTGATGATGACGGCACAAATACGAGTGGCTTTTGTGTGGCGTAGCCATGCTGTGCGACTTCTATAAGAACGCACGAAAATACTGGGGGAACAATGATCCCACTGCCCCATTTCTGGATCAGTCTCTATATTCGGGTTTCGCTAAGCCCAGTCTGTTTTTCGTGGGGGGAAGTTTGATGATTTAATCTTCCCCCCAGTAATTCTGCTCAATCAGTCCCCTCCCAATTTCCCGCCTGAATAGGTCACCGCATTCTGACCTAAAAAAACCAATGTCTGTCTTGCACCGAGTTACCGTAGGTTTGCCAAATCGTCTAGAGGTAACTTTGATGAAAACCATCTCGCTCGCTATTGCTATCGGATGCTTGAGTTCCGTAGCAGTTGCAGAACCCACCAGAATGCACACAGATGAATCTGTTGATCATGATCGTGTAGAGATCGTCTCTACTGGGCGCTATAGCTACGTTGAGAACATACCGCCGGTCGATCAACTGAACCCCCTGAAAGTTGTTATCCGCACGAAAATTCCCCAGTCGATTAATTCAGTCGGCCAGACCATCGAATTTTTGCTGACCCGTTCTGGATACATGTTGGCGGATCCTTCTGTGCTTAGCGCTGAAGCTAAAATTTTGCTCGATCTTCCACTACCTGAAATCCACAGGCAGATTGGGCCTATGACGTTGGATAGAGCGTTAGTCACGTTGGCGGGGACTGCCTTTGAACTGGTGGTCGATCCAGTACATCGCAAAGTGGCGTTTGAGCTGTCGTCCAAACTTGTGGCGAGGTTCTAACAATGTCAAAGCTCAAGCAGGGCATTATGCGCTCTATCAAAGGCGGTAAATCGGTATCCGAGGAAGACATCGTAACGGAAAAACGATCTGACGCTTTTCAAGAAGCGGAAATTCCTAGTACGGACGCTGCATCTTTGGAAAGTGGGGCCGCGCCGAGTTTGGAAGACCCCGTAGAGCCGATTCCAGCCGATCAGTTTGCCAGCGACGAACCTGAGCCTGTTCCAATAGTGGCCTCACCCAAAAAACGGGAATCGGCTACCAGGCCACAATCCATTAAAAGTGGCGGCGGAAAGATACTGGGCGGTACTGCAATCGTGATGTCACTGTCGGCTCTGGCGGTCAGCGGTTATTTCGGTTTTCAGCAAAAAGCCAATGAAGTGGATGTTCGTGAATCCATGATGGGCATGTCCGAAAGCATTTTTGATTTGAACTTCCGCAATGATGAAATAACGGCAGGACTCTCGGATACCAACCTAGCTGTTCAAAACAACGATGCTCGTATCGCAACTTTTAGCGAGCTGCAGTCGGATATTCAGAGTATCAGCAGCGCGTTGAACGGTGTTCAGGAAGAGCTGATTGATATCCGAGCTGGTCTGGAAAATCAGCAAAAGGTTTTGAGCGAGCACCGAAGCGATATTGATTTGGTAAGCAAAGACGTTAAGACGCTAAATGAGCGGCCGCCGGTTAGGCAGGTCGTTCGGGAAGTAAGGACGACGGCCCCGCGAACACAGCTACAATCCACGACGACGCTGGAAGGCGCTACGCTCGCCTCTATCGATATGTGGGGCACCCAGCCTTACGTGGTGCTTCGTGACAATGCTGGCGGTTGGGTGCCCTTACAAGCGGGTGACACTTACCGAGGATGGTTCTTGGAAAGCGCATCCGGCAGTGAGGCTGTTTTTAAAGCCGGAACTAAAACTCGTCGAATGTCAGTGGAGTGATCCCATGGAGCCTATTGCAATCATAACGCTGTTAGTTCTGGCGTTCGGTGCGGGTAAGTATCTCGATGACGATGCAAAGCCCTTGACCGCTCCGATTGAGCAACCTGCGGTTGTGTCTGTTGATAATGCACCTCCGTCGCAGTCACCCGAAATTTACCCGAGGGGGGCGTACGCTCTCTCACCAAATGGTTACTACCTTTCAAATTTGTCGCCAGATCCACGGCAGTATCCAGGTTGTGAAACGCCCGTGTTGGTTGCTGATTTGAGCCAGCCGAATACCCAAGAGCAGCTTCCCGTTGCAGTGGTCAATGTCGGTTGCGAGGAATGACAAAATGAAAAAGATCAAAGTGGCATTAATAGTCACATCGTTATCCATCGCGGTCACTGCACAAGCACAAGTCTCTCCGGAACGAACGTCCAATAGCGAGCAGATCGAGTCAAGCGTTACGTCCAGTCAAGACATGGGGGCCAACATTTCACTCTCAAGTCATGAGAAGTCGCTGGCAAAACAATGGATGTTGGAAGAAAGCGACTGGGTTAAATATAAAAAGATCATGAGTGGACCAAGAGGAATCTGGTCGCCAGGTCTTGATCCGATCACTGCATTGGGCGTGTCCGAGACGGACGCCAGAGAAAGAGCCCGATACGCTCGACTTTGGATGGAAGTGGAATCTCGTCGAATGGGGCTTGAACTGGCCTTTGAAGTCGAGCGTCAACGCGCCGGTCAAGTAATGTTCGCGGGACAAAAGGTGATCGACAATACCGAATGGATTCGTGAATGGAATGAGGCTTATAACGAAAAGACTCAGAACATCGCTTTTTTCGTCAATGACGATTGTCTTGATGAATGCGAAAGCCTTTTCAATGAAGTGAATGCTTCAGTATCTCGCCACTCTAGGCTGGATGTTTTTTTCTCTAGTGGGGCTTCTGCCGAGTCGATTGGCGAATGGGCCAGCTACATGAACATAAGTCCGGACACGGTACGCTCTCGGAAAATCACTCTGAACTTTGAGTCCGGCTCCGGTAAAGCAGCCGAATACGACATCAATCTTGGAGACCTTCCAGCGGTGAAGGTGATCGACGCGGCCACTGGACAGGTTCGGGATTACCAGTAATGGTCATTACCCGAAATCGAATGATGGGCATCATTTTGATACTGGCGTTTTGGTCTGGGTCGGTCATTGCTTCCGATATACCTCAGATGTACCGCATCGTGGCCCAAGAACAAAAAGTCCCTCCGAAACTGTTTTTTGCCATTGCGCTAAACGAAAGTCGAAGTTCTAACAGCAGCGTCGGGCGCGTTCTACCCTGGCCGTGGACGGTCAATCATCGTGGCGATCCGCATTACTTCCCAACTCGTGAAGCGGCTTATAGCTTTGCTCGAAAATTAGTCGCTGCCGGAGACACGCAATTCGATGTTGGTCTCGGACAAGTTAATTGGCGCTGGCACAAAAAAAGATTTGCAGGGCTATGGGAGGCCTTCGATCCTTATTTGAACCTCACAGCGGCTGCTCAGCATCTACGTGAGCAATATGAGCGTCCAGAGTGTGCATCGTGGAATTTGGCCATTGGGTGCTATCACAGGCCTGCTCAGAGGCCCAATGATAAGCGGATCGCCAGTCAATACAGAGAAAGGGTCTTAAAGCTATGGTCAAATATTTAAACCGATTCCTAAGTGCTGCGCTCATTTCATCGGTAGCGGCTTTGCCCATGACTGTCGTGGCACAAGAAAAGCTCGACCGGCTGTATCAGCTTGACGTTATCGCTGACTTTGGCGGTCAGTCAGCAGCGCCTTTTTTACCAGAATCACCAGATGTGAAAGCGCACATGGAAAATTTAAAGGCTGAACGCGCCGGACGACGGTTTATGGCTTCGCACATTCCAGTAACTTCTCAGCTGTTAAAAGTCGGTCGTGTGACAGACGCAGAAGCAACAGAAGTCCCTTATCACATGGTTTCTCGCCCGCTTTTCATCGTCGGTTATGACCCTGTATCCATTCAATGGCTGACGGACAACCGGGACTTTTTGGCGAGCAATAACGCGGTCGGTCTGGTGGTCAGCGTAGAAACGATAGCTCAGATGAACGAATTGAAACGGATTGTTGGGGATGGGGTGACGTTACAGCCCACGCCTGGTGATCGATTGGCTCAGCACATGGGGATTCGTCATTACCCCTTTTATATGGACAGTGACGGGGTGATGCGCTGATGGCCAGCTATCCGCTTGAGGGTCTGTTACGGCCACCTGTTGAATACTGGTCTGGCTCGGTCAGTATAGCCGCCGCTGGTATTTGTGTGGCTGCACCTTCAACTATGATGATGACTCCGACCATTGGGTACACCTCAGCATCAATACTGTTTGTATTCGGATGCTGGCGGATTTATCAGGGAACGCGGGTGACCAAATACCAGCGGCACCTGAAGCGACTGCCTCGTTTTGAAATGACCTCTCGACAAATCCCGTGCTACCGCAAGCACCTGTATTTAGGGCAGGGATTCCGTTGGGGACAGCAGCACACGCAGCGTCTTAAAGATACCATGGCCCCAGCGTCTGCCAAGTACATCAAACAATCCACGATCAACGCCTGGGCACGCACCATGGAACGGCGAGTGGAGCATACAAAGCTTCAGTTTCTGGCTGACCTGACCAGCAAAGATCACCCTTTAAATCCGGTGCGCCCGTACCCTGAAGTGGGTGGTAACCCTGCGATCCATGCGGTTGAGCTTAACGAGAAAGAAGTCCTGTTAGCGATGGCAGAACGGGTCGGACACACCCTGTGTCTTGGCACGACGCGGGTCGGGAAGTCCCGTTTGGCCGAAATTCTGATTGAGCAAGACATTCGCCGAAACGACGGCCCCGTAATCGTGTTCGATCCAAAATCAGATCCTGGCTTGCTGACCAGGATGTATATGGCCGCAAAGCGCACGGGCAGGACGGACGACTTTTATATGTTCCACCTTGGATTCCCTGACATCAGTGCCCGCTATAACGCTGTCGGGAATTTTTCTCGAATCACAGAAGTGGCAGGCCGAATCTCTGGCCAGCTTTCATCAGAAGGAAACAGTGCTGCTTTTAAAGAGTTCGCCTGGCGGTTTATCAATATAGTAGCGCGTGCATTGGTGTCGTTAGGCATGCGACCAGACTACAACAACATTCTTAGGTACGTGACAGACATAGAACCCTTGTTTTGTGAGTACCTGGACTGGTGGCTCCCGCGCAACGCCGAAGAAGGCTGGATGGAAGATTTGAACGTGATGACTCAAGAAGCCGAAGTCATGTACAAAAAAAATCCTCGCAGTGCCAAACACGCAAGCGCCCGCACCGAAGCCCTACGGAAGTACGTTGAACAAATGCAGGTCAGTGATCCGATTTTGCACGGTCTGATCTCAGCACTGCGCTATGACCGCACCTATTTCGACAAACTGGTAGCCAGTCTTTTACCGCTTTTAGAGAAGCTGACCACAGGAAAGATTGGCGCACTGTTGGCACCGAATTACTTTGATGTTGAGGATGATCGGCCGATTTTTGACTGGACTCAGATCATCAGGAAGCGGGGCATCTGCTACATCGGTCTGGATGCCATGTCAGATACTGAAGTCAGTTCGGCGGTTGGCAACTCCATGTTCTCCGATCTGGTGAGCGTCTGCGGCAATATTTACAAGCACGGATTCGAACACGGTATGTTGGGCGGTAAAGCGAACGCTATGCCGAAGGTTTGTCTTCACGCCGATGAGTTCAACGAACTAATGGGCGATGAGTTCTTGCCCATGGTCAACAAGTCTGGCGGATCCGGTATGCAAATTACCGCCTACACGCAGAGTAGGGGAGACATTGAAGCCCGACTGGGTAACACCGCCAAGGCGCGGCAGGTGGAGGGCAACTTTAACAACCTGATCATGTTGCGAGTGAAGGAAAAAGAAACAGCGGAGCTGCTTACGAACCAGTTGCCAGAAGTGGAAGTGGCCCAGCTCATGTCGGTGTCTGGCGCTTCCGACTCGTCAGATACAGAGTCCAGCGTAGACTTCACATCGAGCACGCAAGACCGGATCTCGATGCTTCGCGTGCCCACTCTTGAACCTGGTCATATTACCGCCCTGCCAAAAGGCCAGGCTTTTTGCTTACTCGATGGCGGTCAGCTTTGGAAAGTACGTTTTCCTTTGCCCGTGGAAGACGATGATGAGGAAATGCCGGAAAACCTTCAGGCGTTGACTCGTGAAATGGATAAAAACTATCACACAGCTGAGCAATGGTGGGTGTAACAAATGGCTGAAGGAAGTGGTGATCACCCGTCACAAAGACGCGGAATAATTGGTAACACGCTTGAACTCATACTGAAGGTGTTTGGAATACTCATCATTTCCGCGTTCTTTTCTATCATGATTGAATGGATAAGCATGGCGTTTTTCTTTGAAAAAGACGTTGGCTATTCGCACGCTGAATCCATGATGCAGACAGAAATCAGTTACTTGAGTGAATCCTTGGCGATTGGCGATGGGATGAACGAGGGAGCAATTTCATCGGCCAGTGAAATTGTTAGTACGGTGGTGAATTTTTTATTCATTGATTCCGGACTTGTCGACATGTTGATCGCGACGAAGACACCACAACCGGACGATGGAAAAATCAGACTCGTTATAAAGGATTTCATAGCAGCCTATTACGATTATCTGATGGCGGCTATCTACATAATGGTCATGTTTTTTGTTCGCATGGCGATTTTACTGCTGTCCATGCCAGCCTTTATTTTGTTCGGCATTGTTGGGATCAGCGACGGACTGATGCAGCGGGATCTCCGGCGCTGGTGCGGCGGTAATGAATCAGGATACGTGTATCACTGGGCCAAACGCTTTGCGATGCCGGTATTGATCATAGCGTGGATTCTGTATCTATCGATCCCGAACTCAATTCACCCGAATTTTATCATCACACCTTTCGCCGTCCTGTTTGGACTCTGCTTGATGGTCATGACAAGCAAGTTTAAGAAGTATTTGTAATCGATCCCCACGGATGAACCCTTTATGCACTTTGGCCACATTTCGTGGCCTTTTTTGGTGCGCCCGGCATGGGCGCACTCCTGGAGGTGCAAGTCCTCCCGTAAGCTGGCCACAGCGAACGAAGCGAAGCGCAACTGCGGAAGGGCGACCGACCGTGGGGAGGAAGCGTGGAGCGTAAACCGTGAGCCGATGAACAAGAATCGGATATGAGGCGCTGCCGAGCAGGGCGAGCGGGCCAAAAGCCGCGAAGCTCTCGTGGTCAAGGCAAGGTGGCGTAAATCCGGCGGTTGTGCGGTGAAGGAGTGTGTTCTTACCCGGGGAGATCTCGCCTCATGCCTGAAAGGGCGACGTGGAAACACGGAGCGAGAAGTCAGCAGAGGCCATAGTAGCTGCCATCCTGGAGCGAAGGGCCGAACGAGAAGGAGCGTCAAACGACTTGACGATGAGGTCTGCCAGGCATCAGATGCCCGCATCCGCGGGGCGGGGCACGCAACGGGGAGGTGAAGCCTTGCCGAACGTACCCAGCGATGAAACAGAACTCCCGCGTCGAGATCCGAAGGGCGCAGGGCGAAGCCTGCTGGAGCAGGCGTTCGCACGAGAGAATATGCAACGGGCATGGAAGCGCGTAAAGGCTAACAAAGGAGCCGCAGGTGTTGACGGTCTGGACATAAGCCAAACCGCCGAACACCTGAGATGGGCCTGGCCCGGCCTTCGGCAGCAACTGCTGGAAGGCACGTACCGGCCACAGCCTGTCCGGCGGGTAGGCATCCCGAAACCGGACGGTAGTGAGCGGGAACTGGGTATTCCCACCGTGACCGACCGTCTGATTCAACAGGCACTGCTGCACGTACTGCAACCCCTGATTGATCCCACCTTCAGCGAGCACAGTTACGGCTTTCGCCCGGGCCGCCGAGCCCACGATGCTGTTCTGGCCGCCCAACGATACGTCCAGCAAGGCCGTCACACAGTGGTTGATGTGGATCTGTCCAAGTTCTTTGACCGCGTCAATCACGACATTCTGATCGACCGCCTAAGGAAACGCGTGAACGACCCCGGCCTGATCCGGCTGGTTCGCGCCTATCTGAACGCGGGGATGATGGATGGTGGGGTGGTTATCCGGCGATGGGAGGGAACGCCGCAAGGTGGTCCGCTCTCGCCGTTGCTGGCCAACGTGCTGCTGGACGAAGTGGATCGGGAACTGGAACGCCGAGGGCACTGCTTCGCCCGATATGCCGATGACTGCAACGTTTACGTGCGCAGTCAGAAGGCGGGAGAAAGGGTGATGGTGCTGCTGAGACGCTGCTACGACAAACTGCGCTTGAAGATTAACGAATCCAAGAGTGCGGTGACGAGCGTGTTTGGGCGCAAGTTTCTTGGCTATGCCTTATGGCAGGCTCACAACGGCGAAGTCCGCCGTGCGGTCTCAGCGAAGGCATTGCAAGCGTTCAAACTGCGGATCAGGCAACTGACCCGAGGTGCTGGAGGTCGCAGCATAGGGCAAGTGGTGGAGAAGCTTCGACGCTATCTGCTGGGATGGAAGGGCTACTTCAAGCTGTCGCAAACTCCAAGTATCTGGCGCTCGCTGGATGGATGGATACGCCGACGCTTACGGGTTCTGCATCTCAAACAGTGGCGGCGAGGCAAGACGATCTATCGGGAGCTGATGCGCTTGGGCGCGAACCCCCGTGTGGCACAATCGGTAGCGGCTCTGAGCTGGCGCTGGTGGCACAACAGTCTGTCTGCTATCCACAACGTGCTGACGATTGCCTACTTCGACCGGTTAGGAGTGCCAAGACTCTCATGACCTCAACTTCTCGAACCGCCCGGTGCGGACCCGCATGCCGGGTGGTGTGGGAGGGGCGGAGCCTAACGGCTCCCCCCTATCCCGATTTTTTTCAGCGACCAGCCGAGACCTTTGTGCAAATCCGGTTTACTGCCCAGCTCGCCTGGTTAGCCGATTTGGATTCGTTTGTAAAAGGTCAGAACCTTCTGACCCAATAACGGGCAGTACAGCCACTCCCTTCTGATTTAATCAAGCTCATCCCTGGTCTCTGCAAATAAAGCGGATTTCTGATGAGTAAAGCTAAAGCCCTCTTTTTACTGAGTTGTTTCGCCATTACCCCGACTGTCAACGCTGACGTGTGGGCCGAACGTGAAGCACTTGCAAATATCAAAACGGAACTTGCAGCGCTAGAAGCGCTTGTGATGACGGCCATGGCTCGTCGTGACTCTGCAAGCCGAACCCAGTTCGATTACCAGATTCTGCTGGATGACATGCGCAAGATCCAATCCGGTATTGCGCATCATCTGACAGGACCGATGGAGCCCGTCGTTCCTTCGGCAATTGATGCTCTGAGTGCCACATACACTGAGCATCAAAAATGAACTCACAACAAGCTCAATGGTTCGCAGAAGGCGCGGGTTGCGGTGGAGGGTCATGCTATCTGACGGCTGACGCGATGCTTCTGACAGTGCAGTCCATTGGTGCTGTTGCGATTTTTATATACGTTGCTTGGCTGTGTGTCTCTGCTTACAACGATTTTGGACAGGAACAAATCAGTGCAACAGACATGGTGATCGTGTGGTCACGCGGTGTTTTTGTGCTGATGGTGATTCTGTATTTGCTCATCAATTAAACCATGAAGTATCGATATTTCTCAGGAGAATTACGAATGAAAGAAGTTATCCAAGCCGGGCACCGAAAGTTTTTGGCAATGAAGGCCGGAGCCGGAACACTGATGCTGACAGTCGGTACCCAAGTGCACGCGGCCCTACCAACTACGGCAAACCCATCTCAGGCACCTGCTCAGGGTGACTACATCGGACTGTTAAAAGGCTACGCCTACGACATTGCTCTGGTGCTCGGTCTGATCTTAGGCACGATTGCGTTCCTTGTTGTGGTTAACAACATGATTGCGACTTACAACGAGATCGGCAACGGCAAGAAAACATGGGGCGACATGGGTATGCACGGCGGCATGGGCGTTCTGTTGATCGTCTTTGTTGTCTATCTACTCACCGAAGCGGCCTCCGTGATTTTCTAATGGACAAACCAGGTATGAAGGGCAGAGAAATCGACTTCATCCCCGACCGGCTCATTGCTGAGCCGGTTGTTTTTAGGGGCCTCACGGATACTGAAGTTGTTGTCATCATCATTACCGGACTGATTTTTTGGATGCCTGTGTCCGTCCTTGTCCTGTTGCCGTTCGGATGGGGCTTGTTTGGAGTGGGTATTGGGCTTGGTCTTGCGATTTTAACCTTGCTCATCATCGGGAAGTACCTGCAGGAACTCAAACGTCGTCGCCCAGACGGTTTACACATTGTGTATCTGAAAAAGCTCGCTCAGAAAAAGTTCAGCTTTATCAATTACAACTACATCGAAGAATCCCAGAGTTGGGATATACGGCGCGACAAGCCCGTAGTTCGAGTTATCACCGAAACGGAGGATTGAGCGTGGCTCGTACCAAAAAGGCTCTCGACGGTCGTGATGCCCATATTTTCACGCTGCGCACTTTTATCGGCTTTCTATTTATTGCGTTGATTGCAGCGCTGCTCGGCTGGCAGAACGCACCGGAGCACATAAAAATCGATATTCCGCCGGATCTACGGTCTGGATCGACACGCGGAATTGATGAGCGACACCCGTTCAACGTGTATGCCTTTGGCTACTACATTTGGCAGCAAATGAACAACTGGCCCGTTCAGGGCTCCGACGACTACAAAGCACAGATTGCTCGTTTGAGCTGCTATCTCACGCCTCGCTTCAAAGGCGAGCTTGAACGCGATTACGAACGGCGTTTCCGGAACCATGAGCTGACACGATCCCGCGCTATGCAAGAAATGCCGGATCGCCCCTACAACGACAAGCGGGTTTATAAACAAACAAGCGATAGTTGGGTGGCTTTTTACGACGTTAATGTGAAAGAGACTTTTCGATCAGAAGTCGTGAAAGACATGTTTGTGCGGTATCCGATCAAAGTTGTGCGCTGGGATGTCGATCCTGAATGCAATTTGTGGGGGCTTGCGCTGGACGGCTTTTACAACAAGCCCAGTCGATTAGAGCAGACCATTCAAGATCAAAATGCCGCTGAACAGCTCTCAGTCGAACTTGGTGAACCACGATGAGAAACATTCTAATCAAAGCTTTGTTACTGGTGATTGTTTCCACGCCCACAGTTGCCATGGAGATCATTCATTACGACAACTTGCCGGTCACCATTGAGCTGCGCGAAGGCGAAGAGCGATCTATCCAGTTTGGATCTCATGTCCAAGTAGGCGTGACGAAGGGGCAGCAAGTGAGGCAACAATTTCGTGTTCAGTCGGCACAAGGGGCTGTCCATTTTCTGCCTTATGAAGCGTTTGAAAAACAGCGTGTGCAGATCCGCAGAATGTCCGATGGCCAAGTGATTCTTTTGGATCTGATTGCATCACCGGCTTCTGAGACAGCGGAACCACTAGAGAACCTTCGCTTGGTACTTACAATCGATAATGTGGTGTCCGAGAAAGACGCTGAAGCGTCAATGCCCCGCAAAACGACCGTTATTACGCCCATCGACCTTACTCGCTATGCGGCACAACATCTTTACGGCCCATCACGGTTACACGGCAGCGTTCAAGGGATATCGGATGTCAGCATTAGCGATAAAGGCGCGGTTCGAGTGTTTAAAGGCCCTGCTCGATACCAAACCTTGTCTACGCCGGTCGTGGCTTATCGAGGCGGTGGCCATTATTTGGCGGCTATGTACGTCAAAAACGTCTCCACTGACCCAGTACAGCTCAACTACCTCGACATTAATGTGCCTTTTTCACACGCCACCTTGCAGCACCATCATTTAGAGCCTGCCGGTACACCAGGCGATAGCACGATGTTGTACCTCATTTCTGAGCGGCCCTTGAAAGAAACGCTGTATCCGTGGACTTACTACCAGGATCTCAAGCGGGAATCTCAAGCATCGCTGAACGGTCAATAAAAGGGCGCGTCCATGAAAGCCAATATCGTTGTAAAAGCGCTTGCTGTCATCATTGTCGCAGTGCTGCTCGTCGTCGTCATCAAAGGCGGAAAATCTGACACCGCAACAACAAATACTCAGGCTTCGGGTACGGATTTTGAGGGCTTAACGGCCATACAGACCGGGCCAAGTGAGCTGGATAACGGGCTTGCGATAGACCCTCTGCAGGACGATTTCCTTATTGACCAATTTGGCGTGGATGTCGACACCCCAGTTGAGACGATGCGAACACTGACCAATGAGACGCGGGCTGTCCGTGAAGACTCGGTTAAGTTGCAGGAAGAAAATATCCGTTTGCGTCAGAAAATCGATGGCTTGCTGAAAATGGAAGAAAATTTAAATGCACGGATAGCGAACCGTTTTGAAAACGTCGAGCGTGATGCCAACTCAAAACAGCGCGAATTGGAGCACACGCAGGATTTGACCCGTGGCCTGGTTGCGCGTCTTGAAAGCAAGCTTGAGCAGCTAAAGACAGAAGAACCGACTCGCAGCCAAACCAGCGCGAATGGGTACGACATCAATTCTGCAGACATTCCAACGGGTCTTGGGTACGACAACACTGGGATGCCTGTTGATTACGATCAAATCGTCTGGACGAATCCGATGGAAGCCACTGTGGATCCTCGCGATCCCTCCAAGATTGCGCTTCCTGAATTTTCTTTGAACAGAGCGAGCTTGCCAGAACTCGCCAGCGGCCCTGTCCGAGCCAGAGATAAAACCAAAGAAGAGCGGTTGATCAAGGCGTACACGATTCCAAATAACGCAACTTTGTTAGGCTCTGTGTCCATGACGGCGCTTCTTGGCCGGATCCCTGTTGGTGGTCAAGTGGTCGATCCGTACCCGTTTAAATTGATCGTCGGTGAAGAAAACTTGTCATCGAACGGCATTTCGATTCCAGGGCTAACGGGCATAAAAATGTCCGGCATCGCCAAGGGTGACTGGACGCTGAGCTGTGTAAGCGGGCAAGTGAACTCAATGACGTTCACTTTCCAAGACGGAACCCTCGTGACGTATCCGGAGCCTGGCACACAAACGGGTGAGCCGATTGCTTGGTTCTCGGATCGTTACGGCATCCCTTGTGTCACCGGCAAGCGCATCACGAATGCCCCAAGTTACTTGGCTCAGCGAATTGGCTTAACCGCAGCGGGAGCCTACGCCCAAGCGCGAGCCGATTCGGAGTTTACGACATCTACCAATGCGTTGGGTGGTCAAACCAAAGGCTTAACCGGAGATCCCATGACGGTCGCTCAAAACGAGGCCATATCATCGGGCCTAGGTGAAGTTGGCGATTGGTTGGATGCCCGTCAGAGCAATTCCTTCGATGCAATTTACGTCGAGCCAGGCACATCACTGGTTATTCACATCTCTGAACAACTCAACATCGACTACGACCCTGAAGGCAGGAAGGTAAATCACTATGCGGATTTTGACCGTCGTTCTGAACATTTTCTTGATTAGTGCTTTGTCAGGCTGTGCAAGCAAAGACAACATCATTCCGAGGCCCAGCCAAGACATGCAAACGGTGTACAACTCTCACATGGGCAGTGTGGGAAAGGGACAGTTAATTGATACCCGTTCGCTGGTTCGCCGCCCAATGATAGACGGTGATGTGCAACTTAGTGATTACGTTCGCACTGAAAAGGATCATTTAAAAAGCCGTTTCAGCCTGATACCCAATCCGACGATGTACATGTTTGTTGCACCTCATCTTGCGACTTCAGATCAAGTGCCCGTTCCTGGGTATCTGACGGAATTTCGCATGTGGGACAAAGACTATTACGCCATGCCAGGCGAGTTAAGCGACCTACGAAGCGGATTTGGAGACTGATATGGCCATAGCAAAACTACTCAAAAGCGCATTCGGAGCCAGCAGCACTGAGCAGCCGGATCAAGACGTTACTGATCCTGTCGAAACCGGCTCATCAGAGACCGAAAAGCGCAAACCGACGACTACGATGGACATTAAGCGCATGTACGGTCGTCCGTCGAGTTTTGTGCAGAAACTGCCTTGGTATGAGTTTCAAACTGACTCTAAAACCATTCTTCTGGATGATGGCAGGAGTGTGGGCGCAGTCTTTGATGTTTTGCCGTTGGCAACCGAAGGGCGCTCTTACAACTGGCTTCAGTCTCGGCGAGACCTGATTCAGGATGCTATTCAGGACAGCTTTGAAGAGTACAGTTCAGGCCCGTGGATTATCCAGCAGTACACCTATGACGACGACGATATGGAGTCGTACATCAGGGACCTCAGAGCCTACCCGCGCCACTACTGCAAAGACACGGAATTTACCAAGGAATGGCTGAACACTATGGAAGCGCATTTGCGCGGAATCTGCAAAGAAGACGGCCTGTTTGAAGACAAAGAAGTATTGGATGCTCCCTGGAGCGGGAAAATCCGTCGGGTAAAAATGGTTGTCTATCGCAGACTTCCCAAAAAGTGGAAGTCATACGCCGATATGACACCCGAAGAAGAACTCAATGACACCATTGAAAAACTGGAAGCCTCGTTTCGTGACGCGGGTATTCGTCTTGCACGCAATGATGGAAAAACGTACTACGAATGGTTATTGAAATGGTTTAACCCCCGACCAGAGCTGACCGACGGTGACCGTCGAAAGTTCTTGGAGCTTGCGAGTTATCCGGAAGACGACGACCTGCCGTATGGCGATGATTTTTCAGAATCTTTGTTTTTCAGTTTGCCAAAATCGGATGCCGAATCTCAAACATGGTGGTTTGACGGTTTGCCACACCGCTGCTTGCGCGTGCACAAGGTTCGCCGGACACCTCGTATCGGTCAAATTGCAGGTGAGGTCAGTGCTGTAACACCTGACGGCAACTCAACCGGCAAGGCCAGCTGCATGATGGACAAAATGCCCCCTGGCACAGTCATGGCCACTACCATCGTCATCACTGCACAAGACCAGATCCAACAGCACATCGAGAAAATTCAGGATAAATCCAAAGGCGAATCCGTGGATGCTGAGATGGCTCGGCAAGCCTGCGAAGTTGCTAAGTCCCTGATGGGCGGTAAGCAAAAACTCTATCGCGCCATGATGTCTGTGTATATCCGTGGCGACGATCTGCGGGATTTGCGCAAGAAAACAAACGCGGTTAGCGCGGTCTTGCTTACGAACAGCCTTGCACCTGTTCGGGAAGAAGACGAATCCCTGGGTTTGGATGCTTATATCTATAACCTCCCAATGGTTTATGAGCCTAGCATGGACGCGAATTTTAAAGCGACACGCCCTGTCTGGTCGCAGCACCTGGCAAATCTGTCCTCTGTGTTTGGCCGTCATCGCGGAACTGGAAATCCTGGACAGACTCATTTTAACCGAGGCGGTGAACCCGTCTGCTTTGATCCTTTTAACATTGCTGACCGGAAGAAAAACGCACACGGTTTGATTTTAGGCCCAACGGGTGCCGGTAAATCTGCCCACATCACCAATATGTCTGGCCAGATCATGGCGTTGATTCGACCACGGCTGTTCATTGTCGAGGCCGGAAACTCATTCGGTCTGCTCGCTGACTATTTCGCCAGCAAAGGCTTGTCCGTCAACAAAGTTCAGCTCAAGCCAGGCTCCGGTGTCACGCTTCCACCGTTTGCCGACGCCAATAAGCTCTTGGATGGTGATAAAGAAGAATTACTGGGGTCTCGCATAGTCAGTGATAGCGCGTTGGTGGGTGAAGAAGACCTTGCGGCGCACATTCCGGACAAAATTCGCGTTGGCGATACGATGAAGTCGTTCAACGAGCTGAGTGAAAAAGAGCGGGAGCAGGTGCGGGCCAAGGCCGCGATGGATGTTCTCGCTGAAATGATGATGAACGAGGATACGGGCAGCACGGACGACAACGGCGACGAACAACGCGACGTGATGGGTGAGATGGAGATCATTGCCACCTTGATGATTACCGGCGGTGAAGAAGAAGAAGCCAAAAAGTTGACCCGCGCAGACCGCCGGATGATCCGAGATGCCATATTCCACGGTGCACGCAGAGCTCAAGATGATGGTCGATCAACCTTGACCGAAGATGTTGCCGAAGGATTTCGCATCATTAATGCGGATCCGGACTATCCAGAGCATCGTCGTTTGAGAGCTTTTGAAATGGGCGAATCGCTCAGAATGTTCTGCGACGGATTTGAAGGGGAGGTGTTCAACACAGCCGGAGAAGCCTGGCCGGATACGGATGTGACCATCGTGGACCTCGCAACATTCGCACGGGAAGGCTACAACGCACAGCTGGCCATTGCTTACACCAGTATCATGATGCGCATAAACAACCTTGCCGAAAAGCACCAAAACGATGAACGCCCCATCGTCATGTTAACCGACGAAGGCCACATCATCACGACCAACCCCTTGCTGGCTCCTTTTGTCGTCAAAGTGGTGAAAATGTGGCGAAAGCTTGGTGCCTGGTGGTGGGTCGCTACTCAGAACATGGCTGACTTTCCCAGTGCAGCCAAGAAAATGCTCAACATGATCGAATGGTGGATCTGTCTTGTCATGCCGCAGGAAGAGATCGAGGACATTGCTCGCTTCAAAAATCTAACGGTGGAACAGAAGCAGTTGATGTTATCGGCCCGCAAAGAACCGAAAAAATACACCGAAGGCGTAGTGCTGGCGGAAAACATGGAGGCGTTGTTCCGCAACGTACCCCCTTCACTTTATCTGAGTCTGGCAGGGACTGAGAAAGACGAAAAAACCGAGCGTGCCAGTTACATGCGTGAGTTTGGGATCACCGAACTCGAAGCGGCGGAATACGTTGGCAAGATGATCGATTACTACCGAGACATTGCGCCGAAACCTGCTGATCCAGTACCAAAGAACAAAACCGAATCCATGTCACCGGCTCAGAAAACGCTGGATAGGCTCGAAAAGTTGCACGCTGAGAAAGGTCAACAGGCCGTTGCATCTGAAGTATTGGATTCCCTGCGAGCGAGTATTAAAGCCGGAGAGGGGCAGGGCGCATGACAACAGCATGGTTCAAACGGTCAGCAATCTGCGCAGCCCTTCTGGTCAGCGATGTGTCTTTGGCAGGCAGTGACATTCACAGTGTTCGCATCTTCCACACCGGCAATCAGCCGGTTATGGGGGACATTCGTCTACCTGAGACAATCCCAGTCATCGTCTACGACATGGATACCAAAGCACGAACGGAAACCATTGTGAACAGCCAGGTCCAAGCCATGTTGCCTCGTGGTCTTACCGCCAGTAATTACGAGAGTGCAAACCGTGAGGCCTTCAACGCTCTACTGAACAGTCCCCAGTGGCGCGACATCAACGAGCAACTGGAAGTGGGCAACGTGGCCATCGACGCTGCGGTTCGTTTTGGCATTGAGAAATTGCCAGCGATTGTCTTCAACAATCAGCAAGTGGTTTACGGCCAGCGTTCCCTAAAAGCGGCGATTCAAGCTTATGAGCGGGAGAATAACTGATGTGTCAGATATGGGTGGCTTTCACAACATCGTTGTTGATTTTTACAGCCTTTGGGTTGATGACAGTTGCAGGTCAAGCGCATGCCTATCCGCCGGAGTGGACAAACTACGATCCCGTGTCAACGGATGTAATAAAGACGCAAACGATTGGTAACACTCAAAAATTGCTCGAAGAACGGGGGAGTGTGGAATGTATTGCGTGTCACGGAGAGACGGACGATCAGTACAGCGGTGTTATCAACTCTGCCGAGATTATTCAGAGCACTATGTCAGCAGCTCTCTCGTGCATGAACTGGGAGCTAAGGGGAGCCTGTGTTTGGATGACATGTGCTGTGCCACCCCTTTGTGTGTTCAAGACCAGCGTTAAAGTCCAAAACCATGTACCCGACATCGTTATTCAAAGTTATGACCGAGCCAACGGCGAGCCGTGGACAGAAAGCCAAGACATCAATCAGGTGTCTCAGGGCACCTCGGACAGTAGCTGGGTGACGACGTTGATTTCTTGGGTTGAAAGCGTCCCCATCAATAAAGTCGCTGGCGGTCAATCAACTGAATCAACAAAAAATAAACATGTGAACTTAGATTTCAAGCTGGTTGATGCTTATGGAAATCCAGCGGTAATTGCTTTTAATACTTTGGCTCAAAGCTCATTTGGACTGGCCTGCGCTGGACGCACACATCCCTTTTATCCGTACTTTATATCAAACCTGGACTCCATTGCCTGGCGCTGGAACCTACCTGAGATATTTTATCCTCAGTCCTGGGCAGTCTTTGTTCCCGCGTACAAATTGGGTTCGCACTCCAACATGTACGGTTCAATTTACCCTCGCACAGGCTTTGTGACCCAAGCAGACCCCCTAAAGACTGGCGTGGTCACTGCTTTCCGCGCAATGCACTTTATTACGCGCCAAAACGAACCCCATTTGTATTTCACGATTGGCCAAAACAGTGAACCTGGATACTGGCCTGCGGCCCCTTTGGATCAGAACGACGGCGATACAGGTCTGTTCCAAATGCTGTATCCAGATAAAGAATCGTCCTGCCAAAAATTCCCGATGTCTGGCACGCCTTCGCCCAGCAAGCGAAGCACCGATGGCTCTTATGTGTGGAACTTCTGGAAAGCCTACAAATGCTGTGAACGAGTCGGTCAAGTGCTTGTTTGGCACTCTGGCTGAGCGCTTGATATTTCACATTTTTGAATCACAAGAAGGATTGAACAAATGAATAGTAAACACCTTCGCTGGGTAGGCTTTTTATTGCTGGCATCACTCATGACAGATGCGTTGGCGCAAGAAAATCGCTCGCCACGATTGCGGAATGCTTTGGACTACCAGATCGGTGGAGGCCTTATCTCTGCGCCGCCTACGCAAGTTTCTACAGTCCCCATCTTGACCTTGGGCGCGGGTTGGGATTTGGGCATGGAGTGTGGGAAGTTCGACCCGAAAGCCACGGTTGCAAATCAGCTCAACGGGATAACCGATGGTTTTAAAAACATGATGGGGAACATCATCAGCACGGCAACATCAGCGGTTGCAAGCTTGCCTGCTCTGGCGTTACAGCGGGCAGATCCAGGGCTGTACGATCTTCTGCAACAGGGGATCCTGCAGGGCAAGATGGACTTTGAATTTGCGCAAACTTCGTGTGATGAAATGGCGTCTGTCATGATGGGCGGACAAGGTTTTCCATGGGAGAAATTTAAGGTCAACGCACAGGTCGGCGAATGGGCTTATCAGATCGGCGCGACCGGCGGGGACGCTAAAAAAGCCAAAGACCAAGTGGATAGTGTGAATACCGGAGATGCGGGGACAGAGTGGGTATGTGGAGCCGTTAAAGGTGGCTCTGCTCAACAGCCTATTCGAGCATTAAAAGACGTAATTGTGGTCGGTTACAACGTACTCTTTGATCGCGCCAACAGTTGCGATACTGCCAGTGTACCTGCAGCAAATGGCCAAGGAACGCCGCTTTGGGAGTATTGGAGCGGCCCCATCGCGGCGGCAAATTGGGCGATTGCCGTCGTGGGTGATACTGAGCTAAGAACGTGTGAAGGCTGCACCAAGCTAAAAGCAAAGCCTGGAAAAGGACTCACGTACCAGCATCGCGATATGGCGGATACGTTGTACAACGATATTGACGACTTGGTGAAGAACATTACGCCGATAACGTGGCAGAACCTGAATCGTGTTTCCGCGCCTCCTGGTGTGCTGATCGACGATGTGATTATTAAAGCGATCCGCAAGCGTCCGGCAAATTCGCAAGAAGAAATGACCCGCAAACTGTCGTCTGAAATTGCTTACACACGCTTAGTAGAGCAAGGGCGACTGATCACACAAATGATGCGAACTGGAGTCAAAGAGCCCAACGTCGCAAATCTCGAACCGGCAAAGCGGGTTATCAATGAAGCCATCGATCATTTGCAAGTTGAACTGGGACAGTTGGATGCAGAGATTCAGGCGAGGCAAGCGGTTGCAAGAAATACCATACAGCGCATTTTAGGCACTGAAGAGCGCAATGTTCAGAACGTCCGCGCTCCGCAAAGGCGCGAGGGGACAAACATAAATGCGCTGGGTAATCCGTGATGGCAAAAACCAAAAAGTTCTTGCTGATCAGCATGGGTGGGCTGGTGGCGCTGATGATGTTGGGGATGATTTTTTCAATCGTCACCGACACTCGCCCTGAAGAGGTGTCGTCGATGAACCTCATTTCTGAATGGAAATGGTACCGAGTGACTTTGTACCTTTTGATTGTCGGCAGTTGGCCTTGGCTTGTCCGTTATGCCACTCGACCACCCGCGATGGAAGAATGGGAATCCGAGACGGATAGAGAACTCATGCTTCAAAAGCATAGAGACGACTACAAAAACATGAAGGCCCAGTGGTGGAAAATCGCATTACTGCTGGCCTTCATAGAAGTCGTGATGATTCAACAGTTCGGATTCGGGGAATAACAGGGATGGTTGCCAATACCCTGCTTGAGATTTATACGCTGATGTTCGGTTGGAACATGTATGGCGCAATTTGGGATGTGCTTGTCGGTTCAGGACTCGCTCTTGTGCCTTTTATTGCGGCCATTATTGCCAACTTCCGCGACAACTATTCCAGTGGCAGAGCTTCTGAGACGATCAAAAGTTTGGAGCTGACACTGCTTTCAATGATCATCATTCTGATGTTGTGCGTGATTCCGTATAAGGGGTTTTCGACACAATTATCAACCGTTCGCTATGAACTGGGTGTCCCTGACTGCAATGCAACCGCCAACGTATCGGGTTCAGGTAATAACACAGCAACAGGCTATGATGATACGTTTAGCGACCTTGGTGGTTGGCAAGTCTACAAGCCGGTGGCGTGGTCATTCGTAGAATATTTGTCCACGGCGATCACGCACAGCACAATTAAAAGCATGACCTGTGTAAACAACTACGAATACATGCTTCTGCGCGTCGCCCATATCTCTATTCAAGACACAACACTGGTGGATGAAGTTCGTCGATTTAAAGAGGTCTGCTACAACAAAGCTATTCAGCGCTTTAAAGAAAATCCTCCTGCTGGTGGCTTGCCTGCCAACGTCACTCAATGGGATGACATCGACTGGATCGGCAGCCGAACATTGCTTGGCTACGCTAACGAGTATTACAGTCACCCTGAAGCTTACGTCGATAAAATGGATGACAAGGGGTTCACCCGACAACCGGCAGTAAGAGAATCGGATAGAGCCAATGAATTTGGTGCGAATCCGTATTGCAAAGAAGTATGGCTCGGCGAAACTGGGCCAGGCATAAGCAATCCAGGCATTGGACTGCGACAGAAGCTGCTCAATGACATTCCCAGCGATGAAGCCGGAGATATTCTGGATTCTTGGAAGACCTGGGGTTCGGAAGTTATGACCGTGGGAACCATGACAGACACAGTAAAAGAAGATTTGATACTGAAACTGATTTTGGATAACAACGCGGCAAACCTTTCGTCCAGCACGAACGTCGATATGACCAACAACTTTGACGCAGACCAAGGCGGATTTCGTGATTTTCTCGATGCGATATTTGATGTTATCGGCATTGGCACCAGTGCCAACGAATTTCTGATGGCCAACTCAATCCGCTCAATGTTTAAAATTGCAGGCCCCATGCTTCTGGCGTTGATGCAGATGATCGTGATCATCGCGGCCCCGTTCATTATGATGATCGGTCGGTATCAGCTTGCATCGTTTGTCGGCTTGGCAATGACGTACTTCAGTTTAGAGTTCATCAATGCAATTTGGGCGGCAGCATTCTGGTTCGACAACCGAATACTCGATCTTTTCGGATCGCAAGCTGGCGGATTTGACCGATTTGCTAACTCAATGGTCATCTCAATCGTCACGACGACATCGATATTACTATTGCCTACCGTTTGGCTGTCCATCATGGCCTATTCTGGCGCCGGCATGCTTCGAGGCGTTGGTGGTGGCGGTGTTGGTGGTGGCGTAGCGCCAGGTGCTACCGGAATGCGTAGAGCAGGTTCGGGAGCTATTGCTGCCGGAAAAGCTGAGATTAGCAAAGCTAGGGGTAAGTAAGCGGAATACAGGGCACCACCTAACCGTGGTGCCCTATTGATACTGCTTACCGAGGGGCATCCTGATCATAATAACGTGTAGGGTCAGACTCCCACACAGCATCAACCGTTGCATTGGGCATATTGCCCGTAAACGGCAAATCATCATAATCGTCTTTGGAATCAGACTCGGCCAGTTCTAGCAAAAAAACGCCCACAAGATAAGCGATGAAAAGAACGGCCATGAGGATCCATCGGAGCACTCGGTATGTTCGATAAGGAGCCAGTCGCTTGTCAACCTTGGACATTGTGTTTCTGGTCGTCTGAGCCAGTCCCACGGAGCTGAGTAGAGCACCGACCGCTAACCCTACCCAAAAGATCCAATGACCGCTGATCAGACTAAAGAAGCCGCCACTTATCAGCAGTATGAGACCGGATCGCAGAAGCCATCGATCTTTCTTGCTATCGGGAAGAGTCCACAATCGCCCTATAATTCTGATCATAAAGTAACCATCCCTGTAACCCTTTGTCAGAAAACGAAAAATCGTATCAATTCTTGAAGTTATCCCTATAAATCTGTGGATAACTTGCCCTGGCAAAGCTGTGGTCTGTTTAACATGACAACTCCTCCAAGCGGAAAAGTTGTCCATCCTGTACTTATATTAGCATTCGGTCACAGTTTTCGGTCTCTGCCTGGCCATTTAGCGCAATGCCGTTGAAAATCCTCCAATGTTATCGATTGTGCAAACCGTTTAATTCTGAAATTTTCGGCAGGGCAATGCTCTTCTTCGAGCATTTGATTATCCGATTTTAATCACGTTATAAAGCTGCTGTGCATTGTGGAGCCTGTGACCACACTGGTATCCCAGTTCCTAAACGTATCTTCAGAAAGTGTGTCCATCAGAGCTCTCCATTGTCAGAGTGAGTCAGCATCAACGGCAGATCGCTTGGTTGCAGTTTGAGATTGGTGTTGAAGCTTGCAGCTGCATCAGCCTCCGAAATACCCATTTCCTCGGCGGCTTGTTTCGCGTGTTTGACCCAACCTTTGAGTCGGCCAAATTCGACGCTAAACCGAATCATAAAAGCGGGTGCAAATTTGATGTGCAGGTTGCCGTTTTTGAACGCCTTAACTTCCATCAGCACCATAGAGCTGCCTGTTTTTGGATCCCTGCATTCAAAATTAACCTTGGCGTTACTCTCCCAATGGTAAGCATTGGGACCGTCTGTCCCAGTGGTGTCGAAGCCTATATTGGTTGCGATAGTTCTGAGATCATCGATAAATTGGATTGCGCTGTGGCTAAGTCCACTATCCGTTCTGCTGGCAAAGTAACCGGATTCACACAATCCGCCGACACGCTCTAAAACAACACGATATTCCAGCGAATAGCGTTCAAAGTTGTTGGGTGTCCTGCAATAACGCCAATCCTCGTCGCCAAACGTCTTTTTGTTAGATTTGTAATTAACCACATTGGCTCTTTCCGTCATGCGCTCAAAGCAGGTGATGAGCTGCGAGTCGTAATATTGATTGGCGTTTTTAATCATCCAAATCACGAGAGCGTGAGCGTTGGTTTGAGAGAAATCAATGTGGGTATGAGAGGTCAGTGTGTCGAGCATCCGTGTTCGACTGTCAGAAGTCAGTCTGTCCGTGACGGCCTTGAGATTGTTAAACAGCTCTTGCCAAACCACAGACTTTATCGAGCTTATCCGAAGCTTCAATGCCTCTTTGAGTCCGAAGGTATTCACGCCGAGTTCGCACAGTAAATCTGTGTCCAGTTCGCATACGCTTTGATACTGCTTGATCAAGTGCTCAAGCTCGCGGTGATACAGCTTTTCAAGCGTACTCACCAGTCCCTCATCCTTTATAAGCGCATTCTCAGAACCAATATGCTTTTTTACCTTTGACCGAATAGCCTCTGTTTTTTCCCAGTCGTTGGCCTTGCCCTCCGATGCGTTCACTTTAAAGTTGTCCGAGAACCATGCGTCGAACGGGTCAACTTTCGCCTTTTTGTTGTGATACCAGTGCACTTTTTGTTTCCCAGTTAAATCGACACGGATTACATGAACGTGCGCTCTGGCTTTGCGGTCAGCATCAAAGAAATCAAACTCGCCGATCACTTCGGCGTTTCCTTTCCTGTACTCAATCGCATCCTGAATGTCTGGATTTGACGACCAGCGCTTAGGCAGTATCAGATACGCAACTGGGGCGTTTGCTTCTTTGATGATCTTAATGGCCCAGGCCGCAAACTCGCTGAAGGGCGGGTTACTCACGACGACACCAACTTTTTTATCCAGCAGTGTCTGCTGGTGAAATTCCGTACCTACAATGAAAACATCCAAAGTCATGGCATTGATTAGCGGCATGGCTTTTTCGATGGCGTACTTTTTCCCATTTGTCAGCGAATGCAGTAAAGAGCCATCACCGGCCCCGCAATCGAGCACTGATACTTGGATCTCTTCACCTTTGCGAACACACGCAAACTCGTGCAAATCGTTACGAATACACTCGACCATAGGTTGTGATGTGGGGTACCACTCAAAGTCCTGGCCGGATTCTTGGAGTGATTTCACAAGGGCGGTGACCGTTGTCTCCCGAATAGGCTCAAAAAGCGTCATTTGGCTCCCCTATGACCAGTGATTCTGAATAAAACCGAAGCTCTTCATCGAATACTTCCACGTTTCCACGGTGGAATGTGTCGATCAGAACGGTGTCGCCGTAAGTCGTTATGTAAATAGCAAAGTACGTCTGGCCATCGTCTGGGTCGTGCCAGATCAGTTGGGTTCCTGGCTGAACCTCAATTTCCTTTGTTCTGGCTCGGCTACGGGCGCTCACCAAACGAATACCACCTTCATCGCAGCGATACAGCGGGTTTTCGGGCTGTAGTAACCCGTTGCTTGAAAGGTAGGTGCTGTACCGCTCACGAATGCTTTCTAATTCCGCTTTCCGTAATTTCGCCATGGTTCTATTCCTCATTGCACGATTTCTTGATGGGCATCTTTGGCAGGCTTGCGGCCCCGCTGGTAACGCAGATCGCTCGCAAACAGATCCACTTCACCGCAGCCTCTCCTGAACAGTGGGTGTTCGTGTGCGCCAGCGAAGCCTGAACGCATCTCTTATGATTACTTTCGCACAGATTTTTTGGTCGGCAAGGGGGGTTTATTAGTTTATTTATTTGTTTGTTTGTTTGTTTGTTGTGTTTTATAGTTCCGGCATCGACATTGAATTTGGAGGCTGACCAATGAGACCACCCGAAATAGAAGACGCAGCGATCATCGATGCAGGCAACTCGTTAATTGAAGACGGTCGGCGGGTGACAGGCTTTGCGCTTAGAAAGGTGGTTGGGGGAGGAAACCCAAGCCGTCTGGTTCGTGTCTGGGAAGATCACCAGAGAGCCCAGCAGGTTATTGAGAGTGAGCCTGTTCAGGAGCTTCCAATCGAAGTCGAAGAAGCCCTGAACCAGATGACAGGCTCGTTCTTGGAAGAAATTCGTGCCTTAGCACAGAACCTCAACGCGAAAGCCGTCAACACTGCAGAACGTCGAGTAGCAGATGTCATACGCTCTGCGCGAGAGCAGCAGGAAAACGCTGAAGCCGAGCTGGTGGACGCAGCCAGTACCGTTGAAGATTTGGAAGACCAATTAGAATATGTTCGGAACGAATCGTTCAAAGCCAAATCAGAACTGAAAAAAGTACAGGAGGAAGTCGAAGCT
>Ga0314772_1000060_pt1 | contig 58680 bp, 58 predicted proteins | sample MetaGCBIW2018_FD_204520 | JGI IMG/M metagenome (GOLD analysis project Ga0314772, IMG submission 204520) | Cryopeg brine microbial communities from Beaufort Sea near Barrow, Alaska, United States - CBIW 2018 | ecosystem: Environmental > Aquatic > Marine > Coastal | place: USA: Alaska | collected... | reverse complement strand
GAATTTTGGCCGTAAAAGGGCTTTTATAACCTGAAAACAGGACATTTAATGATTCTGGCTCTCGAATCGGCCAGCAATCGTGCTGAAATTTGAGTGGAGCTCACTCCGGCAGGGAATCACGATTTGTTCAGCGCTTCCCTAGTCCGCGGCCTTTTTTCACTTATATCAAAGATTGATCAATCATCCTAAAAAAAGGTGTAATAAGCTATTAATTTCAGTCCTTTACGGCTGTTTTTGGGGAATTTTTCACGTTTGTCTGCCAACCCTCTTATAGATGAACGCTAGGCTTTATACCGGGCTCCGACTCTTCGTAATTTTAGTAAGGCGCAAGCCCCATAAACACCACATAAGATAAGCATCAAGCTTTCGGGTATACCCCTTGCCGGGCTGTTCAATGCCAATCGAGCGATCGGTGAGTATCGCAACCGTGCCCTCGATCTGAGCTATATTCTTGCGCAACTCCAGGTTGCGGCGCATCCCGGCAAGCCGCTTGTGAGCCATCTCCGGGCTTAGGTCCCTTAAACCGAACAAAGGCATAGCCCGATAGTCGGTGTTGTTGAGATTGATCGAGTTCCACTCAATGATGGCCTGCCACGGATGTTTGCGAACGGACCGGGGTTGCCGGCCGCATGAGCATACATAATGCCAGCGAGATCCGGCCTGCGGCTGCTCCAGATTCGGGGGTTTCGAGCACACTTCACACAGTGTAACCGGAACATCAAACGGGTCATGGTGGCCATAGGCAACGCTGGGCGTACCTTCGTAGTGCGCGTCGCTTTTTAGCTCGTCGTACATGTCATCCAGCTTTTTAAGTAAGGCGCTAACCTTGGGCTCTGAGTGTTGCTGCATCTTTAATACTCCCGTTCGGGCCTCCAGTTTTCCAAAAGACTTTGTTCATACGGATTATCAAAAGTAAAATTCAGGTATCAAGAATTCGCAGTGGCTTTACGCCACTGCACTTTTTGAGGTGTAGCTCGACACCCTCCCGATCGAGGGTAGGTAGAGCGCCAGGCAAACCGGCTCATCCCCGAGGTGGCTGACGGCCGCGCCGTACTTCTCCATTTTCTCGTGATACCGGTTAAGCTCCCGAGCAATAAACGCATCTTCATGCTCGCCCGGGGTAGGGGCGCTGGTTTTGGTGTCGACAACCCACCGCACGCCGTTCGCGACAAACGTCAGGTCGATCACCAAGTCCTCAATCTCACCATCTACTACCGAGGTTACAGACATTTCAGCACGCTTTTTCGCATGATCTTTAAGTAGCCAGATTCCATCCGCAGTATCCAGGCCGGCGAATGCCTGGCGCACAATGTCGACGCCTTGGTTCAGCTTGCCGATGGGCAGGCCGTGCGCGCGTAACTCCTGTTCCCAGAATCCGCGGTACTTGCTGGCGTCACCGGCAGCAACACTTCGGACACCGGTGTCGTGCAGGTGCTGAACGAAACGGTGGAACACGGTACCGGCCGCGGCCGCTATGGCGTTATCCCATGACAACTCCGGCACATTGTCGGCGCCAAAGCCCTGCTCCGGCCCACGGAACGCCGCCAAAGGCGAGACCAGATGGGTCGCATCAAAGTGCCAAGCCGGGTCCAGACGGTGAACAAGCCCTGCGTTTTGCACTTTGGCAGCGGGCTCTTCGGCAAAGGTGATCAGCGTTTCTTCACCCACAGTGTCCCAAATAACGCCCATCAGAGAGTTCGATGATGGCTTGCCGGGCTGCTCGTTCTGGCCAACACCAACGCCGAAGGTCATGAACAAACGCTTCTTAGGGCGCGTTGTCGCAACGTAAAGCAGACGGGTAAGCTCCTGACGGCTTTTCTCTGATTCCTGTTCGCGCAAGAAATCATACAAAGGCACATCGGGCGTTCCTGGGGGTGCCATTGGCGCCATGGCCATGCGGTACTGTCCTTCATCGTTCAGCCACTCATCCCAATACAACAGGCTCTTTTCATCAGAACGTGTGCCGTTGCCCAAGCCCGGTAGAAAAACAGTATCAAACTGAAGCCCTTTTGACTTGTGCATGGTCATGATTTCGACCGCCTGCTCCGCGCTATTCATGTCCGATGCGTAAAGACGTGATACAGCACGGTTAAGATCTTCAACGTTCATGATGGTTCCGCCAAGTTCATGCGTCGAAATCAGGTCCAGAACCTTGCGGGCCGCTTCCTGCTCGGAGATATCCCGGGCGACGGAGGGCCCGCCTAATGCTACCCACGCGCCTTCGACCAGCTGGCGTAATGATTTCCTCCGGAATCGGCGCAGAGTCTCACTCATCACGGACTTGAACCGGCGAACCAAATCACAGCTGTCATCGTGCTTTGAGAGTTTTGCGGCGCTAAGCGCTGCCCATGAATGGGTGTCCTGCCCAACAAACAGTTCAATGTCAGAAAGCGTCAGCCCAACCAGTGGGGAGTGCAGTAGGGCCGCCCACGCCAGCTTATCCATTGGGTTTATGATGGCACGGGTCAGCGCCAGCAGGTCAGAAACCACCCCCAGTGACGACAGCGGATCAATGTCAGCGGCCTTCCATGCGATATTGTGCTGGCGCAGCACCGGGAGAACCTGTCTCAGGTGTGAGCGGTTGCGCACAAGGATGGCAATTGAGTCGGCCGGATGCCGGGCCAGCGTTTCCTGAATTTTACCGGCCATGTACTGAGCTTCGGAATGCGCGACCGCCACCGGCTCGCCTGCAAAACCGCGGATGCTGATGTCTTCGCCCTCAGGCGTGTTGGCCGGCACCGTGGAAGGGGAGAAGGTAACTTCACTGCGAGCAATGTTCTCCTCAGAAGGAAAGGCCGGCCCATACACACGGTTGTTCCATTTAATCACACTGGTGTGACTGCGGAAGTTCTCCGTCAGGTATACCGGCTCCAGGGTGATGTCGCCAATGCCCAGCTTGCGGGCCGACAGGAAGTTTGAAACGTTCGCATCCCGGAACTTGTAGACGGATTGCTTAGGGTCGCCCACCACAAACAGAGTGCGACCGTCGCCTTGCTCCCAGCCGGCCGTTAGCCGCTTGAGCAGTGTGGTTTGTGGCTTCGAGGTGTCCTGAAACTCATCAACCAGTAGATGGCTGATCTGATAGTCCAGAGCCAGGCTCGCCTCGCCCGGTGCAAGGTCGTTCCCCAGCGCCTGAAGCGCAGCCTGAAAAACGTGGTTGTGGTCAGCTACGCCTTCTTCTGCAAACACAACCTGCAAGTCAGCCGCCAGTACTGGGAGGATGTCGACCAGGGTGTCCATCAACTCAAGCGCTTTAGAGCCGATGGGTAGCGCTTCGGGTGCATTGGCGCAACGCAGGATCGTTTTCTCGGCCCCTTCTGAAACACTCAGCAGTTCACCGGTAACATCTTGGAAAAGCGCCTTCATGGCCGCCGCTTCCTTCTTTTGCTCAGCGTTCAGTTTGGCCGCTGGGGGAAAGCCCTCGTTAGCGGTCAGACGTTTGCGGAATGTGCCGGTACCGGTCAACAGAAACGCACCCAGACCACCCCAAAATAACAGGTTACTCTCATGCACATCAGGGAAGTGGTTGTGGACTGACATCGCTTGCCCAAGCTCAGACTTAACCCCATTACTGGCGGCATAACGCCACAGCTGGGCAAGGGCCGGCCCCACGCCGGCCGCGTCTATCAGGTCTGTGCCCGATCGGATGGTCCCGTTGGCCAGGTCCTGGGTCGATTCATTCACCAGCTGATAGAAGCCTTCACGGTCTCGAGCCGACAGAATATAACCCAGCCATTGATCCCGTCGCGCCAACAGATTTGTCAGGAACGAGCGAGCGCGTGGCTGGCGGTTATCCATGAGCTGAAGAAAGCGGAAAATGGTATCAGACAGGCCCTCAACCGGTGAGCTATCCAGTGCCTGAAACAGGCGGTCAACGGCACGATCGTACAGAACGCCGGCGTCATCCTGAATGGCAACGGGCCCGCCCAGCTGAGAGGTGATCGGAGACATTCTTACAATCATGTGTGCCAGGGCATCAAAGGTAACAATGCGCAGGCGCGACGGGTTGTCTAACAGGTTCCAGCCCATCTCACGGTCACGGTCCAGCGCCCGGCGAGCGTTGTCGAACAGAGACTCTTCGTAAGGGTTGATGGCAATCGCCCCGTTGGCAACGGAGCGCAGGGCATGAATGACCCGGTTGCGCATCTCTGCGGTCGCTTTACGAGTGAACGTAATCGACAGCACCTCTTCAGGGTTTTTGCACATAGCCAGTAGGGCCAGCTTGCGCACAATGATACAGGCAGTTTTGCCTGAGCCGGCTCCAGCTTCAACTATTACTGAGCGGGAAACGTCGACCGCAATATCGCGGGCTGATTGATCGGATGCATGAGTCATAAGTCACCTTGCTGAGTAGTCCTAACCTGAAAACGATAATACACCTTGAACGGTGTATTTGCAACAAAAAAGACAGGCTATGCACGCTTTTTGAGCGTTATGGATTGTGGGGGTGGTTGAGACGTTTATAGCGCCGGCTTAAGATGTAGACACTGGCAACCGAGAAGCAGGGGCCCGGTTGCAGAGTGTCCTGCACGACATCCAGTGCGATCCAGGCTGGATGCCCCTCGTTACCAGCAAAGATGAGACCGCCCGCCAGTCCGTACAATGGCAATTATGCGGTTTGGTGGGCGCTGAGAACGCCATTAAGAGCCTGAACTACAGGAAAACAAGAGGATGAATGAGTGGGTGTAAAACACTACCAGGCCGGCGATCACCCGACAGGGTACATCGGGCTAAGGGTGACTGTGATGGTCGATGGCGACTACAAACAGAAGTACCTGAACACCAGGCACTGCGCATATCAGGATGATCGCTGCCCGGCTTTCCGTCGATTGAAGCTTGAGGCCGATCTGCAAAACGCCACCTGGCTTACGGAAAGTGCATGGAGCCAGTATCAGCGATCAGTAACCAGCAACCACTCAACCACCAAGCCCTGTCGCGGAACCGGTGTCCATGGATTATTGTTGTCACTCTTCCTTGATCGAAGAGATAATTGGCAGGCACGCTTTCTCGTGAATGACCCTGAAGGGCTTACTGAGGAAGTGACGTTCTTTGACCTGGGTTATACCGATGCCTGGCATGCGGCCGTGGATCGTTGGGCGAGGTTGAACAGCATACTCGCGGAGGACGTCGACCGGGTTCGAGCCAACATGCCGCCGCCAACTCAGTTTCGGGACCTGCGCCGACAAATGAACAGTGAGGGTTACGATATCCCCGTATCAGCTTTGGGCCCGGTATTTCGCGAGGGCAGGGGTGAGCTGGCGGCCGCTCGATTGTTGAAGTCCAAAATCCCCGCTAAGTCAGCGAAGCCAACCCCGGATGGGGACTTGCAGGAAGAAATGGCTCAATGGTTTGACAGTCAGCAAACAACGGGTTGACTGTTGTAGATTCAGGAGGTCTTCCGCTGTCAGAAACACCGCCCACAAACAAAACCGATCAGCGCAATGCGCAAGGCAGGCTGCAGCGAAATTTGGCGATGGGTTATGACCTTGTGTCCGGAATGAAGCCAAAGGCCATGCGCGAAAAATACGGTTTGAGAAGGCTGGACATTCACCGGAATATCGATCACTACTTCCCGCCCAAAGCGCCATTTTTCAACCCCAAAAAAAATCCATGTCTGAAAGGTTTTCTGCCGCAACGGCAAGAGTCGCGCCGCACGCCTGCCAGGTAATGATCTGAAGGCCCTTGTACGCTGGCGACTAAGCCAGAAAGGCCAGGTGACGTGCAACCTCTTTATGGCTGCCGTTGAGCTTTATGCACCGGACCATATCGTAAAACCCTCTTGTCTGGCTTCTAAAACTACAATATTTATCGGATATTTTGAAATCAAGTGAATGTTGTTTCACGCTGGTTATTCGGGGGTTACCTGTCAGCTGACTGGCGCCGCGGCGCCGTTGCCAATCGCAAGATTTAGCAGGGACGTAGGGGCTGTATGAGTGTTATCGCCAAACACCTTGCGGGATGTGTCGCTGCACGGTCAGGACAGGTATAAACATATTGTGCGGTGTATGGGGTCAAAATAGACGCGACGACGAAATAGCTGCTTTGAACGCCTTAATACTTGCCTTAGTGTAAAAGTTATATTATCATTTGGTGTAGGTTAGGACTCACAAGCAAGGACTCAATATGTCTATTTCATTGTTCGACATCACCGGTTACCGCACCCATCTGATTCGCGGCACCCTGATCATTACACCCAACCGACGCATCCGGGCCAAAATGCTGCAAAGCTACGGCCAGGCCATGATCGTTGAGGGTCACCGTACCTGGGACACCCCCAACGTGCACTCGCTCGAGGGCTGGGTTCGTCAACAGTACGAAACTGCTATCTATCAGAAAACCGATCTCGTTGACGGCCACTGCGTGCTGACAGCCGATCAGGAGACGTCCATCTGGGAGCAGGTGGTACAGACCGCACAGGCCGAATCCGGCATTCTCAATCACCGTGCCGCTGCAGAACAAGCCGCCAAAGCTTACAAGACACTGGCACTATGGCAGGAGCCCGTCATCAACGAGGTGTTTCATGAGACCACAGCCACAGAGGCTTTCGCTATCTGGGTTCAGCATTTTGAATCCATCTGCAAGCTGATGAACGTGACCCCGGCCGCCCGCGTGCCGCAAATTGTTCTGGAAGGCTATCAGCAGGGGATACTGCCGAAAGAGTCTGAGATTATCCTGGTGGGCTTTGATGATGTTCCACCGGTATACGAAAGCATCTTCGCCACGGGCACTGACCAGATTGAACGTCAGGAAGTGGCGCCGGTGCCCGATGGCAAGACGTCGGTTGTGCCAGCTATGGATGAGCGCGATGAGATCCGGCTGTCCGCCATGTGGGCCCAGTCCATGGTTGTGCGCGACCCTAACGCGACCATTGGTGTGATTGTTCCGGACCTCGGCCAGCGCCGTGATGAGGTGCACCGCACGTTTGCCTCTATTCTGGATCCGAACCACCTTCGCGTTGACGTCAATAATTACGCGCCTGTATTTAACATCTCAGCCGGCGAGCCGCTGTATTCCATGCCCCTGATGGTGGCTGCCATGGACATCCTGTCGCTGAATCGCCCGGAGTTGGCTACCGGTACCGTACAGCGCCTGATGATGTCCCCTCTGATTGGGGGTGGTGTTCATGAATCCGAAATACGGGCCAAGGTATGGCGCACCGTGGCGCAGCGCAAGGACAAGGTTGTGCGTCGGGAAACCCTGCTGGCGGACATAGGCAAAGCCGGTACCCTGAAGGCGGTCCTTAACGCGGCAATTGCCGCAATCGCAAGCCCAGAAACTGTGAAGCTGCCAAGTCAGTGGGCCGCCGACATAGCCGACCAGCTATCCGCGGCCGGCTGGCCTGGCGATGGAGCCCTGAATTCGGTTGAGTACCAGGTAGTCAAAGCCTTTCACCGGGTGTTGCACGAGATGGCCGGAAACGACGCCGTGCTGGAAAGCGTCTCTCTGAGCAAGGCCTTGAAAGTACTTAACCGGCTGGTGAAAAATACGCCGTTTCAGCCCGAAACCAAGGATTCACCAGTGCAAGTCCTGGGCGCTCTTGAAGGCGCAGGCCTGAACTTTGACTACGTGTGGATAATGGGCATGCGTGACGACAAATGGCCGGCCGCACCATCGCCAAGCCCATTTATTCCTATCCACCTGCAGCGGGCCCGCAACATGCCCAACGCATCACCGGAGCGGGAACTGCAGTTCACGCGGTCCCTGACCAACCGATACAGCACAGCAGGCAAGCAGGTAATCTTCAGCTACCCACTGAACGATAAGGAAAACGAGGTAACACCGTCGTCCATGATTACTATGTACCCCGAAGTGGAGCGTACCGCCATTGTCGAGCACTTCCTGCCGGCCCATGAATTCTGGGCTCCAGCACGCGGCGTAAGCTCGATGACGGCTGAGGAGCAGGCTGTCCCGTTCGTGGGTCCTGAAGGCCGCATGAATGGTGGGGTAGGCCTGTTCAAGGATTATTTCCTCTGTCCGTTCCGGGGCTTTGCCAGGCACCGCCTGAGGGTTCAGGAACTGGAAGCACCGGAAGAGGGGGTTGATCATGCTGTACGCGGCCAGCTCAGCCACCTGATGATGTATAACGTTTGGGATACGCTGAAAGATCACGCCTCTTTGATCAGCGCCATGGAAGATCCGGAACAATTCGAGGCTCTATTGCGTGGTTGTGCTGAGAGCACCGTCGAGGGGTGGGAGCGATCGTCTCACTTGAGCAGTCGGGTTCAGGCGTTGGAAGTCAGCCGATTGGTTACTATGGCCCTGTCATGGTTGCAGATCGATGCCGCCCGATCCCCGTTCCGGATCGTCGAAATGGAAGCGGATGCCGTGGTCGACGTTCACGGCGTGAAGATTAAGATTAAGCGTGATCGCGTAGATGAGATCTTTGGCAAGGGTATTGCGGTGATCGATTACAAAGAAAATGCCCCAAGCCTGTCCGGCTGGAACCCCGACACCATGCACGAGCCTCAGGTGCCTATTGGTGCGCTGACGCTCGATAACCCGGGCGAAGTGGTGGCCGTGGCTTTCGGTGCTCTGAATCGTGATAAGCAAGCACTCAAGGGGTTCGCAACGGATCCAGACGTATCCCCGTCTATGGAAGTACAGTCACCGGCAGCGTTCAGTGACGTGAAGGAAAAATGGGACGAGGCCTTAAAAGGGGTCAGTGCAAAGATACTTGCCGGTAACGTGGATATTGATCCGGTCAGTGAGAATGTGGCATGTGCCAAGTGTGAACTCCGGGCGGTATGCCGTAACGGGTTAAAATCAAGTATTGCTGCTTAATAGGTGAGGGTTGTTTATGTCTGGTATAGGTGAATTTTCGATTGGAGCGATCTTTGTATCTGCGATGCTGCTGGTCGCATACATGGGTTTTGTGATTTTCAGCCGTCGGATTTCGATTTCGGTTGGTGGTCTGCCGCTTGTCGTCGGAGCGTTAATAGTGGTCTTTACTGGTGCACTCGGCGTCACTCTCAACGCCGAGATCAGTCCAGAATTGGTCTTTGAAAAGATCAAGATTATCGAGCCTCAGATGACATCTAACCAGGTGCGCAGAAGCGACATTCATCCCGATCTGTTTGAAATTTACAGCGTCGGCAGAATGCGGTACGTGCTGGGTGAAAATTACGTGGTGAATGGTGAGATCTATGACATCAATACCGGCGAGAATCTTACGGCTATGAAGGTGGATGCTTACAGAACGATTGCTAATAATGCTGGGGGTGATCCTGCTGCGCCATCGAGCGAAGTAGTGGCACAGTCCCCGCAGATTTCCGAGGAGCCACGGGATAAAGTTCAGACGCCAGCACGACCTCCGGAAGTGGACGCCGCTATGCAGGAGTCATTAGCTCAGAGCACCACCCCACCGGGTGGAATTCGTGCGGCCTTGGCCGTTCTAGCAAATGACGTAATTCCCGACGAGATGACCATTGTGTACCCAGCAGTGGGCGAAGAAAAGTACCAAATGACTATCTTCAGTGACATCACTTGTCCAGTTTGTCAGAAGAATCATGAAGACTACACGTCTTTCCAGGAAAAAGGGGTGACTATCCGGGCAGCATTGTTTCCGCGACGGGGAATGGAGGCGCCGGAGGCATCGATTATGACTAAGGTTATGTGTGGCGCGGACATGGAAACACGCAGAGATCTGCTGGACCGAGCTTATAAAGGGGACATCCTTGAGGATGCACCGTTGTGCGATAACGGATATCTGAAGAACATTCGAGACATCGCTGTATCGACCAACACGGGCCTTGGCGTTGAAAGCACGCCAACATTGATGAGCGCAAATGGACTAAGAGTGGACGGCTACCCGCGAGAAAACCCGGTAGAAACTATCATGAAAATGCTGGCGGATGTGGACAAGTAAAGGGGAAATAAATATGGTTATAGTATTATTTCTGATTGTGCCAATTGCAGGCATCATCGCTACATTTATGGGGTGGAAAGCTCTGTGGAGCACCAGGAAAACACCGCTGATCAGATTGCGGCACCTAAAGCTAAAAGATCTGCCCTAAGAATGTTTTGAGTCGGAACTGAAGAGGAACCTTGAATTCCAGGTTTTCCTCTTGAGCTTTCACTTGAACCTTTCTTAGAATCTGCCGCTTTACCCGCCGAGGTAGCCACTGGTCCACGCCTTCAACAGAGTCGACTTCTACTGTAGTGCCAATAACCACTGAGTTGTCACCACCGCTGGTGTCTGGCGAGTACATTGCGTAGCAGGCCTCCAACCATTTGAACTCACGCTTAGATAATCCGCGTGTTGATATAGCAACTGTGACAACAATTAATGGTGAACAGGCAATATTTTTTTTGTCAGATATAGGGTCTGTCGCCAGATCTTTTTGCGGGTTATCTGAGCGCCCCTGATCACCAAGATTCAAAGGAGACAGTGCCACTTGTGCGTCTGTTATACGGTAGATAATTTCACTGATAGAAAGCCGGACCGGGTCCTCACACTCGTACAGCTCCGCTTCCACGGTTTTTCTGATGTCAGCGGCCATTTGCCGAAACTCATGTATGCCGGGCTCTCGCCCAGATTCGCTGAGCTCTTTAACGTGCTGCCAGAGCCGCTCGTTGTATCGCATGTTCCCAATGTCATGGATGTTATGAACGTTCACTTCCAATAGGAAACCGGGCATTGGGTGCTTAAGTTGCTCGTAATATGCTTGCAACTGAGGACAGATTAATTTTACAGCCATTGTGAAACCTGATTTTGATAGTTATGATAAGTTAACTTATGTAATTGACCAAGTCAAAGGCTGGTCATATTTTGTTACAGGTAGGCGTAGCAAGGGCTGCCGGCTGTTGTGAAAAAGGGGGCACCTTACGAAACATTATAAAAAGATGGCGAAGGCAAGAAGAAAAATGCAGTATGATTAGCAATAATAAAAATGATAAGTTGCTCGGAGCAAGTTATCAAATGTGCACAGGGGCGCGTTTGTGAGGGCAAAGAGCAGGCGAATCGAGAAATCCGTACACCCAATTTGCCAATTGAAAAGAGTTAGGTGATGGAACCGACAGTTTGTCCTATCGAAATCGAATTAAACACGATGCTCGAGCGGGTTTTTGCGGACGATGAGAGAACCAAGGAAACCATGGCTCGTCACAACGGCTTCAATTGCCGCCGTCGCGAAAAGCTAGAAGACATCGCCAATGATATGAGAGTAACCAAGGAGGCGGTTCGGCAGCGTTCTATTAAAGGAATTGCACGAATAAATGAAGAGATCGTAGAGATAGAGAAAACTCAGGAGGCGCTTACCTCAGCGCGAACGGGTTCTGCGTTCTTAGAGGTTGTTGCGCCATGTTCGGAGTCAGATGCCCAAAAGCACCTGTTTAATGAGGGGCTAACCCAAAGGGCTGACTTCGACGTTGAAGCATTGATTTATATGCTTAACTCATTGAATTTTGCGACAAGTGTTTCGCTGGTCAAAGAAGGCAATGGCCGGTTCATTGTCAAAAATGCGAACGCCCATGTTATTAAGAGCATTATTAAAAAAGCTCGCGAAGAGGTAACGGCACAGGGTGCCGGTGAGATTATCGGCCTGGCTCGGTTGATATCATCCGGACACCAGCGAATCGAGAACCAGATCCGGTGTGTGGTAGCGACCCTAGAGGCCCAACCAGATTTTGTATGGTTGACAGAGGATTACCTGGAAGGCAGCGTTAACAATCAGCGTATCGGGCACTTCTTGCTTAAAGACGCTGGGCGAAACCCTGTTGAGCTACGACTGAAACGGATATTTTCGGTACGCGAAAGATGCCATGAGAAGTGGATTCACGCGAAAATAACGCGCAGTCGTAAAGCAATGCAACGTGATATGCGTTTGCCGGTTGAAGCGATCACTCGCGTAGGTATCGAAAAAGGTATTTGCGAGATGACGGATGACCCGCACATCCTCAAACGTGCAATGCTGTTGGATCCAGAGGACGTTTTGCAAAGCTTCGAGTATCGTCTGTGGCTGTATCTTAAAGATCACCCCAAGTCCAAGGACGCCGAAATTATGGAAGCGGTAATGCGGCGAGATGAGGATCAGTTCAATATTCGTAGCAAATTGAATTTTTCAGTAGTAATTCAGCGAGTGGAGCATGGAGTTTACACTGCAGTCACTGACGAATACCCTTCGTTGCGGGAAACCTCAATAACGCCGCATGGGAAAAAGAAAGTCTCAGTCTGATTTCACCAAGCCATACAAAAAACTACTGCTCCTGAGAGTAGTGGTTTTTTTTTGAAAAGTAAATTATGGCGAAGCGGGCAGGCTCTGCCATGCGCAGGTTGGCGTTCCAACCACGGTTTCGCGCCCTTCACAAAATCCGGATGTGATCTTCAGTGCTCACTGACTTTTTTGGGTCGCTCGTAATGTTTGTACGTAGCGACTATCAGATTGTCGGCTTGGTCATTTTAACGATCTCACATCAACTTCGAATAACGAGCTGAGCACAGCTTTAGGCAATAGAAAATAGGGTGCCATTCACTTTCGAACGTTCCGGACAGCTTAATCATTATCCGTGTAACGGTGTACATGGATGCTTGGCAGATAGGGATCAGGGCAGATCCTTCGATCTGAGCGGTGCTTGCGCTCAATCCGTTCATCCAGGCGCACGTATTTTGGTAGTTTGATGAACGGTTCCCACCCCGGGTCCTGAGAGACTACGTAAAAAGGTATGACGCTGCGAAGTTTCTTATGGCCGCGGGTACCGGTTTCAGGGCACTTTGGAAACGAGGCGTTCGCCACAATTCTCAGGTTCTGAGTCTCGAACACATACGCCAGCATCTCACTTTCCGGAAGTCGGCCCAAGGCCTCTAGCTGGATCTGGATGTGATATTGGTGATCGCCCAGGTCCTGCAGCAGTTCCCGGCAGGTTTCAACGGTCCGGCGCTCAATATCCACCTTCTGTTCGATAGATAGCCGCACACTTTCGGGTTGATCCCCTGAGAACCCTTTCACCGGCCGCAGCACTTTGTAATAGTGAAGCCGGGCGATACCGGCCGCGGATTTTATGGCCGCCAGTGAATAAGCGGTGTTCTGTTTGGCGTCATCGAGTGCGTCAATAACACCGGCTTTTGCCTTGTTCAAAAGCTCGATCGCGCCGTGGGTCTTGAGCGAAACGACCACAACACCAAAGCCAATGTTTGAGCGCTTGGGGTCATCGCCTTCTTCGCGCTCATAGTCCGTGTAAAGTCTGGCTGTTTCACTAAATGCTGAGACCTCCTGGCCCAGTTCATTGATCACTGCGCCGGCGTAACCAAGTCGCTCATCATCGATCAGGCACTTCTGAACGGCGCCGCACGCTATCTTGTATGACCGCCATGCCGACTTTAACGGGGCCATAACATCAGCTGGGACGGTTTTTTCTTCAGCGGCGTTGATCGGAGTTATTGCAGTCGCCATGATGAGTTCTCGCAGTAAGTTCAGCCCGGCTGGTGTTGCCAGTGAATTCAGTCGGCGCTTGTGTCGTTGATGTGTAAATTGATTGTTCCGTGTTTGCCTTCGCGCACTGACATGAGAGTGAGTCCGGAGAAGGCCTGCGGCGTTCCACGTTTGAACGCCGTGATCTGGTAACGGCTGGGATGCAGCATTGAGGTCAGCTCTCCGTGCAATTGCTTGAACTGTTGATAAAGCATATTGAGACCCATGTTGATGCGCTGTTTAAGCTCAGACTCCCCGGTCCCGAGGGCTTCGCCGACGTGGTTTCGCAATTCAAAATACTGCTCTGAATAATTGCCAGTGAACTCACGTCGCCACCGGAACACTTCATCGGCCATCCGCAATTCATTGCTATGATGAGCTTCAATGATATACAGCATCTGTTGGGTCAGGTCCGCGAAATCGCGTCTGCTGATGGGATTGTCCAGCGATAGGGCGCCGGCCAGATCCCGAAACAACAGTCGGGCATCATCGGCCGTCAACTCTCGGTCTTCGGACGACAGCGGCTCGTTTGCAGTTGCAGGTGAATTTACCATGAGAGGATAGGGACCTTATAGTCAGTGGCAGAAAAACGGTCGGGCGTTGTCATGATCACCCCGGCGTCGTCCGAGGTCACGCCTCACCCATCTGTTCAAGAAGTTGGTAGGGATTGGCCACGGGGAACCGGGCGATCGTCGCCCCGCTGAACCCGGATACATTCAGCACGCCGTAACCCAGAACGCGGCCGACGAGGCTTTCATCGACGCCGCGAATGTCTGAGTCTTCAATCTCCATCGAGCGGATCTGGCGGGCGATGCCGGTGAGGGTAATCGCGTGGGTATCGGTGATCAGCAGGTAACTGAAATAATAACCGACTGCCCGGATGGTGCCCGAAAGAATCGCCTGGATGCCGAGGGCAACCCCGATCAGAGTGAAAAACGCTGGCGCCATGAAGAAGTGGGCCGCGGCACTGGTGCTGGATTGAAATGTCGATAAGGTGCCGTAAAAGAGCAGAGCAGCCCAGGCGAAAAGCAGGACCACCGGCACCAGCATAATCCAGTGCGGCCGGACGATTGCCCGCACGTTTTCCGGGGTGGTAAAACTGGTCAGAATAGAAGGTATTTTCAAAACGCGGGCTCCTTGTTATTAGTTAAAAGTAATTATAACATATTACCCCCCAACCGATGAAACTCCAAATATTCCCTGCAGTAAGGCAACCGGACCCCGCCCAACACCGGTTATTTACCCCCCAACCAGCTAGTCCGACTCCCCCTACCCAGCCTGTCAGTGGATCTTTTCCCTGCGAGGCGAGAGGGGTGCAGGGCTGCGCCGCGAAAAAGAATTCCATGTTGACTAATATGGGAACTCACATTGGGTAGACCCTTTATAAATATAGTTCACGAACGCGAGTTAGTTGCCACCAAATTGCTCCGGACAACAGGGCCCCTCAATGTTGGCGGAGGGAGCGCTGATCTGGCAGGCTGGGCGCTTTGGTGAACTCTCGCTGGTTGGGGGGTAATTTATGGAGTTTAGTCTGGATGGGTTGTTTTGTTTGCTAGATTGTTATCGCAGTTATGTGATTGCGGGGTGTTTTCGGTGGGACTTTCGCGGTGAAAGTGTCGGGTAGACGGGCGGGTAAATGAGCCGCGGGGCCAGGCGGGCTGAACGTAAAAGTGCGTCGGGCGGCGTGTGAATCAGGGCACAACAAAAGTGCCGGAACGGATTTGGGGTTCGGTGTGTCCACGGGCCATAACCACCAGCACGGGCTCACCGGTGTTTAACATGCCGGCTGACTGGAGCTCGGGCAAACGATCCAGACTGTAATGCCGGGCACCAGCCGGACGCCCGATCAGTGGCTCCGTTGACACGTAAAACTCGGCCGCCTGAAGCGACAGCAATCGCCAGTCGTCTTCCAGGTCCATCTGCAGTCGGGCGGTAAATTCATACAGCAGCCAGGGGTCGTCGAACAGTGGAAAGGTGGGCATAAAGCGTATCCGGTAAATGATTGGGTGCAGTCTTGTGCGGTTCGCCGTCGTTCGTTCGATCAGCTGAGCCCCACCGGCCGCGTGCTTGATTTATTCTGTCACCGGCGCCGCTTCAAAAGAGGTGCCCCGGGCCGGCCGCTTGCCCGCCCATCTGAACGTCTGTGTGCGATCGGCCATTTGATACGCTGCGGGCGCGGCGTAGTATCACGGTACTGCCGGCCCGGGTTAACCTGGCAGCAGCCTTTGTGAGTCGACACCCGCGGTGCCTGGCGCCCGTTACCCAACGACAGTCGCGGCTTATTGGCCGCAGGGTGACCGGAAAGCCTCGTCGACGACAAAAAACAACCGCTTAGGTTCGGTCTCCTGTTCTGGTGTCGTTTGTGATCTGCACGCGCTTGAGCTTGCCTGATCGCAACTATTATAATATCATTAAGCCATGAAAAATAACCCGAATCAAGACCAGGCCGAATCGAAACTCCGCACTCTTAAACAGGTGCTTGCCACGTATCTCGGCGTTGCGGCGCTCTCTGTGATTTCAGGGGCGCTCCTCGCAATGATCCTGACGGACACCACCACCACAATTATTAAATTTGGCCTGGCGATGCTCCAGGTCGGGGCGGGGTACCTGTTCAGTATTCTGTTCACGCGCTTGGCGCGCGGGTATGAGCATGAGGCCCATTCGGTCCACGCCATCGCACCCTTGATGGCCATGGTTCTCCTTGTGCCAGCGGTCGTGGTTTCACTGCTGTTCGGGATTCTCTGAGCATGTGGGATATCCTGCTTTTCATCGGCGCGCTTTTCACAATCATCGCCCATGCGTTTTACCTGATCTTGGTGTTAAAAATACGCTTCCGACAATGGGTGCTATCCACGGCTGCATTGTTTGTTCTTTTGCTGGTTTTGCCACCGGCTGGGTTCAGTAGTGTCATAATCATGCTCATGGCGGTAGCCTCGTGTTGTTCACACTGGTGGGTACGGCAACAGACCACGCCGGCATTGCTGATTGTTCGCCGGGGCACGGATATGCAGGAGAACCCGGACAAGACGGAAGTGACCCCGTTCCCGGCCATGCAAAGCGGTCCGCCAGCCAACGATTACGAAGGGATGGGTCGTCCAGACGATGACGACGATCCCGCCTTTGATCGCGGCAAGCACTCCACGAAACGGGCCGGCTCCAAGCGGGTCAAAAAGAAAGGCCACAATGTGAAGGGCAAAACGCCATACCGGCCGACATCTACATCGGATATGCCAACAGCAGAAAAGCCGACAATCGAGGAATACCTTCGACCGCGTGAAGATTTCTTCAATGACGACTGATTGTCGCCATTAAAGTCATCGCCGAATCCCTCGATTGAATGCCGGCTGCCGGATAGGTCACACTGCGTTTTACGTGGATATATAAAAGCCCATGGCAGGCCAAAACAACCGGTCAACCACATTGAAAGGAAAGCAAATGGAGCAACCACTGAGAACAATGAAGCTGTGGTCAAACGCCGACGAAAAAACATTAAAAAAGCTTTTCAAATCGGGTTTGCGCGACGCAGAAATTGGTTCAAAAATGGACAGAAGCGAGTCCTCCGTGAAAACTCGCCGTATGTCCCTGGGGTTGGTAAAGGAATCCCGGCTGTCCTGGACGGATGCCGAAAAGGCTCAGCTTTTAGAGTGCCATAAGAGTGGAATGACTGATAAACAGATTGGAGAGGTCTTGAAACGGTCTGAGTCATCGGTGCTAAGCATGCGCGGTAAACTGCACAATCAAGCCGGCAATCAAGCCGGCAATCAAGCCGGCAAGAAGGCCTATAACCCAGCCTTGACGAATGCAGAGGTCGAGCAGATTATCGCGCTGTCCAGTGAAGGTGTACGCATCGCTGAGATTGCTCGGCGGATCAACCGGAGCGCCGGTGCCGTGACGAAAAAACTCCGACAATTGGAAAAGTCGGCCAAAGAAAACCCCAGTTAATCATTCAGAATAATCCGTTTTAAAAAGAAACCGCCTTGCCTCACGAAGGCGGTTTCTTTTATTCGGGACTGATCTGTCCATCAATGGATGGTGGCAAGCCCTGTGTCATTTTGATGAACGTCTATGGATACCGGCGTCGCTCGTTTTAGCAAGGTTCGCATTTGCGCGGCCATTGCTCTACCTTCCGGGGAGCTTTCCGCCTTCGGGCTCATCTGAGCGATTTTAACCGCCAATTCCGGCTCAAAAAGACCGGTTTCCGTTTCCGGTCCCCCGATATAAAGCCCATCGCGTGCTCTGGTTGCGGACAGAGTGCAGATCCACTCTGGGTGGTCAGGCTTACTGACGTTAGCCCTCTCCTGGAAGATCAACGTGTCACCGGAGAAAGTAACACGGCCCTCAAAAACGTTTTCCGCTTCGTCATCGTCCCCACTGCTGCGTATATCAGCGGGATACAGTGAATTCTTCCCGGGGTAGACATAGAGGCGATACTGCCGTGGGGCGTCGTCACCAAACGCCACGTCGAACTGACCGGTAAACCACGCATGCTCGGGGTTGTTACTCAGGCTTTGTTTTTCATTCATATCAGAAGAGTCCGTTGTGTGTAGTGGGCATGTTGCTCTGTTGTAATTGAGTCTTGATCATCACCGGCAAAGGCTTCGTGCCGAAACAAGCACCTGCTCTGCCTCCCTGGAGCCAAGCTTCAACGCTCGACATAAATAACGAACAGATATGTTCTGATCAGCGTTCGGCCCCTCGCTCATTAATACGCCAAACCGAAACGCCGCACGCGGGTAACCGCCGTCAGCAGATTTTTTGAACCAATATGCCGCTTTATTACGATCGGCACTGCCACCAATTCCCGACAACAGCATTGCCGCATAATCATGCTGAGCTATCGTAAGCCCCAATTCTGCGGCCTGGCGATTCAAGTTGCGCGCTTTTGCAAAATTGATGCTCACAGCTTCCCCCCGGTAATGCATTGATGCCAGGTTATGCATGGCTGCAGGCTGGTTTTGTGCGGCTGCCAATGTGTACATATCGTAAGCTTTGCTCTGGCTTTCAGGAAATCCAAGTCCGCCGAAGTACATTATTCCTACCAGCAGTTGTGCATCCGCGTTGCCGGCTTCGCTTAGGGGAACGGCTATTTGCGCGGCTGTTGAATAATCGCCCGATTTAAGCGCGTTCGCAGCTCGGGCGATTCTCTCGTTGGCAGCAACTGCTAACGACATCATTAACGCAAGGGCTCCAACCAACGCACAAAGAAACTTCATCCCATTTCGATCCCGCGTCTGACAGGGTGTGAATTCTGTGAGCCTTTGGGCATGCACATTAATACCGTGGCACTGAAACGCTTCACGAGTCGGTTGAATCCCGGATCCTTTTGAACACTTGCCAGCGCCTTCGCATCGATTTCCCCGCGGCCGGGCCGAGTTTTAGGTGCTGCATCTGGGTTTTGAATTCGGATTGCTGGAAGCTTTGAAAACGCTGGGTTATCAGTGAGAGCAGTCTCTGAGCGAGCCTCAGCAATCACAAGCTCCAAGTCAAACAGGAACCGGGAAGGGTCACACCTGATAACCTGGCCGTGCTGGCGGCGCCGGCGTGCTGACGACAGGTACAGGTGCTGCTTCGCCCGGGTCATTGCAACGAAAAGTATGCGGCGTTCCTCGTTAAGGTCTTCCTCACGGTTGGCGTTGTTGCCAGGCATCGCCTCGTCATCGACACCCACACAAAAGGTAATCGGAAATTCCAGGCCCTTCGACCCATGAATGGTCATCAGCTTAACGGCGTTATCACTTTTGGATGAGTTGGCTGTTTCCATCAAAGCAAATCGATCAAGTATGTCTCTGCAGTCCATGTCTCCGCTCACCAGTCGTGAGATTTCAGAGATAATCACCGCTACCCGGTCAGCTGCAGCAGCCTCCGCATCCTCTTTACCCTCATACGCCGGCAGTATGAAGTGTTCTACGAAGTGGTTGAGCACCCCCGCACAGTCCTCTCCCGAGCGTGCGTTTGCGTGGTTTTGCAACAGTGCCATCTGATCGCAAAGGATCTTCAGTCGATCAATATTCTGAGTCCTTTTGGTCTTCAGCGCTTCAAGCGCGTCAGTAACAATGCCGCCTGCTTCACTTAGGGCTTTCTCGAAGCTCGCTTCGGTCACCCCCAGGGAAAAATTCTTGATCAGTCGGCGGTAGGCCAGCTTATCCCAGGACTGCCATGCGGCTCGCATAAATGCGATTAGATTCCGTGAATCCTTGCGATCAAGTAAAGCCTTATCACTTGCGACAACCGCGGGTATGTTGTTTGCCAGCAGAACCCGCTCAAGAGAGTCCTTGGATGCATTCTTTCTGTAGAGAATCGCCATGTCCCCCCATTTAAAACCCTGCTCGCGGTGCTGGAGCATCTTCTCAACGATCCCATTCGCCTCCTCCAGGTCGCTGGAATACTGAACGTACATGTCATCTCTTAGACTGTCATCACCATCCACCATAGCAACAAGATCCTGATCCTGAGCCAGACGGTCAGGCATTGTCTTGGTTAACCTGTTAGCAAGCCCAACGATGGAGGGAGTCGAGCGGTAATTTTTGTTCAGGTTAACAACCCGCGCTTTGGGAAAGGCGTCAAGAAACAGATTGAAGATGCTGGGCATTGAACCTCGAAACAGATAAATCGATTGCTTCGGATCTCCAACGACGTACAGGTTGCCATGCTCCTGGGCTACGGCTTTCAAGAACTTAAACTGGATAGCGTTGGTGTCCTGGAACTCGTCCACAAAAATGTGCTGAAAGCGGTTCGCTAACGATCGGCGGATATTTTCACACTCTGTCACCGCTTCGGCTCCAATAATCAGGATGTCGTCAAAATCGACCACTTGGTTGCTCATCAGCTCGCGATCGTAGTGCTCCCAAGCTTCCAAGGCACATCGATACAGATCGTACTTTGGATGAGAGGTCTTCAACCTTGACTCAAGGTTTTTACGTCCTATCCCCCAGTTCTTGGACAGGCTGATAACGCCGCCCAGCTCATCCATAGAAACGCTGTTCTCACGCATGAACGCAACGTTTGTATCTGACATTCTCGGCTGAAGGCGCTTCAGCAGTGCTGAACGATCGTCCTGATTGAGAATGCTCCATTGCTCTCCAAGAGATCGACGCTTCATGGGCGCGCAGTCAGGGAAAGCCTTGAGGACGTGCTTGAGGATTTGGCTGTGCATGGTTCCGCATGCGACGCCTTCTGCTTTAGCGCCAACTGAGTCAACAAGCCGGCGTTTCATTTCCTTGGCGGCCACGTTGGTAAAGGTCACAAGCAGGACGTTGTAGCCCTGAACACCTTCCTCTGTAAGAAGCCGTGAGGCCCTTCCAGTGATCACTTTAGTTTTGCCAGACCCAGGCCCGGCGACGACGGCCAGCGGCCCTAAATCCGCCGATACAGCTTCTGCTTGCTCTGGGTTGAACTGGTCCATGATTAACGTCACCGTGCGATTTTAAATCAAATTGATTAACAACTTGTTCTATTGAAAATAATAACTTAAAATCCCTACAAAAGCAAGCTGACGAGACTCCCGACATGCTAGATCTACCAGTCATTTACGACCAAAACCCTATACAAGAACTGATCATAAATGAATGCATAGTTGAAGTTGCCGAGGCCTATAAAATTGACGCATTGCTACTTAGAGCAATCCGAGAACATGAGCGTGGTGATGTTGGGAAGAAGAACCTGAACACCGATGGGAGCTGGGACATCGGGCCGTTCCAGATCAATACTACCCACCTTCCTGAGCTTAAAAGAAAATTTGGGCTGACGGAATACGACCTTATGTACGACCCTTGCAAAAATGCCGCTGTTGCTGCCTGGCATCTCCGGAACAAAATTAACGAAAACGATGGTAATGTTTGGAAAGGAGTGGCTTGGTATCATTCCAAAACACCCAGCCTTGGCAACCGTTACAAGGGGCTAGTTGTGGGTATGTACAAACGCTTGATAATCAAGGCAGAACGCCTTCGGATCAGGCTCGCCGGTACCGGGAGCTATTAATATGGCAAGGCCATCAGTGGAGCAATGGGAAGTTCGCCAGATGATGCTGAATAAACTGGAGGCTGCCCCTGAATCGCTGAAGTTCTCCAAAAGCGATCACGTCAATATCGATAAGCTTGGGGAAATGGGCCAGAAGCTCCATGAGATTAGCGGTGAGTTAACGATGTATGCCGATGAGTGGGATCGCAGTGGAGCTCTGGAAGACCTCAAAGCTACATCGGAGCAATACAACAGCGTCGATCCAGCAAACGATCCGCAAGCACCTTTGAAAGCGCTGATTGCCGACACCGCTCGATTTCTTGCCTCGGCATCAGTTTTGAGTCCAGACCAATCGTCCCGATTCTTTGAAAATTTCTCACAGAACAGTGCGGGGGTCTTTTCCGACCCCCGTGCTGGCGATTCACTGCGAAAAGGTCGCTTCCCAAAAGAAATGATCACTGAAGCATCCCAGAGGCTGACAATGGGAATGGGCAGCGTTTCGACGCGAATGATGATTGAAAAGGCTGGGAACGGCTTGCGCCAGGCATCGAGCATGAACGCTGAGGCCAATCTTCCACGAAGTGCCTTTGAAATTGCCAACAACCGATCATTTGATCACGAGATGGCCTTGAAAAAGGACCCATTCAGCCATTTGCGCGGCCGTGAAATCGCCATCGAGCGAAATCAAGAGTCAGAGCCATCATCACTCGCACCGAAGGAACCAAAATAATGCGATGCAAAGCAATACTTTTAGCCGCAACCTTTTGGCTTGCCGCGGCTATCGTCTCCGCGAATCCAAATCCCGAACCCCAGCTCTATTATCACCCAGAGGGAAAACAGTTAATTGTCTCATCTGATCAAGACTATGTTCCTCTGGCGGCATTCCTGTTGCGCATCAAGCACGAGAACGACCGTTTTTTCTACCAACCCGGGCTCAATATTTCCAAACCCGTCGCTATCAAGGGAGAGCGGTACCAGGACGATGCAATAAATTATGCGTTAGCTGAGGCTGGCTACAACGTAAAACGCCTGGCGGCATACACCTACTACGTTTACTCAGGCGAACCGCCCGCTATTCTTGGACACACGCAGGGCCCTGATTACGTTGGTGATGCATACATGGCGCTACCCAACTACCTTGCTGACATCTTGTTTATAATGTCGGCCGATCGTGGCTACCGCATGCTGTGGTCACCGGAACTCAATCGAGAGCACTATTATTTCAACCATATCGTTGAGTTTTTCGGTACCGACTTCAAAGAGGACCTGCGGTATCTGGAAGTTGTTGCTCAACAGCAGTGGCCCGAAGTGCACATTGAAGTGAGGGAAGACTTGCGGCTAATTATGGTCAACCCTTCCTGAACGTTTACTCCCGAAAGCTCAATTTTTAGCCCGCTACTGCGGGCTTTTTTGTAGCAACAAAGCAGCAAGTGCTTTTCCTCTTGAAGTGAACCTTGCAAGGTGTATATAATACGCCAAACTAGGTGTTCCCGTATGGAGGCATTATGCCAAGTCGCACTTCAGATCATTTCGTCCCTGAGCCGCTGGGGAAAATCAACGAACGGATGTTAATCACACGTTGGCTTCGACACAATCACGATGAATTTAAGTACACACAAAATGACATGATCGCTCGCCTTAACAAAAAGTTTGGGACGACGATGCGCGCTACCCAGATGATTCGGTGGCGCATACCCCATAACGATAGTGATGCAGCACGAGCAATTCACATCTCGCTCGTTGAGTACATTGCTGTTGATGGTGGGATTTGTGAAATTTTTAAGTTCCACGGGGTTTCCACCGACCCAAAGTTACAGGGTGGAAACGCATTGATTTGGTACAAGCCGAACATGTTGATAAAAGCATCGATCCGTCGTGTTGCGACAGAAAGAATGACAGAACAGGTTAAAAGCGAATCCGGAGTGGCTAGCGCCGCAAAAACATTCACTAGCTTGTATGAATACGTGTCTCTGCACCTGGATATCATTCTTGAGTGCCTTGACATTGTTTACGACAAGAAAGCACTTACACCCATGGTTAAAAGGACGATTGCGAGCGAGATATATTCCATCGTTGGCCTTAACTTTAACCCAGCGAGGTAGTCCATGACCGATACTTTAATCCAGACAATAGAGCGGACTCTGGGTCGTGATGTGCCGGCAGGGCGCCAGGATCAGAAGTTTAAAAACTCTGCGGAAGAATATCGCGAAACCCTTGCGGAAAAACGGGCAGCGGAAAATGCTGAGATGTCAGGATCGAGTGTTTCAAGTTACGACAATGGGATTGTTGGCTTGCTGACTCAAGCTGACTCGGCACCCCTAGCTGGCTTTGCAATTGGACTGGCTGTTTTGGTCGCGATTTTATCAGTAATGGTTATCAGATTGTCTGCCCGCATTAAGCGAATGAAGCATTCCAAGCTTTTTGAGAGCGAAGCGATCGGGAAAATGTCGGTGAAATACGAGACGCTTTTGTGGTTCCGGCGCTTGTCGCCGTCTGACCGAAAGTACAAGGCATTCCTAAAGGATCTGCGTGTCCTCGTTGAAGATCACAAGACCAAAGGAAACATTGAAATCAGCTTAAATGAAGGTTGGCGCGATAAGTAGGCGGGATTGTCGAGGTAAAACCTCAAACATCGCGACCGGGAGCAAACCGATTAGGAGTGATTATGGGCGATCGCCGGGGCGATGCCCTTGGTCAGTACCTGCGTATCAAGCCCGAGTGACAAACTACACTGATTGAACGACAGTAAAGGAAGCAATTCATGCAGTTGAAAAAAGTAGTCACAGCCTCATTGGCAGTTTTGTTCATGGCGGGTTGCTCAAGCACCCCCACCGGTATAGACTTGCTAAAAACGATGCAGGTGTCTGAGGGTGGGAATCTCTGAAGGCTACTTCAGAAAGAGAGCGCTTTCGATCTTGCTTTTGAGGGCCAGCATCCAATAGTCACTGGGTATCCAGACTGGATTAATGATCTCTTTCCATATTTTCAGCCACAAGATGTTATGCGGCAGATTTCGGATGATGGTGGGACTATTATTCGAATTTTTGAGGACGATTTCTTGGCAGTGCCTGCGTCAGTGCACGAGAGCTTTATTCAAGTTTGGTGGCTCATTGCCGGGCAGGCAGGTGGCAGAACCAGGATATCTAAAAAAAGTTGCCGAGTGCGTCTGGGCAAGCTTCGGTCTGGAAAGGTAATTCTACATTCTTTATCGATATTCTATCTCACAAAAAAAAGGGCCTGAATTAAATCGGGCCCCTTTTTATTGCTCATAAGTTAACCAGGAGAAGCTCGCATTTCGGGAGTTGTTTCCATTTTAGGTTCGCGTTCAAAACGCCCGGATTGAGGTGAAAACTCGAAGCCATCCGGTAGCGCAAAGCCGTTAACAATCAGCCGATTTTCGCCGTCAATGGACTCGCAGACAGCGTTGAACTCGCTTCCTCGGGAATCTCGAACTCGATAGTTTGCACCGTCAGCAAGCAACTCAATGTCAGTCGAAAACTCGCGATTTGTCCGCATGTTCTTATACTGATCCGCCAGTTTAAGATCTGCGCCCTCAAGCCGAAGGGGAAAAGTAAAACCTCCGTCAGAATCAATTTGTAGAGGATGTCCCATGGCTGGCCCCACAGGGTAAGCCCGGGCCAACAGATGATTCTGAAAGTCCCTCGTCCTGGCTAGGCGCAAAGCCATTGGGTAAGCGAGGGTAGCACCGGTGCGCTTGTCCAAATACATCTTGCGGAGCGTGTTGATCTGGGATGGCTTCTGGTAGGTGTTATTTCCACCTGGCCCGCAGCTTATTCGCTCAGTCGGAATGATATCTACTGTATATCCTTGGCCTTGGTATTGTTTGAGATGCTGGCCGCGGCCTGAGGCATACAAATAGCCGCGTGATACTTCCTTCGGCTCTTGTGTGCCGCTCCCTTTTCGCCAGGCGTAACCCTCACCGCTAAGGCCTGGTTGAATGCGGCCGGCCTCGTCAGTAACGCGAAGCATAAACCCGCCAAGTCTGCCCTGATGACTGAACCGTTCAACGGCATGTTCAATTTCACGCTCGATGTTCTTAATCCCGCTGAGCGGCATGCTCACAGTATCTTCAGGATGAAGCAGAACAGCGCGGAAGGCTGGATTAGTTAGATCGTCCATGCGCCGGGCAACTTCCGTCAGTTCCTGTTTTAGCTTTTTCCCGGAAGGTGTTTGCTCGGTAGCGGCGTACAACTTGCGGTTAATAGCTTTAAATGACTGCTCCAGCTGAGTGAACTCAGCTTTTTCAGTGGGTGAGAGCGTTTGTTTTTTATAATCGATCTCCATGTAACCTATACCAAACTCCGGGGCCAGGTTTTTCGCATTCCTGCAAATGACAGAGCCCCATCCGGCCCGAAAGTGCGGTATACCATTGTCTTCGCCAAGGTAAAATGCCTGCTGGAACAGGATTTGCCCCTCAGGGCTCTCAGGGCTGTTGTGTGAAGACTCCTGGCAGGCCATTGGATTGCCTTCACGGGTATCCGCAAATCGTGATATGGCAGGCGTGTGGTCCACGTCATATTGAGCCCGAAGGTCATCCATAACGCTGGTAGAAGGCATAGACACCTTTACGTTGTGGCCACTAGGTCCAACACCAATAACAAAATCATCTTCATTGCCCTGATCTAACCTGTATTCGCGCGGATACGCGACAACGCAAATTCCATCCTGTTCTTGATTCTGACTCATGTTGCGTGACTCCTTCATAAACATAAAACTAATTTTATGTTTATTACCTTAAACGATCAAGGCCTTTTAGTTTATTTTGTAATCGTTGTGCCTCTGAACGAACTTCTTCAGGGGCCCGTTTCTCTGGTATAGGTTTTTCTGGATAGTCATGCGACTTACTGAGACGTTCGATGCTTCTTTGTGCATCTCTTTCCGATGCCTCGTCGGATAGGCCCATAGATTTTGCATTTGTTTTTAAATGATTTTTTGGGTCTGAGAGATTGATGACGTCTGATTCTGAGACATGCCCCTTGGTTACAGCCCGAACCGCACTTTGAAATGCAGTTTTGAAATTCATTCCGCCACCGGATGAATCTGAGGTCTCTTTTCCAGCGTCATCATCGCTAGCACCGGATGCCTTAGCACTCTTTTTTGCAAGCATTGCCTGTTGACGTGCCTGCTGCTTTCGCTTTTCCCTCTCACCCTCGTTGTCTTCAGTAAATTGTGAGGTGGAGTGGGGCGCCGCAGTTGTATTTTTAGTGACCGGCGTTTTTTCATCACTGAAGATGTTCGCAGCGACCGCTGCTTCGGATGAAGATTTATGTGAGGCAGATTCCTGAGTTGACTTGATGCTTCCTGTGCCGGCCAGACCTTTGAGAATCTGGTTGGCGCGTGTTGGCTCGCTCGCTATTGGAGCGCCAAAATCACCAGTAGCTCTCTTAATTCGAACGCCAATCATGCCGATGCCAATCACTGACGATTTAATCATTGTATTTTGTTGCATCCGAGAAGCTCGGATATCCGACACGAGGTTAATCAAATGCGATGGCAATTCGGGAGCCTTCGACGGGTCGGGTGCCACTTGGCCAGAGAACAAGTCACCGAGTCGCTGATACATCGTTTTGTATTGCTTAGCTCGACTGATCTTTGGTGGGAACACTGGCAAAAATTGATTCAACCGAGCTTCTGGAGATTTTTCTCCATCAAAGAACAGGGTTTGCCCACGGAACAGTTTATCGCCCCAAATAAAGTGAGCGCCACCTTTCTCCTGGGCCGCAAGATCCCGGCCGTTTATACGATCCTTCTCGGAGATGCCTACGTTACCTTTGTCGCGGTAACCATCGAACGTTGAACCCTGCCTGTACTCGGAACCCTCCGTCCTTGCCACGTTCGCCTGTCCCGCTCTACGACGGAAGTATTCGGCAGTCTCTTCAGGCTCCTCACACTTCATCGCTACACTGAAGTTTGTGTTGGCTAGTATTGACCGGTATTCAGCTTTGGCGCCTTCATTCATTTGCAAAGAAGGGATGTCCTGCGCCCCATAGCAAACCCAAATTCCGATACCGCGCGCTTGTGCGGCAACTGCCGCAAAACCACGGATTGCGTAATACCCGTATTCGTCGAGTATCATTAGAAAAGGTACAAGGGCCCCTGAGGGGCGAGCATCAACAAGATACTTTCGTTCACCCTCCACGTCAGCACCAAGCGCCGGCGTCAGCGCCGCTCGCACCTGAGAAATAACCAATCGTCCCAGACCGGCGAGGGCATCTGGAGTTTTTGCCAATGCTGGCAACATAACGAAAAGCACGCGACGATTGTAAATAACATCGCGCATATTTATCTCCCCAACGATTGGGTTAAAAATATGGCCATAAGTATTATTCAGTTCCCCTAATATCTCAGTTAGCTGCATTTGGAGATATTGGTTCTGCTCGTTCGCTTTTTCGCTGGAATGGTCCTGGCTTTCAATTGCATTCATGGTCATGCCGGGAAGGTCATTTAGATACGTCTTCAATCCAGCTCTGGTGTCCTCAGTCACATCATCTCGATTCGCAAGCTCAAGGATCCGGGGTAGTGTGAGCCACGATGTAAACTCTCGAATATTTAGAGAAAGCTTCTTTTTATTACGGAGGCTAACGAGAGCTCTCATGACGTTGTATACCAAAACTCTGGCACGACCTTTCCACATCTCAGCGTCACCTGAAACGTCGCGCATTAAGCCTGAGACGGTCTCTGCAAGCTCTTCTGTCGCACCCATTGCCATGAAGTTGTTTGTGTTGCTTAATCGCCTTCGCATATTCCTCAGATGAACAGATTCGCGCCCACCAGTCAGGAACGACATCAGCAGCAAATCCTTCTCTCTGCGCAACCGTCGCATCAAATCAAATAACAGCCAGAAGGATTCTATGTCAGCCTTCCCATCGACATACAGCGCGCCAGAACCCACCAAAAGCGCTAAATAGGTCAGGGATATCAGATATCTGGTTTTACCACTGCCCGTCGATCCTAAAATCAAAAAGTGCGTTCGAACCGCGTCATCACTGAGCCATAGATGCCGCCTTTTACCGCCAGCAAGGTCATATCCAACCGGAAATATCCCCGACCCGACAACTTTCTCTTTGCCGGTAAAGGATTTAATATTTCTCTTCGGCTGTTCAAGAGCCCAGGGTTTCGTTTTTTTGCTGGTAATCATGAATACAATGCCGCCAATGAGGACCCATAACTCATTCAGCGCCGGCATAGTAAGCGGGAGGATAGCCATCAGCAGCATCCAAAGACCACCAGTATTACGCAGTGAGTCCAGTGCGCGCATAGTGAAAGGTCGAACTTCACGCTGGAGAAGGGCTTTATTCAGATCTTCATTTGTCTCTACACCGTGAACACCGATCATTGTCGACATTTAATCAATTTCCTCCATGAGTCCGTGCTCGCCTGATGCTTCTGCAATTTCCTTCTCTGTCGCTCTATCGAGTTTGAGGTAGCGTTCAAGAGACTCAACAGCCTCTGTTACTTCAGGTTCGGTGATTCTGATTCCCACAAGATCTTCCATATCTTTATGCACGAAAGGGCCAGCGGCCTCAATCCACGGTGTATCTCGTCCCACGGAGTCTAAACACCAAAACAATGTGCGGTCGCTGTCCATGATAGGCATCAAATCATCATTGGTCGTGATTATGCCCAGACGTTTAGCCTCCTCAAACATTCCCATTAAGAACGTCCGGACGAAACCATGTTTCTGCTCAAGGCGTTGAATGATCTTTTTCGAGTCGCCTTTTGTAAGTTTTTTATCAAACACCTTCTTAAAAAAATAGAATGCCTTTTTTTCTGATTCGGAGAAATCTTTTAAAGTGGCTAAAGGCTGGCCCATCTGAACTTCAAAAGCCTTTCTGGCAAGGCTCTTGTCGAAGGCTGCAAAAAAATCTTTTTCTGCCTGCTCATAGATCGGCCGGCACGCTTTTAGTTGTTCGTCAGTTAACATCTTTTCCATTCCGAGCGGCGGCTGCATTTCAGCAAACTCAAAAACCTGAATTGGCATAGCGAACTGGTTATCTTCACCGGGCCTCCATCGGAGCGGCTTACCCACAGGGTTGTTATCTTTAATATATTGAAGATGTGGGAATATTGGCGTCAACAACTCGATAACGGATTCAGCGCCCAATTCATTTCCGCTACCCCCCATGTTTCCACGGACACGTTTAACCCCTATCCAAAAAAATAGTACTGCGAGTAAAGCTCCAAAGTTCCGTCCGTAATGCTGATCAATCTCCCACATGCTATCGAAAAACACCTCGCGGGACGGTGTGTTTTGTAGCCAATCAAGGAGGATCGGAAGGTCTGAGGCAGATGGGCCAATGAAGGGAATATATCCAAGGAAGCTGTATTGATAATATCGAAGTATACGCCAGACAAGGATTAACTGGTCCTGCATCAGCCAGGCAATCACAGTCATCATGCAAACCAAGAGACCAAAAACTAAGAGGCCAGACATTCCACTCTTTGAGCTACCACTTCGATTGATGTCTTGCGCCATTTTATAGCCTTAAAAGGTTCCGAAATTCCCTTAAAATATAAATCAATTTGGCAGGCAAGACAAGGCGGCAGATAAGTTAGAGTTTGAAATATAAAAAGGGAGGGCACTAAGGCCCTCCAAAACGCTCAGCTACGAGTTCTAGTTGATTCGGGCTTCTGCCCGATCTGTCCTGTGCGATTCTCGATATAAACCTGAAATAGCCTTTGATGCAGAGAGTGATGCGTCAATCAAGGAGCTCACGCTCGCCTCATCAAGTGTCCTTGCGTGGACAGCTTCGCTCCAGCTTTCAAGCCAGTAGCCATAGAAGTTGCCATGATGCATGACATCCTCAAGGAGGTGTGTATTCGCAAGACCGCGGAGATCAGTCTTGTGGATTGAAGCGCAGCGATACCCATTCTCAAAATCTGCAGCCGATAAATGTGCTGGTACCGATCCAGATGTTTGAATAATTCTGAAAACAGAAAATGGATTGTCGCAGGACAGGCATACCCCGGAACACTCCGCTAGAAAAAGTCGTCCTTCTGACTGCATTCTTCTCGCGCCCCGTGAGTATTTCACTCCTGTAATTGGTAGTTCTTCTGAAACATCAAACGTTGCAGTTTTGGAGATGTTTTTTAGGCTCGGGTAGTGCTTAACCTGAATGCGGCCAGACTTTGAATTTGATGAGCAATGGATCATCTCGATAAAGCATGTAGGACAATTTATAGCTGTTTTTCTGACCTGTTCCGAGCTGCACATAACCGCCACCTATGTAAAACTTGTTTTATGTTTTTAAATCTATACATAAAACTTGTTTTATGCAATAGTCGGCTGCCTGATTTTATGAGGACACAAAATGGATGTTAAAGTTTTCCTCGTCATGGCTAGCTTAGCGCTCGTCTCAGTCAGCGCTGGGGCCCAGGAAATGTGTTCTTCGAATATGGAGTTCGGAAACCCAGGCGGTGCGGACGTTACTCTTTGCCATGACGGCTACGCCGTAGGTTACAGTTATGAGCACAAGATCCCTATGTGGTGTTCTTACTGGATTACCCGTGAGATGGTGGATATCAACGTAGACAGACAGGATGACTTCCGCGAAAACCCATCTATACCGGGACAGCACTCATCAGTGCGGGGTGACTATAGTAAGAGTGGTTTCGATCGAGGTCATTGCGCTCCGAGTGCATCAATCGACTATACCGCCAGCGCGAACTCAGAAACTTTCTTCTATACCAATATGTTTCCACAACTACCCGGGTTTAATCGGGATATGTTTGGCCACAAAGGGGTGTGGGGGTTCCTTGAGAATGAAGAGCGGCAGTGGTCTCGGATGAAAAATCGGCTTTATATTATTAGCGGCGCCTACGTACCGCCGGGGGCCAGATCAATCGGCAATGGTGTTGCGGTACCTTCACACTTTTTCAAAGTCATAGTGAATCCTATCGGACCCGAGGTCATCTCTTTCTGGATGCCCCACGAAGAAGACTCAAAATACAATGCATCCCAGTACCTGGTTTCCATAGACTTCATAGAAGCGGCCACCGGACTCGACTTATTATCGTTGGTTCAAGATGATCAAGAGGACGTCATAGAGGCGAAAATAGGGTCAGAGCTATGGTAAAACTTTGAGGTTTGATTATGATAATTTTAGGATTACGCTAGCGTCTAAAAATCCGGATTCCCATCATCGTGAGCTGATGTTCAATCTGTTTCTCTAATGTGGCCATGGTTTGACTGGCTAACCTGGCAATACGCTGATAAATACCTTGGGGTAGCGCAGCATTTTCATCTTTATAGATGCGTGCAAGCCACACTCATACATTGCCGGGTAATCAACATCCTCACGCCACCAAATATTCTTGGGGAACGCTAAATAGACCTAGCTAGGCCTGATTTATAGCGTTCAGAGTTACTAGCGCTGATATAAATGGCTTCTGTAAATGCGGCGGATTCGTGGCCAAGGTCCTCTGATACGTGACGTATCTGACGGCCGGCATCGATATCCATTGAGGCGCCAGTGTGCCTGAGGTAATGGGTATGGTTGGCAATTTGCTCCATCTCGACAGCCTCACCTGCGTGCCCTGTTTTATGCATCCGTTCAGCCGCCAGCATGAAAGCCTCTTTAACCATCGTCTCGATTGCTCTCTTACCCACCTGACCACTCCCATTTTTCCTGGGTATCATTGGCACTTGTTCGCCCCGATCAGGCAGCGAGGGCAGGGCCCGCCATCGGCGAAAACGTTTCAAGTACCACAGGTAACCAGACGGAAGTGGTATATAGCGCTCCTTGTTGCCCTTGCCCAACACTTTTAGATGCCAATACCGCTTACCGTCGACCACCCGTTGCCTGAAAGCACCCATGGTTGGGCTATACGTCTCACTTGTCATATCATTGGTCTGGGGCGCGAGTTCAGATACCCGCAAGTAGAGAGCCTTCATGGTGATAATGATGAACAGATGCCTCTCGTATTTGTCATCCTCTTCGGCTGCCCGCAAAACAGATTCTTTAAGCTGATTCCACTGCCAGTCAGTAAGCCTCGGCGCCGTATCATCACGATCATCGTCTTCGAAGCGTATGCGACTGGCCTTCTGTTCGGATCGCCTGGCGTTGGCCATGGGTGACCTGTTTAGATACCCCCGTGTCACCATGGTCCTGAGGAACACGTTCAATGCCCGGGTAGCCGCATCCAGTGTGGCTTGTCGCATGGAGTGATCACCCTTGGCCCGAAACGGTCGCCACGCCGGCTGGAACACACGTCCATCAGTGCTGTCCCTGAACCCGTGCGCGGCACTCTTACCAACCCAAGCCTTAGGCGGTTGTTTCAAAAACCGCATGTACCGGTTGACGTCATCCTCCGTGCATTCCTTCAATGAACGCTGGGAGATGCGCCAGAGGAAGAGCAGGAACCTTTGGACTTCACCACGGAACCGGGAGTAGGTGCCAGAGCTTGCAGACTAATCGATCAGATAGCGGGATGCCTGATGCCAATCATCTACAGCACCTGGTGGGCAGCCATTTAAAAACTCAATAAGAGAAGGGTAGTCCGCCAGCCTGCAGTCGTTATCCAGCAGCGCCCGGGCTTTATCAAACAGCGGATGCACCGTTGTGGCTTTCTCCATACTCGTCATCATCGACAACGACTCCAGGGGTAATGATAGCGTTTTTATAGGCCGGTAATGGGCGCTTGCTTATACGGGGGACAGAGGTATAGTCAGACCTCCCGCACAAGAAACACCTTTTTCGGACTAATCCAAATTTTACGACCCATATCCGTGCCTACTGCAGGACTAGAACCAGATACGTCATATACTCTTAAGTATACGAATGTTGGGCCAGTAATTACAGTTTGACGCTAACGTTGACCGTCATTAATAAACTGCCAGATCTGTCTTCATGATAAGCAAAATGAACATCAGTAGTCGCCAAGGTCGATTCGGCGAAAACCCCAGCACTGTTCGTTGTTCGGAAAGATGCACGCGATCGCGTCGAAGCGGGCACTGCTGAGCTAATGTTTGTGGTGCCGGGTTGGTGCAGTAACGGTACTGCCAAAGCACCATTGTAGTGTGTTAGTGGTGCTGAAATAGTGCTGAAAAGGTGCTGAAATAGTGCGGACACGGTGCTATTTTCGCACCAAATTATACTAGAAAACGTCGGACTGAATCCTACTATTCTCGCTCCCGGCCCGTAAGGCACCGCAAGTTTGCTATACCGGCCTTCAATCTTCAGGCGCTAAACTGATCAGCCCTACGACGAAGCCCCTGCTGGGAGTCGTTACAGACGGCCTTTGTATTACCGATAATCCCGAACTTTTGTGGGTAAGGCATAGCAGTAGGCCATGGAATAAGAGAGTGGACGTGTGACAGCTGTGCTTCCCGGTCTCTTGGACAATACACGGGCACTACGTTGCTCTTTAAAACGTACATAACTAGCTCATATGTCCGTTTTTACGTACAATTAAGCTTGAACCAGCCTCGATGTGCACTATAATGCACTTACATGCCTATTTTGTACGTCTTGGTGACCAATGCCCAAATCAATCGAAGCTCAAACCTACCAAATCCGTCAGGTGAACGATGCGCTAAAGGCTACTGGCCGCCTGATCTCTATCGCCCGCAAACACCGTAAGTGGAGTCAGTCCCAGCTGGGCGACCGCCTTGGCGGCGTAGACCGCAGGCACATCAGCGCTCTCGAAAAGGGAGATCCCAATGCGGAATTCGGCCTGGTGGTCAGTGCCTTTTGGTTGCTGGATATCCAAGCACTCGCTACGTTGCCGCCACAGAGGAATCAACCACTGTCGGATAGGATCAAGAGCCTTTTGAGTGTGATGGATGCCACTAACTCTGACGACACAACGCTCCTGAGAAGGACGAAACGAATGCTGGGTTCGGCAAACACAGAAAAGAAGGTAGTTAACAATGATTTCTGATGAGGCGTACCTTTGGCTCTATCTTCCCGGGGAAACCAGCCCCGTGGTCTGTGGGGTGGTTGCCTTCGACGGGGTTGAGCACCTATTCCGGTACGCCGCCAGCTATCTGAATCGTGAGGCGGCCATCCCTCTGGCGCCGCCGAACTGCCTTCTCGGGAAGCTTACTGGCGCGCCTATTCCTCTGGACTTCGAACTCAACAGCGCTATCAGGGATGCCTCTCCAGACGCCTGGGGCCGTAACGTCATGATCCGGGAGCATGCAAACGCACCCGGGCATAAAGAAAGCGACCTCGGTGAAATTGATTACCTGCTACGGGCAGGCCCGGATCGGATTGGTGCTCTCGATGCCACCAGCGATCCAAGGCAATACATCCCGAAAGCGAGCCACGCCGCGCCTCTGGAAGACCTTCTTGAGGCCGCTGACCGCATTGACCAGGGGCTTCCATTGGAGCCCCATCTTGACGTAGCTCTGAATCACGGCACTAGTGTTGGAGGTGCCAGGCCGAAAGCGCTGCTCCAGGATGACGGAGAGTATTGGATCGCCAAATTCGGATCCAGCAAGGATGCCACGGACATGGTTGGCATTGAAGCCGGGGGCATGCAACTGGCCCAAAAGGCCGGCATCAACGTGGCAAACACCCGGGTGGTCGGGGTTTTAAACAAACGCGTTATTCTGGTTCGACGATTTGACCGGGTGGTGGCACCCGGAGGCACCCACCGACGGATCATGCTCAGCGCCATGACGCTGCTGGGTCTCGATGAGTATGCAATCAGAGCAGGCTACTCTAGTTACCTTGATCTGGCGGACATATTGAGGCAATACGCTTTGGATTTTCAGCGCGACGGTACCGAGCTGTTTCGTCGCATGGTGTTCAATATCCTGATCGGCAATATCGATGACCATGCCCGCAATCACGCCTGTTTTTGGAATGGGTACACCCTGGAGCTGACACCGGCCTACGACGTTTGCCCACAGCCCAGGACGGGTATCTCTGCGGATCAGGCGATGACGGTGGGACTGTGGGGGCGAAAGGCTAACCTACAGAATGCGATCAGTGATTGCGCCCGATTTGGGCTTGGTGAACAAGAGGCGTTGGACCTGGTGCGGGTCATGCAAGATGTTGTCCGGAACCACTGGTTAAGTGTCTTCACTGAGGTGGGCGTGCCCAGGGCCGATCTCAACTACCTCTCTCAGGCGACCATTCTCGGCGAATCGATCTTCTACAAACTGGACTGATGTGCTCCCCATGAAGCCATCACGCGGGGAAAGGTAAGCGTAGGTTCGCTTGGTACGGTGGAATGCCCGTGGTAAAAGCTCGAGAGTAACCTGGTCCTTAATCTCGTCTTTTTCTTTGCGCCGTATTTTTCGAACTTGTTCTGTTTCAATTTCCTCGCAGCGTTCTTCCACGATTTCTTTGATTACGGATGCTGGCAGGATCTTCTCCTGTTGCCGCAGGCAAATGAGCAGGCATTCGCCGGCCGCATGAACCAAATGCTCGCCTTTCTTGCCTAATGGAGAAATCCATCCCATTCTGGAAAGTTCTTGGGGTCCGCATGGGTTGAACGGGCTTATCAAAAGAGCTGCCTCGAGCTGTTCTGGATTAATGGTAATGGGCTTTGTGAATCGAAAAATGCGGGCATTCTTGAACATCATGGCCGGAATCCTTTGGCTTCATATTAGAGAGGTCGGGTCGATAAACACTGACTTTAGGATAATTCAATAATGTCCGTGAAACAACATTAAGCACATTCGTATCATAATAATAATGCATGTAAGGCAATATGATATAGAGCTCGGCGCCCAAATTGGGGTGTATCTCATTTTCCGGTGTCGAAATTAGGTGTACTTGTTTCAGCAGGGCCTTTGCATGGTAAATTTCAACGGTTAGCAGTTTTCGGTCAATTTGACCCGTAGCATCGTGAATGCCCGAGATATCTCCCGCTTTAGCGGCTACTCGTGCCGTGAGTTTTGTCTGCTGAAAAGTTTTCTGCGAAAAGTGCGCCGGCCACATCTCTGTGGTTTTTGAGTATGAGGGGGTGTTTCCGCGGCGCTAGCTGATCATCAGTGTTTAGCTTTGGGACGATGTTGTAGCTTTGCAGAACATAATTCGCCATAGACTGGCGGCATTGCAGACTGAGGGACCCCTCAGCGAACCCGTAATCAGCACGAACCAGTTGCTGCTCGTCATTACTCAGCATCGGGTTGGGTATCAGTTCGAGGTCAATCAACGTGTTCCAGCCGATGTTTTGTCCACCGGTTATGCCCCGGGCGCCAATGACTTCCTGGTATTGCTCGAACCTTCCAAGGTGGAAGTCACGATAACTGTCTGTGCTTACGTCAAAGGCCCGGCAATGCCATCGCAAACCTGAATTGGCCAGTGCGTGGGGGTGAATGCATCTATCCTTACCCTGGGGGTGGTTCCAGGAACGATACCGGACATCTATCGGCTGCCGGTACCGGATCGCTTTCACCAGGGTGCGGAACAGGTGCGGGTTGGGCTCAATGAGTGGACGTGGGCCGACGTCAAGCCAGTCTGGAAGCTGGTGACTGCCAAGTTTCTCCTGATGAAAGCGCCGCGTAAAATCGACATATTCCATGATTTGGCCGGCAATATACGCAGGTGCGAATCCGGGGGAAGGTCGGTAGGTTTTATTGATTGAATCGTAAATCACCTGCTCGCCATGCTCGGCTCTGTAGCTCTGTATATCTTTGGTGACATTCTCCCGCCGAACATTGAAAAGAGCACTCAGGTCAGTGGCATTGCAGGCTCCCTCCCACCACAACATGATTTCGAAGGCTCGGTAACGGTCGTGCCGGGCAAACTCCCGAAAGTCAGTTTTAGTCGGCACCGCGTTCCTCCCCGTGAAGCCTTACCCATTGGTGTCGCACTCGATGAGCTATCAACCGCTCTTGAGTGAATCCAGCCTTGCGCTCGTTAAGAAGGCAAACCCATGGCGCCAGTGGGTCCGTTGATGTGGCTCGTTTCTTCACGCTTTCCCAACCGATGTACTGATTGCGAAAATCGACAGTGCTGCCCTGCAGCTGAGCAAGTTCGGCCGGTGCTGGAAGCAACAGTTGTGTAGCTCCGGAACTCACCCCCATGGCAATGCCGGCCGGGTCGCAGTCCATATAAGCGGAAAGAGGGATGCCAAAGGATTCCGCCGTGTCACAGGCCCAGCGTTGCCCGTATGGGGTTTCTGGATCACCCCGGTACACCGCCAGCACGCCCCGGCGATCAAACGTGCCGGCGACATGGTGCAGCCCCTCAAAAGCTGCTTTGTTCTCTACCAACAATAAGTGCTCTGCACGAATTTCATGAATCATACCCATCGACATAGAGATAAAAGCGCCTTCGATGACAGGCAAATCAGAACCGTTAAGTGTCACGCCATGCCCTATAGCGGCCAGCCAGACCCGTTGAGGTGCCTTCGGTCTCAGTCCAACCTTTTCATTTACCGTTACCAGAGCGGTACCAAGCCGGTCGCAATTCAGTGCGGACATTGGAGTGGTCCAGGCAATGCCTTCACTTTCCAGCCAGTTACGCAGGGCTTTTCGCTCAAGACGGTCTATTCGATATCGCTTTCGGGAGATCTGTCCCAACCCCCGGTCAGAGAGTTCCGTTAAACCAACGGTGACTGCAAACTCAGTCTCCATTGACTGAGCAACTTTCAGTGCCTGTATGAGCGTTCCGCGAGTCATCTTCATGACGTCGAACCCATTAACTCAGACTCATTGCTGGGAATGCCCGCCGCCACATCACTTGAGGTCATTTGGGAGGGGTAGATGTAAAGGTCGACCAGTTCATGGGTACCCGACAGTGCGTGCCGGGCCCTGGCATGCACATAAAGCCGCGCGTGGTCCGTTGTTTTACCTCCGCCAGCGGTAAGCGGGTTGGAGTCCATATAAAGCGCCAGTCCATACAGCCATTCGCTCTCGTGCAGGTCGGCAATGCCCGCGGGCTTGTCACTCTCATTCCAGAAGGACAGCGCTGAAACCGGCGCCTGGGTAGCATGGCACTGACCAAGTAGTCGCAGAACCAATGTGTCCAGAGGGGATCGCGTGGTTTTCTTTTCAATCTGTTCTGCGCTTTTAAGGCCGGAATCTCCGCGGCTTGCCTTAGGTACCCGCTGTTTAATCGACTCGCTGAGCTTACCGACCATCTCGGCACAAGCCGCCTCAGCACCAATGTCGGTCAAGTCTGGTGTCGCCTTGACCTTTACAGGGGCAATGGATCGGAAGTACGGGTGTTTGTCGAGAGCACCCTGGGTGGCCGTGGCTTCGAACCCTGGGTTTTGTCGGAGGTGATCGGCGACGGCCCGAATCTTTCGGGCCCGTTGTTCAAGCTCTCGAACACGGAACAGGTTGTCGCGAATGGTGTTCTGAGTGCGCCTTATCCGGTCTATCACCTGAATACAACGGATATCAAGGTTACCGATAAACGCCATGATGTCCTGATCGTGAGTAAACGGCTCTTCGTAAAGGCCACCTCTCATCTGGTGGTAACTCTCAACCAACTGCGTAAGTTGCCGGTTGTAGAGGTCGATTTCCCGGTTGCGGATATCGGGGTTGCGCTGCATGCCATAGCTGCTGGTAACCCGGTTGTAAATCGCCATTGAGCTGTCATCAAGGATGTCGTACATCGAGAGCAGGTGCTGTTCGACTTCATCCCGGGCCGGCGCCAGTTCATCGATGCGGATGGACATTTTCACGTCCTGAAATTGGCGCATGGCCAGTTCCGCCGCCTGCAGTTCCGAATTCAGGTCCGTATTGATCGCGGCGATCCGGTTCTTCCGTAAGGCGCCATCAAACACCTTCTGAAGTTTTTGATTTAGCCGTAAACCACCGGACCCCTCATGACGAATCAGGTGCGCTTTAATCAGGGGCTCAATCTGAGCGAGCGTTGCGTCATCAAACGATACGCCACTGCGCTCATAGGCTCCCACAACAAGATCACGGGCCCCGTAGAGCTGCTTGAGCAGGTCGAGTAGGGGATGATGGCCGCCCGGTCCATACAGTCCGTTTTGACTCATATCATCAGCCTCTGCCCCGCGGTAAGGGCGTCTGTCTCCGGCTCTGGAAGATGTTCATTCTCTTGTATGAAGATAATCAGGTCCTGCACCAGTTCAATCCGTGCCGTCACCTGGAAGATGCTGTGCTTGGCATTCGCTTCTACCAACAGTCCGTCTTTCTGCAGTCGCTGAAACAGACTTTCAAGCTGCTCTTTCACCGCATTGTGTTTTTTCGATGAATACAGCTCGCCCAGCTGGGATTGCAGGCTGGGGCTCTGGCCGACCTGGCTTAGCAAATCATGAAAATGCAACTCTTCACCGGCAACCAGCGTCATATCCTCGTGCAGGGAGTTCATTAGCATTTCCAGCATCCGGACGTAAAATCGCAAATCCTTCATGACGCGGGTGAACATTTCCCTGGCCACAAGCTTTACGGTTGGGTCGAAGCCGCGGTACACCAGGTAATGGCCACGCCCAGAACTTGTCTCCGCCAATTCCATTCCGAGATCGCTGACCCATGCGTTGATCTTTGACTGAATCTCGGGCTTTTCCATCAGCCGCGACTCTGACGGCATGGACCACTGGCACACCACGGCCCCGCCCAGCAGGGCCGTTATCAACTTTCGGTAGGTGTCAGAATGGCCACTTGCATGACTTGCAGATAGAGATGCTGCGTTCATAAGTGATTACTCCGTCTCGGCGACAAGAAAGGGGTTGGTAGGGGAGGCTGATGTCACCGGTGGCATGGTCCATCTAACGAAGCGCAACCCGCTTTTGTAGTCCTCAAGCTTGTACACACGATTGAACACGCCCAACTCACGATCCTCCATGTCCGGGCAGGCCGTCACGAGACTAATGCCGTGCTGCCCCAGAAGCTCCAGCAGGGCCCGCTTGTTGTCGTTATCGAAAGCCCGCAGCTCATCGAGTGCCCACGTCAGGTTCACCGGCTGACCGCGCCGCTGCATGTCTACAAAGCCCAGAAACACCACGATCAGTACAAGGTACGACAATCCGTTTGATGACACGCTGGCGTCGCCGGAGAGATCTTTGGTGTTGGTGACGGTCTTGGTCTTGCCGTTTTCAAGAAGCGTGAAGCGAAACCGGATAAGGCGCCACAACTCATCAACCGACACGTTGGCCCGGGATTCTTCAAAGGTTTCGAGGTAGCTGCGCAGCTGAAGCACCAGGTCATCGTCGGGCATACTGTTCAGGCCGCCCTCATCTCGCCAGGCCCGAACACCATCGGCCAGTGATTTTATGTCTCTCCAGTAGTCGAGATCATCAAGCTCGAAGGCGACGGTCGGCTCAATGTCACTCAAACTCTTGAAGGTCAGGGACTTTGCCATGTGCTGCTTGAGTTCAGAGTTAAATCGCCTGATACGGCTATTAAAGGCCTCCATGGCGCCTCGGTATATCTCGATTTGGTCAAGGTTACCGAAGCCTTTGATCAGGGACTCAAAGACAATGGCGTGTTTGCCCCCTTCGTAGTAATCAACCACGGCCATTGCCCGCGTAATGATCCGCTCATTGGTGCCGTCCCAGTCCACCGCCGATTCTTGCCAGTATTGAGTGCTAGGTGTGCCCGGGTACCGCTCAAATATGAATGCAAACTCATCCCCAAGCTTTTTCAGAGACTGCAGCAGCTCTGCTTCTTTCTGAACCCATTTCACATATTCGTTGATCAGGCTTCCCGGTGACATCTCCCTGTACAGGGCTAGCGTGCTGTCGTGCTCGCTGACAGCCAGCTCACGGCCCTCTGCGCCAGTTAGTACCCGCACTTTTAGCGCGTCCAGGTCAGCCTCATCCTTTGTCCTGGTCTTCTCCAAATCACCAATCGTCGCCCGGAGTTCTCTGGCGCGTGTTTTCCATTGAGCTTTAATACCCCTGGCAGCGGCTTCGTGGTCCGATTTCTTTTTTCTCATCGCGCTGATTTCTTCATTGAGCGCTCTGAGCAGGGAATAGCGTGTCTCCATAAAGACCTTGTAGCTCGTTATGGTTATTTCCTTACTCTGTATCTCTTTAATGTCACGGGTCAGTTTCGACAATCGCAGATTGAGTTCATTCAGTTCTGCTGGGTTAATACCCTCACCGGACAGCGCCTGCTCCAGTTGTCGGTTAAGTCCCGCCACCTCAGTGTTGAGCTCATGCTCAGTCGCTTCGATACGCTCAGCAAGGGACTCAACCTTTTTTTCGTGTTCCTTGTCGAAGGCTGCAAGGTCGCTTTCATGGGCGTCCACCAGCAACGCGGCCGCAGTTTGGTTGGCCACTTTCAGCACCCCCAGCGCCTTTTCAATTTCAGCGTGTTCCACCAGGGCTCGCCCAAGCTCTACATCTGTCTTTTGTGCGTTCTCACGAAGTGACTGACCCACCTGTGTTTGGATCTGCAAAAACATGTTCCGGTCTCCGCCAAGCCGTGAGCGGGACTTCCTAAATCCAGCTTGGGCGGTCACCAGCCGGGTCTTGGCATCGTTCAGGTGTAAGAATGCTTTGTTGAGATCCCGTTCGGCGTCCTCGCAATCCTGCTCAGCCTTATCCAGCTCCTGGATAAGTTCCTCATGGCGAGATGACAGGGCAGCGGGGGTGAGTTCCTGTTCTGGGAGTTTGGAGTAGTCGATATCAATACCAAACAAACTCTGTGCGTCGGCGTGATTCTCGTCAATAGCGGGGGACAGGTTCCCGCGCCTCAGGATGTCGGGCTGCAGGATACGTCCAAGCGTGTCTTCCCAGCCTGGCCGCTGCTCATTCAGGAAATGAATCAGGGTGTGCTCTCCACCACCGATAAGGGCCTGCACCTCCAGCAGTTCTGCTTCAACTTTCTCGCTGTGCTCACGGGCCTTCAAGAACCGTAAGTCGGCAGCCTCATATTGGGCACGCGCTTTCAGTGCCACGTCATTGGCGTTGGTTTGCTCCTCCTGAGCTGTCTCAAACCCCTCTTGAGACTTATCCCGAGCGTCCTGGGCGATATCGAGCTGCCTGTTAAGTTCGGGGGAGGGCTGGGGGTGGCTCTGTCGTTCCTCAAGTCGACTGACCTGAGTGGCAAGGTTGCTCAGCCTGAGGCCTTCATATTCCAGCTCTGCTTGCTGAGTCACGGTCTGCTTGCGCACGTCAGAAGCATGGACCCGCGTAAAGGTGTCCCTCTGAGTCTGATACAGGCTTACAAGGGTCTCACGCTGTCCACCAAGTTCTTGCATGCGTTCACCGGCACGGATTTTTACCTGCAAGATTTCAGCTTCGATGGGCCTCTGAATTTCTTTGGATGCGTCCGCCAGCACGTTGTATTGCGATTCGAGCCCGGCCCGTCTAGCTTGCATCTGCTCAATGCTCGCGAGCTTCTCTTCCCATGCCGGCAGGTCCGATGTCACATAGGACTGATACTCCCGTTCAATCTCTGATTTCTGCGCATCCTTGGGGCCCAGATCGCCATCAATATGCTCGATAAGCTTTGCGATTCGGTGGCACTCGTTGATATGAGCCGTATCTTCCGCACTGATCAGGTTCTCAGCTGACCCAATGTCACGTTCATGCTCTCGAAGCTTAATGTCCAGGGCCGTGGAAAGACCCCTAGCGGCCACGACACTTGCGGACATCTGCCTCTTAGCCACCCGGTGGTCTTCGTGTGTGGCCTGTAAAACGTCACTCCTGGGCTTAACCCTATCCAGCGCCTGATAGGCGTCGTACTGGATCAAGGTTGTGGTCAGGTGGTCCCGGTGCGGCGAAAAGTTTCTGAGTATCTTCCGGGATTCATCGTCCAGTTTATCCATGGCGTATTCCTGGATGACCTTGGAGAGGTCTGCAAACTGGGCATCGCGCTTAAACATCCCGGTGAAGAGCGGCGTTAGTTGCGACATCCTGCCGTTCCGGGGACACATGCTGAAGTGTTGAGCCTTATGTACCGTGCCATCCAGCAATATTTGCCGGTAATTTTGCGTAGTATCCACGTTAAGGTGGCTGACATTGGCACTACTCAGTCGGGTGAGCAGCTCATGTGCAGGAAGAATGACCCCGTTATCGACATCCATGAAGATGTCTTCGCGGTAGCCAGAATCGATGAAGACGTGCCGGTGACGGTTTTCATTGGCACGGTTGCAGAAAACCACCATGCGCGGATTGCCTTGGTTCATATACTCAAAAACGATGTAAGAACCGCTCCGCTTCAGATAATAATCATTAAAGCTGAGATTCCCGTTGCCTGATGCGGTTACCAGCCGGCTGGGCTTTTCGCCGTAGAAAATGGGTATGAGCCTGAGGAAGCTGGTTTTTCCTGTGCCGTTTCCGCCGCTGATGTTGGTGTGGCCGGAGACGTCAATCTCCGAGGCCATGCCTTCTACATAGCTATCGATCAGAACAATTCGACGTAATCCGAACTCCATGGCCACACCTTTCTTTGAACATTAGTTGTTCTGAAAGGATACATGTGTGACGAAACATCGCATAACCAATAATTTACCATTAATGGGCTTTGGGCAGATCATTCCATCGAGTAGTGAATGCTGGAGACAGGTTTTCTCGTTTCATTTCCCATGACACTTTTGATCCCGCGTTTCGCCCAAACTTCATCAACCCGGCGCCTTGCGAGGCGTTTATTCGGTCGAGAAGACCCATCACCTCTTCGCTTTTGGCTGAATCAGACACTGCGTCGAACATGTCCGCCTGCTCTACGCCCGGAGTTCGGAAATCACCAAGCATGATCCCAGCTTTGTTGTATCGGAACCCTGGCCTCCAAATCTTGCGGATTAGCTCTATGGCTGACTGGACGATGATTCGAGTGTCTTGGGTAGCATGCGGCAAAGGGGCAGTTAATGAATTCGAATATCGTTCATCAGCACCGTAGCGACTGGTGGATAGGAAAGCGGTGACCTGCCCAGCAGATTGCCCCTCTCCCCGCAGCTTTTCGGAGGCCCGCACTGCGTAACTGGATACAGCTTTAAGCATGTCCTCCAGTTTAAGGACCGGCTGCCCGAAGGATTTACTCGAAACAATCTGTTGCTTCGTGGGCGGCACCGCTTCGATCTCCTGGCAGGCAACTCCATTCAACTCTCTGACCGTGCGCTCAACGACGACCGAAAACTCGCTCCGGATCCAGCTCGTATTCGCTTGAGCCAAGTCGAGCCCGTTATGAATACCAGCATCGATCAACCTTGCGCTCAGTTTTCTCCCAATCCCCCAGATATCGCCCACTGGTGTGATACGCAGCAGCCGGCGCTGGCGAGTAGGGCAGGTCAGGTCGACAACACCCTTAGTGGCCGGGTATTTCTTTGCCCCGTTATTTGCCAGCTTGGCAAGGGTGAGTGTTGTCGATATGCCAACGCAAATTGGAAGTCCTGTGTCTCTGGCGACCCTCGACTTTACGATCTGTCCGAACTCAGCTAGGTCCATCAATGCGGACATCCCGGATAAATCCATGAATGCTTCATCGATACTGTAAGGCATCACGGCCGGCGCTAGGTCTTCCAAGGTCTGCATAAAACGAGCGGACATGTCCGCGTACAGCTCATAGTTTGATGAGCAGATTATCAAGCCGTGAGACTTCTGCAGATGTCTGACCTGGAAGACCGGTTCTCCCATTTTAATGCCGATGGCCTTCGCCTCTGCTGATCTGGCCACAACACAGGAATCGTTATTCGAGGCCACGACCACTGGCTTGCCGCGATATGCAGGATTAAATAGCGACTCAGCTGAGCAGTAAAATGAGTTTATATCAGCGAGTGCCCAAACCTGGGGCCGAATACCACTCATAGGTCGATCAGAGAATGTATAACGCTGCGGACCACGCCAAACACCTCAAGTTCGCTGCCTTCTTTCAAATGAATGTCTGGGTACTCAGGATTTTCCGCCAACAAAACCGGCCGGTTAATGTCAGTAAGATCAAGTCGCTTCACTGTGCAGTCCCCATCAATCACCGCGACGACTATTCTGCGGTGAGTCGCCGGAAGGCTTTTATCCACTACCAACAAATCATTGTTGTGAATGCCAGCGCCAATCATTGAGTCACCCTGGACACGAACAAAAAAGGTCGCGGACGGCTTCTTAATGCAGTATTCGTTAAGATCCAGGGGCCGCGATGCGTAGTCAGCTGCCGGGGAAGGAAACCCAGCTGACACATTGCCTGAATAGACAGAGGCCACGGGATGAGTTTCGGCGACGGGGGTGCTGAATGAGTCCGCTTTCATGCCTACCTCTTTACTGGTTAAATATACAGTATAGAGCGTTAAGCGCCACTCACTCCACAGGTTTTACCATCTGCCGCTAGGTGTAGGGAGTAAAAAGCAAGCCAGCAAGAATGACAAAAACACCTATTTTAGCTCCTTGATCCGCGAAATTAACGTCCTCTTTAAAGGTCTTCCGCAGTTTTTGTTCTTTCTCGCGAAACGTTATTAAATCTGCGTGCTTTACTGGATCGCCTAAAATTGCATTGCTTGAATGTTCCTTTGGGGGGCTTGAATTGATGAAAGACATGCACGCTTCGATGAGAACTGCCACCTCATCCAGCGCCTGCAGGTTTCGCATTCTGCTACTGGACTGAATCAGCTCCCACAACGTAAGAATTGTCCCACCAAAAATAAAGACATTGCTAACGCTCTGAAATACGTCAGCCGCGCCCAAGGTTTTGTCCATATGCAGATAACGTAAAAACGACAGCACGACAATCAAAGCCACTAACATGATCGCCATCGCGCCCACCGTTATTTTTGGTGGATAAACCCGGTTGAGTAATTTCGTTGGAATTTCGAGCAGTAATTTAATTTCTTCTGGTTTACATTCCATTTCTAAAATCCCTTTACGGTAAAAACGTTCCAATACCCAATAGTACTCATCTGCCCGCGGGATTATTGCCACTAAGGTGATCTGGATCGCCGCACAAATGGTCGGTATCGCAGTTGTCGCGAACAATCACTGAACCGAGAAAACCACCGCTGTATCCGCTCAGCCAAACACGATGTATCACGGTTTTAGACGCCAAAAGCCGAAACCAACGGGGGAGGGCAATTTGCTGGTATCCAAGGTGAAAGAACACGTCAGGTAGGTTCTCCGCGACGGATACAGCAAGCTTTAAGTGACCAAATAAGTTCATTTACTTTCCTCGCCCAGGTGATTGTCGTCCGCAATAGAGCAGGGCAGTTAGCGCACGAACTCGACACACGGAATTCTTATCCTTTGCATGTGGTGTGATTCAGCCATTTTTCATACTTGACCTCGGCGGTAGGTGTCCGCACAAGCTTGATCATCGGAGTGTGCACGCACGCCCATAATGTCCAATACACCTATGTATTGGACATTTTATCGGTAGAGATAATTCCGCCGTTCCCTCAGTCCGATGGTCTTTCTTTTGTCCTATCCCGCATAAGTGAATTATTCCAACTAAAATATAGCCTTGACCATAACCGAATTTTGGAGCTGCCAGAGGCTCAGACGCCTCTGGCAGCTTTGGCCACCGCTTGTCGATAATCAACTGGGTCAATGGTTTCGCCTGCTTTGATACACTTATCCATTACGTTTACGTGCGTTGCGTATAGCTCCGATCTCATAGCCTCAGTTTCCTCAAGAGTCAGATAACCCGCCATCTCAAAGCTGGATAGAATACCCATGGCTTCTCCATAAATTCTCGCTCGGTATTCGTTTGTGGATTGAGCAAGTAGGTGCCTGAGAACATCCTTGAAATTTAATTTCGCCCATTCTTTTGGTACTGGCCGTAGTTCGTTCATAAATTCTTCCTGTTTCCTGATATTTTAGGCAAAACACGATAAAAACCAAAATCCGCAAACAATAAGTATCGCGCCGAGCCCGAAAGCCCCAAAAGTAATTCCGCCTCCTATGCTGCCTAACATTGCGTCCCCAGCAACATCCGACCTTAAGGCGCTGTGCGATACGGTATTGGTTGTGAGGTTAATCTGCGCGGCATCACTGTATTTGAATCGAGCTCCGTTAACACTTATTACGGCAACTTTATGCCCGACTCGGGCTGAAACTCCACTGACTTCAGGGCTTAACTCTAATTCCTTTCCGCCCACATCGATCCACATGCCCGTTTTGATGGCGTGTGTTGTCGACACATCCAGTCCCAGGCGACTACTTTTCCCGTTCACGCTTGATTGGTTGAACGCTTGCACACTAATGACTGTTCCGACCGTTGCGGAAAAAGTCACATCCTTTCCGGCATTCAGAATGCTGAGATGTTATCAGGCTTTTTGACATACCAAATCACCTGTCAGAGGATATTATAGTTTGATAAATCACATTAAAGTTTGATAAATCCTACTGGAATCCGTGTCTGTCATGGATTTTAGGAGTCACGCAGGCAATTTTGGTGCCTAAAACAATCAAACTTTAATGCCATTCTGAGCACAAAAGCCTCTGTTTCACCCCGAAAAACGATCAAACTTTAATGTCCTCAGACATCACCGCGGGCAGGGCCCGCATAATGTTGAGTTTCAAGGCTGCTGAAAAATTATAACAACTCTATTTTACCTAAATAACAACCATTAATGCCATACAAACCCAAGTATACGTAAGCAACTCCATTTTCGCAGTAGCTTTGCCGGCAGCAACAGCCTATAAGAAGCGAAAGGTTGCCTGGCGTGTCGAGCGCATTTCGCGGCGAAGGGCAGACGCTCCAAAGTTACGTGGCTATACTCCTAAACTGCATTCGAGTTTTTGAAACATGGCGCAACTTTCGCGGTTGATTTGTTGTTCTTTTGTAAAGAAGGGCGGTGCGAAATTAATCCACTAACCGGCATTCGCTGGGTGCGAATGAATTCAACTTCCCGTATTTACTTAATCGCAACAACAACTTATAGAAATCCATTAATGCTGAGAGTCGAGCGCTCGGGCGTGGGGCTAAAGCAGTACGCAAAAAATGGTTGTCACTATGTTCAAAATGTTATGTTTAGTCCGGTTGCTCCGCCTTCATGAACTTGCAATTATTGTTTATGTTCAATAATATATTATGAAGGTTCGTTGTTATACAGCTTGCTTTTTTTGTTGATTAAAAATATTACTTAAAATGCTACGGACGCAACATACCGGCGACGGTAGCCAATCATTCGAAGGGTTTAATGATGTTGAAACGCGCTCTCACCACAAGCTTTATGGGACTGGCTCTCACAGCCTCATGTTCTGTTTTTGCCGACTCGGTGTACGAGTCGCAGCGTTCCGGTGGAGTTGATGCCACTGGAGGGAATACAGGCGGCAGTGTTACGGGGTATAGAAGTGCTAGCTTTGATGAGCTTGCCAGTCTTTCTGCGCCAACCGTTGACATGAGCGTCATTGAGGGCCGCATCACGAACGCTGAAAACAACATTCAAACCAACATCACCAACATGCAATATTTGTCCACTAGAATCACTGGAGCACAAAGCTCAGCTAACACAGCATACAATCGGGCTAACTCTGCATATTCCAAGGCCAGTTCGGCCGCCAGCAGTGCTAGCAGCGCGATATCAATCGCAAGCAGTGGGGTGCAAAACGTTAAGGTTACTAAAACCACTCGAATGAGCGGCGGTTATTCTATTGATTCAATCTATGTTGAAGTCGACGGCAAAAGATATCACATTAACGAGCGCAAATCAAACACTGGCATTGATTTCGGAGGATATTAAAGTTTGAGAATTCACAATAATGTTTGATAAAAATCACTAAAACCTTTATCTCTCAAGAAGCTGGTAAGCTGCTAGGTACTCAGAGCGCCCAAAAAATTATCAAACATTAGGTGGAATTACCGGCTGTTGCTGTCTAATAGTGATCTTTATCAGCAGGTAGCAAAAGACGCCGGCCTATCCGCGGACATGCTGTCAGACACCCACCCAATTGGTGAGTCTGGCGCCCTGCACAACAAAGTTAGACGCGAGATCCGCTGGCACCAGCAAACCCTGAAGCATGCTGGCCTGCTCAAGCGCACGGACGCTCGTGGTCAGTGGGAATTAACCCGGCAAGGCAAAGTATCGCTTCGGAAGGCTCAGCCCAAAGCATCAATGGTGGCCTTTTCAACCAAATTGGGCGCAGCCCTATGGTCTTTGAGCCAGGACGTATTCGACACCATCGACACCCCCATAACGCTTTGCCTGACTTCACCGCCATACCCGTTGAGAACTCCACGCGCTTATGGAAACCCGAAGCTATCCGACTACATTGAATTCATCGTTGAGAGCATTCGACCTATTGCCAAAAATCTCGTAGCTGCCGGCTTTTTGTGATAACAGTCGCTAAAAACTTCTCATACTTAATCCTTGCACGATGTCGTTTACCTGCGCTCAAGCTGAGAATAATTACCGGGAAAATAAAAAAGAAAACAGCTGACCAAATCATGATCTTCCCAGTGTTATCGCTGAAAAAAATCTCAAAATTAGAAACTAAAAACCAAAATCCGCAAACAATAAGTATCGCTCCCAGCGCGAAAGCCCCAAAAGTAATTCCGCCTCCTATGCTTCCTAACATTGCGTCCCCAGCTACATCCGACCTTAGGGCTTAACTCTAATTCCTTTCCGTCCACATCGATCCAAATACCCGTTTTGATGGCGTGTGTTGTCGACACATCCAATCCCCGGCGACTACTTTTCCCGTTCACGCTTGATTGGTTGAACGCTTGCACACTAATGACTGTTCCGACCGTTGCGGAAAAAGTCACATCCTTTCCGGCTTCCGAATGCTGAGATGTTATCAGGCTTTTTGACATACCAAATCACCGCGGGCAGGGCCGCATAAAACTATAGTTTCTTTAGAACAAGCCATAGTGTCATGTAATCCTAATTACATGACACTAGACAGCAGTGAACTTTAATGGCACTCTTTAGCCATGTCTTAACACCGTTCACCGCCCCGTAAAGGTTTTTTAATAATGCAAATGTCACTTTTTAACAACGTTAAATCTGCATACGCAAAAGCGGACTCTGCGCTGTCTAATAGTGATCTTTATCAGCAGGTAGCCAAAGACGCCGGCCTATCCGCGGACATGCTGTCAGACACCCACCCAATTGGTGAGTCTGGCGCCCTGCACAACAAAGTTAGACGCGAGATCCGCTGGCACCAGCAAACCCTGAAGCATGCTGGCCTGCTCAAGCGCACGGACGCTCGTGGTCAGTGGGAATTAACCCGGCAAGGCAAAGTATCGCTTCGGAAGGCTCAGCCCAAAGCATCAATGGTGGCCTTTTCAACCAAATTGGGCGCAGCCCTATGGTCTTTGAGCCAGGACGTATTCGACACCATCGACACCCCCATAACGCTTTGCCTGACTTCACCGCCATACCCGTTGAGAACTCCACGCGCTTATGGAAACCCGAAGCTATCCGACTACATTGAATTCATCGTTGAGAGCATTCGACCTATTGCCAAAAATCTCGTAGCTGGCGGAAGCATATGCCTGAACCTCAGCAATGATATTTTCGAACCTGGAACACCTGCCCGTTCTCTGTACCGCGAAAAGTTGGTCATTGCACTGGCTGAAGAGCTGGAGCTGTGGAAAATCGATGAATTGATCTGGGCCAATCCATGTAAACCTCCGGGACCGATACAGTGGGCAAGCAAGAGCCGGCAGCAACTCAATACCGGATATGAGTGCATTTATTGGTTCACGAACTCACCGGAGAATCTGCTTTCAGATAATCGGCGTGTATTACAGCCTCACTCCAGTAGCCACTTATCTTACGTCCGGTCTGGCGGAGCCAAATCGTCCAGGTCCCACTCGGACGGAGCTTACTCAACCAGACGCGGCGCATATTCGGTAGAGACCGCGGGCAAAATCCCGCGAAATGTACTGCTTTACCCGCATAATTGTCCTTCTCAAAGCCAGTATAAAAGTGACGCTCGAATGATGGGCCTGGCGGTGCATGGAGCACCCTACCCGCTACAACTTGCAGAATTCCTGATCCGATTGATGACGCGGGAAGGTGACCTTGTGGTGGATCCGTTTGCTGGTAGCTTAACCACCGGCGTAGGCGCAGAAAATCTTGGCAGACGTTGGCTGGTGACAGAATGTATTTGGGAATATGTCATGGGTGGCACAACACGTTTTGCGAAAGATTCGGGCGCTGGACTGCACATAAATCCAGAGTTCATGCAGGTAACGGCTTAGTGGCCAGGCTGAAAGAGGTTGATCGATGAACAGTGCAAAGGGTGTATTTATTTTGTGGTTTTTTCTATCCATCGGGATACTGGTTAACATGGCCAGCACCCCTCAGTACGCTGGGATAGATCGCCCTTGGCCAGGGTATATAGGGGTAATAATGATTGCGTTGTGGGTCCCTGTGTCTGTCCTTTCGCTTCTAGGTATCAATCCCAAACGGTTAGTGCGTCGGCTTCTGGTTGGACCTGTAACACCACCAAAAAAAGGTGACCCGATACCATGTATGCCAATGATGACGAATGCGAAGCTGCAGGCCTCGACCGAAAAGAAGTAGAGCGGATAGCAGCCGGATTAAGTCGATATGCGAAACAAGCGACTGCTTTGGGGCTGACTATTTTTGGCGGCTCCGGCACAGGGAGTCTTCGATACGAGGACGGAGGCGGTGGCAAACTCGTCGTTGCCTCGCTGCGTGGCCTGTTTGATGGCGGAGATGGCAGAGAGAGCTCGATGGAAGATGGTTATTTACGCGGCGAATGAGCCAACAAAAAACTCAATGATGAGGATGTTCGATGTCAGGAAGTCCATGGAGAAAATGCGCGGAAACGCACGCCCGTATCTTCAGTGATATTTGCAAAGTTCGCGGCTGGCCCTGTGATAAGGAGCATTTCCAAAAGTTTGGGCGCTATGTAGGCTTGGCTTCAATCTTAAAAGATCTAAAAAAAGAGAGCGTGGTCACTCATGCGAATTTACGCGATTTTTTGAGCGATATCCCCGGAATAATCGATCCGGACGCACCGCTGGATATGAAATTGAATGATCTGCCTTGTGCTGCTGAACAATTAGACGTTTTTGTTCATCCTGTAACACTGGCATTGATTGACCCAGTGTCAAAACCGGCCCGGCCTGTAAAATCTTTGGTCATCAACGCAATGAACGCCAGCTGTTTGATGACCTTTGTCGTTGTGTTGTGCTCGATGGCCATTTCAGGCACCTCGCTCGACCCGCGGGTCTGGACTAACAGCTTTGTACCGGGCGATACAGCGGCATCTTCCATGGCCAATGGGGCCTGGCTTGCGAGTGCGACATTTAGTGCCGCACCGTGGATTTTCCTCGGACTATGGTCGTCCTTGGTAGGTTTGCTGTTGCTTAGCAGGTCGCTTAGAAAAAAAGTGTGACCAAAGTGTCCAGTTTTATTTATACCCTTCATTAAAACCAACTTTTGAGAACGATTATGAAACGTTTTTTTTTAATAACCGTGCTTTCGCTGTTCGCATTAGCTTCCACCACGGCCGCGGCTGAAAGCGGGTCAGGCCGCGTGGTGTTATCGGTCGATACCAACGAAACCACATACATTTCAGCCATCGAGACCGTCATAACGACTTCACAGCTTGTGATCGGAACAACAGTCTATCAAGTCAAATCAGGAGCCTGTTTTGAAGAGCGCCGTGAGTTAGTCGGCATGGAGACCGCTGGCGGCATACAGGTCCCCGAAGTAAATGTGAGCTCTGAACCGGTAGCATGCCCCGGGTCAAGACGTTAAGAGTTGCTACCAGAGCCTGACGGGTGTCTAAAATATCCGCGGCGATTCAGTTGGAGGCGCTTAGTACTGAATCTGAGAAACAAGATGTTGTGCGAGAGATTCAAGCAATCGCGCGGTTTCGAAAGCGTTTATTCGGTGATCTGGCGTCAAAAGGAGAGAGTTTTGTGCGAAATGAAGTGCGCATCAGCGTGGGCGATTTGCTGAACCGGATCAAAGACAAATGAGCGGGCACAAATTCCCAGGCCACCCGCTGTTTGATACGCCGAAAATGCTCAGTGACCAAGTAGAGCGCCCGGATGATTACCCGTCGCTGCAGTCGTTCTTGAGCGCCCTGCCCCCCGGCGCCCGTGATGACTGGTACGCCGGCGCCCTGTTCCTCATGCGCCACGCTACAAACGCCGGCACCTATTCGCAGTTCCGCGGCGAAGTGCAACGGTTTCTGAATTACATTTGGATTGTCCGGCAGAAGTCACTGCGCGAAATTGGCGGTGATGACGTCGACGGCTATATGGAATTTGTTAAAAAACCGCCCGCCAGCTGGTGCACATCGAAAGGCACCGATGAACAAAAAGGCGATGGGCGTCAGCGCGGATATGTCACCCGAAACGGTGCCAGGCAGGCCAACCCAAAGTGGCGTCCGTTTTACGATGCCGGAACCCGGCGCAAGGCTACGACAATGAATGCAGTGGTCGCCGGCCTCAACATATTTTTCAAGAAACTCGTTGTTAGTGAGTATCTGCCTCGATCACCTATGGTCGACGCTACTCGAAGGGCGCAAAAGGCAGGCAAGTCCGAGCATTCCGGTAACCAGAAAGGCATGGGCGGAATTCGTAAAAAGCGAACCACGGCGCCGCGCCTAACTACCTGGCAGTGGTCATACCTGCACAACGCAATTCTTGAGGCTGCCAACGAAGACTCCCGGTATGAGCGCAACCTGTTCGTCGTCGTTACGATGAAGGCATTGTATCTGCGGGTCTTTGAGCTGGCGCCCCACGGTGATGAAGGAACTGCCGAATACGTTGAGCCGGCCATGGGTGATTTCTCGCGAACAACTGTAGGCAACAACACATACTGGGAGCTGCATGTCTGCGGTAAGGGTGAGAAAGACCGCTGGATCCCGCTACCAGAAGAATATCTTGGCTATTTGAAGCGGTACCGAACCTATCGCAACTTGGCACCACTGCCGGCGCCTGGAGAGACATCGCCAATGGTCACTCGGATAAACTCCGACACCCCCATTACAAACAAGCGACAGATTGAGCGCATCGTGGAGCAATCCATCATGATCGCCGTCAAGAGAATGCGGGAAATTGACAGTTTTCCCGATGCCGCAGAGGAGTTGCAGCAGGTGTCTCAGAAGACACACATTCTTAGACACACCGGAGCGTCCATGGATCTTGATAATGGGCGACCATTACGAGACGTGTCGGAAGACCTTGGCCATGAGTCGGCCGCGTTTACCGAAGAGGTATACATCGATGCAGACACGGCAAGACGCTACGAAAGTGGAACAAAGCGAAAGATTATTTAACGAGCGTTCTCGATGATGGTCATGGCACCTGGATTGGGGCCTCGTTTCCGATCTGGCAAAATGGGATGGCACCGGTGATTAGCCCGCGCCGGGTTCTTCTAAAGAATGCGCTGAGCAATAACGATTAACCGGTTAGAGGTCATTAAGCCTTATGGATTTTAGGAATCCGCAATCCACCCAATCAATCAACGGGTTTCCAGTCACCTTCCGTCCCGTTGTGCTGGCTAACGACAATACCCTGTGGGTCCCTCGGGGCATCTCTCGCAATGATGACGCAAAATGCTGGCGGCTCTATGTCGCACATCAAAAGGGCTTGTTTACAGCGTATGAGTTCGACTCACCCTCGCCACTTGCTTCGCTAGAGTTGGCTTATTCAAAGCTGGTGGACGCCCTTAAAGAAGGGGTTTCGCAATTTATCGTCGACAAGCGGTATAAAAGCCCCGGGAAAGTGCGAGACCCGGTTATTGATACCGGGTTCACCGGCGTTAGTATTAGCCGGTCCGTCAGGTATGGCAAAAAATTGGTAGTTGTTACCTCTCAACAGGCCCTCTACGGGCCAAGCGAAGAGCGATCATTTCGAGCAGTGTACGTCGGTAGCGTTACAGAGTTAAAAATGGATAAGGACCCAATTGGTGAAGAACGGCGTTTTTGCGCCCTTCTTAAGGAAGCGGTCGCCATCCGCAGGTATCACCGACATCTACGGTCCACGGGCGTAAACCCTCAGAATAAGGTTTTTTATTCCGATGTGCCGCGAGACTTTCGAGATCGGCCAGTCAAACTTCCAGACCTCGACCTGAATGCCATTATGGATTCTTTCATAGTTGCACCTGAATATAAGGGACCAAAAACTACTGGGGGTGATCCAGGGCTGCTTGCTGCACGCCTTCAGTCGGCAGACTTGACGAAGCGGCATCCGGACGTTTTCTTAGAAGGCAGGCGCATTAAATTCTACGAAACCGAATTCCAAAGCCGTCGCCTTTACGTGCCCAGCCACATTGGCCGGGCAAGAGACCACTGGAGACTCAAAGTGCCAACCGCAGACGGCTGGGTTTGTGAGTCTGTGTATGACAGTGAATGTGAAGGCGGGGATCTGTCCAGCCTGTATGAAGCATGGGTATTTCTGATTTCCTTGTATAGGGCCAGTGAAGCGCCAGTCAAGCGCTCGAAACCAGTGGGTAGCGTGTTGCTTTGCACCTGTATTGAAGACACGTTCATCCAGCCTCAAAGGCGATTCAGCACAAAGTCGGGACTTCCCCTCTGGACATTCGGGGTCATTACCAAACAGCGACTCACCAAGACTAAGCAAGCGCGAATCACCCTGGTTCATCTGCGGTACGAACAATTGAATGACACTGCCATTTGCGAAGCCTTGCGCTGGGGGCAGGCCATCTATAGGTATCGGGAGTACAATCTTCAGCATGGGTCGTCGCTGCAGGACGCTTATGTGGGAAAGGATATGGAAATACCTGCTGAATTCTGGCCTGTCGAGTTAGATTGCCCAGTTTATGCTGATGACCTGCGGTATTACGCCGATTGCGCCAATGATGCGCTATAGCCTGGCTCCTCTGGTACTGTCGGGACCGCCAGCCACAAAGAACTGCTGAGGTTGGTCAATCGGGCCCACTTCAACAACCGTTTGCCGCTAATATCCTCAACGCCGCATTCACAATATGCGAGTTTCCCCGCCAAAAAATCCTGCACCGAAGTTGCCTCCAGTCGAGATGATGGCGGATAGAGCAGTAACTAGAGAAACAACGGTCCGGAATATAAGCGTATTAGCCCTTAGGGCAATTTTATGTTGCAAATGATATTTGGATTTTCAATCTCTTTAGCGAAACTCCGCATTAAATGGCGATGAAGCAAGTTGCTTGAGAGGCATAGTTATTATATTCTTAAAAAATATTCTGCTGTTGAATGCATTTGCATGGTTGCTCAATGTTAGGTGACGTTATGAACAAAACTCTCATGGCCACAATTCTGGCAACGTGCACTCTGTTTGCCATTCCTTCCGTTGCTACTGCATCGGACTATGGTTGCAAGGTGTTATTGTGTTTGGCCGCAAGCGGAGGCACACCAGCGGAATGTAAACCGACGCTGAAAAAACTGTACCGAGACCTATCGAAAGGCCGAGGATTCCCATCATGCAAAATGGAATCAGGCCCAAGTGATTCAGCCGGAGCTGAGCCCGTGCTGCCAAAACCCCGCCGCGGTGTTGCGGTTTTTGTACCAACCCACACTATTTGCAAGCGGTGGGAAAAGAGTTCTCCACTGACAAGAAGTCAAAGTCGGTATTGCGCTGATCCAAAGACAATCGAACAGTTTTACGATCACTCCGGTAAATCTTGCCGTGCTTGGTTTCCCCAGACAAGTCACCGGCCTGAAGACGATGATAATTACGAAATACGAATGACTTGTCAGGCAAAGTCAAAGCGTTATGTGAAAGTCGAAGGTGCCGGGGTCTCAGGCGACTATCACTACTACTAAGCCAGTAGCTTTAGAAAAGCAGGAAGTTACTTACAACTCGCTGAACATCTCCACAGGCCGACGTGTGAACCAACCAGGCGCCGGCCGGGCTCCCGGCGATCTTGTCATTTTTTAGCGCAGTAACGGCTAAGGGATCGCCTGCAGGCAGGCTCCCACGGTGCTACCGGTTGGGTCGCTAGCCAGCTAACGCATACATAGCCCTACGTGAGCTTGTATTCCTATCGCTCGCCGCTGGGGTAGCTGAAGATCATGGGTAGTTAGGTGTTGTTAAGTGAATAGGTTATTTCGTTAAGTGAATGCCATTGAGGGGTGGGCTGGGCGCATGGCCGCGACGATACGCTCTTCACCATCCTGCTCGAACACGGCTTTTTCCTGCCAGTACTCAAGAACCTTCAGTTGAGCGGGAATGAACTGCAACTCTTCCTTGACCTTGGTGAAGAAGGTCTTGCTGGCGCCCACTTTTTCTTCGTCGCTGAGGGTCAATTCGATGCGCTCGCGCAGCAGTGTATCCGAGAAGCCACGTTGGCGACGTTTACAGGAGGCCGGTGGTGCCTCTTCCTCTACAACATCCTCTGGCAACTGATCGCGCAGAACATCGATCTCAGCTTCCAGTTCCGCCTCGTCAAACAGATGAATCTGGTGTGCGGACTTCTCACTGCTGGCGCCGAACTGCTGAATCCGTTTCCAGCGCAGCAGTTCTTCGAGAATCTGAATGGTGTGATCACGCTGTTGAATTCCAGCGCTCTTGGCCACCAGTTCCTGCTGAAGACCTTCGACAACCGACCGTAATTCAGTGGCTGAAAGGCCGCTGATATCGGGTGTTTTTGAAGGTGCTTCAGGCTTTAATTTCATGAACAAAGTATAGCAAAAACAACACTCTGAAGCACGAGAAAAGGGCTAATTAACAGCCTCATAATGCAGGGTTTTGTGCTCTTTTAACAAGGCAATGTCGTAGCCGTCCAGCAACCAGTTGATTTGCTCCCCCGTCAGTGGCATCAGCTCATCTGAGGCCTTAGGCCACTTGAACTTCTCCTCGGCCAGCGCCTTGTAATAGAGTACAAAACCGTTGTCTTCCCACATCAGGCACTTGATCTTGTTTCGATGCCGGTTGGTGAAGGCGTAAAGCGCTCCAGTAAACGGATTATGACCCAGTTCCTGTTCAACCAAGACCGCCAGGCCCTGGGCCTGCTTGCGAAAATCAACGGGTGCCCGGTACAGATAAATCTCTGGCAACGACAAAGACGGACGCAAGTATCGGTGGCGCATCACAGCTGCCTCAACACAGCGCCGAGCAACGCGATATTGCCGGCGTGCAAACCGGTGATGGAGACACCACCGGGCAGTGAAACGGTCAGACCATCGGCTCCGCCGATGCCAACGCCAGGAGCAGAAACGACCCGCGTGAACCCGGTGACCGCTTGTTCTTGCTCCAGAGAGTCTTCAGTCGGGGCCAGCTTCCGGCGCCAGTACACAAATTGATGGTAAGCCAGTGACTGTTGCTTGCAGTAAGCGCTGCCGGACACGCCGGAGGCTTGCCACTCAGTGATATGCTGCTGCCAGACGTGCGCTCGTTCGGTTGGGGTCATGCTGATTCCTCATGGAATGGGTGAGGACGTCAGTGTGTGCAATCGGTGAGCTGGAATGTAGGTGCTGATTTATTGGCGCTTACGTTGCGGAGCGTGGTGGTCAGTTGCTACCGCAGTATGTCTATCGGGTTTTTTGGGCTCTGTCGCGCCAGACCGGACTCCGGGCTGCGACCGCTCACACAGGTCCGAGGCTGCACGACTTTCGTCAT
>Ga0314772_1000057_pt1 | contig 60144 bp, 58 predicted proteins | sample MetaGCBIW2018_FD_204520 | JGI IMG/M metagenome (GOLD analysis project Ga0314772, IMG submission 204520) | Cryopeg brine microbial communities from Beaufort Sea near Barrow, Alaska, United States - CBIW 2018 | ecosystem: Environmental > Aquatic > Marine > Coastal | place: USA: Alaska | collected... | reverse complement strand
CCCGGGTCAGCTGCCGGTAATACGTAGTCATCTGCGCTTGAATCCTTTGGTGTGAGAGCCTGGATTCTACCGGTGGCTGGCTCTCTGCCTATCGTTTCAAGCGTTGCACTTATTCTATGAATTCAGGGCTTAATTTATGCAACCGGTCGGTTAACCAAAAGTATAGTGCCCATCTGCTTTCGCGTATTGAGTTTTTCGGAGTCTTGGAGTCTCTATAAACACAAGTAAATATCTCTTCTTCACCGTATTTTACTTTTGTAAGGCTTCCTAGTGCCTGTACGGGCTTGTATGCCTTGTGAGTTTGAAGCTTGAGAACCTCGTCATAGTCTTTGAATTTACCCCATAGTAAATTTGTTATGACTGCCTCGTAAATTGATGCGTACTGCATGATTTGAAATTTTACAAATGGGTGCTGCTCATCACATTGAACAAAAGTGGCCTCCATAAGCTTGTAAGTATAGCGCGCAGCATAAAATGCTCGCCGTAGACGAAGCTGCAATTCGACGTCATCAATAAATGCAAATTTACCTATGTGCCAAGATATATCTCCAGGTAAATCTCTGACGCAATAATCGTGAATTAGAGTCCTTGTTGCTTCTTCTAGAGGTATACGATTCCTTTGGTTTTGCCTAACGTAGAGCTAACCGCGCTGCGCGGCTTCATCGCGCAGCGTCCAGAGAGCGAAGCGAACGGGGTTGAGCGCCGGGTTAGGTTTCACGTTGATCGGAAAAGAATTTGGATAGTTCGGAATCGGGAATTTGCTGGGAGGCATATGAGAATGTGCCAAGTTCAATCATCTCTGCAGCTGCTTTACGAATCAAACCGAAAGTTGCACGCGCCAAACTGCCACCGATGGTGACCCGCCGAACACCTAGTGAGCCGAGCTGTGGCACTGTGAGGGTTGAGCCCGTCAACCCCATGACAACGGTGATGGGACCATTGATCTCTCGAACAAGCGCTTCAATGACCTTTGGATCGGAAGCTCCCGGTACGAAGAGACAGTCTGCACCTGCCTCATAGTATGCGTTGCATCGTTCAACTGCCACGGCAAAAGGATTGCTTACTCCTGCCAGATAGGCATCTGTCCTGGCAGTTAAGACGAAAGGAATACCAGAAACATCAGCAGCCTCTCGCGCCGCTCGAATGCGGCTGATCGCTTGCTTGATCTCGAAAAGGGGATGAGCGGAACTGCCGCTGTAGTCCTCGATGTTCGCACCTACCACGCCAGCGAGAATTGCACTCTTGATAGTATTTCCAACATCATCAGGCTTCGTACCGTAGCCAGCCTGGAGGTCCGCACTGACTGGTAACTGGACCGCCGCCGCAATAGATCCGACTCGTTCGAGCATGGTATCCCTGCTCACGGCGGCCTCTTGGTCAGGAAAACCAAGCGAGAAGGACACGCCAGCGCTCGTTGTTGCTATGGCAGGAAAGCCCAGAGACGCGAGCATCAACGCACTACCGGCATCCCACGCATTGGGCATGAGAAAGATAGAGTCGGTTACGTGTAACTGTCGAAAGCGAAGGCCGCGTTGAATTTGGTTCATGATAGAGATCATAGCGCCTGATAAAACCTAACGTTGCAAATCACCGACAGCCTAAAACTGCATAGCGAGGCACGAGCGGCGCAGCTTTTGGCTGTCCGAGTGCATTTGCGTTGTTAGCCGAAGTCGCCAACATTACTGTTCCCAGCGTCTTCGCAAAGTTGATATTTTTGCGTCACTACGTAAAGGTTTTCCGTTAGGAGCACATAGTTTGACAGCTCCCTCTGGAACCCCGAATACTTCTTCTATTTTCTTACAAATAGTTCCAATGCTTGCATCGGCTCGCGCAACCCTAAAACGGGTTGGATTAGATATTCGACTACCTTCTCCATTAGTAATCTCACCATCAAGCTCTAAATCTTTAGTTTCCGAAACAATATTTTCCTCTAAATTCTTCTCAGCATGTGATTCGGTGTACCAAGTGCCCGCTTCTAACGGACGCCAAACATGGCCATCATGAACATGAAAATCTCTGGTTGCCGTTGATGGATCGATGTAGTCGCTGAGTCTGACATTACGCACTTTCGCTGATTGAAATGCTTTTAGCAGCACATTCAATAATTCCTTGTCACCAGCAACACCGAAAAAAGCGGACCACGTTTGCTGATGAAAATTGACACTCATGCCTTGGTAGACATAAATCGTAGCCCTTAAATTTATAGACTCTACAGCAACAGCAGACAATGCCCTCGTTACCAGATCGCTATAACCATGCAAGCCTTCAGGGATTGAATCAATATCAATCTCAACCGTAGGTAAAGGATCACGGGGTGTTACAATTTTTAATTCATTTTCTGGTCGTTCTATCATGCTAGCCTCGTAATATTGGTTTTGTTCAAATATCAAATCGTCACAAATATCAAAGGCTTCCTCTGGATCGTCAACATAGCTGATTTCACAGGAAATTAGATAAGCATCGGCTGGCAAATTTTCATTGAGAGTTGAATTCAGCAATGCATTAGCCTCATCCACCAAAGAGTCCTGAAAATCAATACCATGCTCATTGACCTCATCAGTGGAGGCATCGCCTCTTATCGCATAACATCCTTCTCCCTGAACGTCACTCTCCCTGAAACCGATTGTTGGCGCATAGTAAACACTAAAGAGATATTCATTGTTGCGGCTTCTTTGACGACTTGACGGCGTACTCGTTATCTCGAATCCAAACGGCTCAATAGCCGACACTATTTCATCAAAAAATGATTCCAATGCATCTCTAACACCACCCTCAGATTCAACATCTTCATCAGACAACTCACGCTTAACTCTGAAACTACCCTCATAAAAGATTTCAAAAACAAAACTTCTTGACGTGACCATGCTGAATACGAGTTCATGGATAGTCACATTTGTACCTATCGTGTCACGAATATCTTGGGCCAACGCTTCCTGAACCGAAGACAAGGCTCTATCTTCGACTTTGAAACCTGAGTAACCGGGTTTTGGGATAATAATATTTTCAGCCTTGAATTCATGTACTCTGGAAACCAGAAAAGGGATGAGATAGGTTAATTGCTGTTTTTCAAATGGACGAACTCCAGTTTGCGTGTCAAAGGCAATTTGGTAACCCAGAGGTTGCAATAGTTCCTCTAATTGAAGATTCATAGAATCGCAAAACTCAGCCTCCCATTCTTTATCTGTCAGAGTCCCACCCTTTTCTTCTGTGCGACCCACTGTCGGATTGTGCGGAATAACATCTCTTAAAACTAAACAATAAAACATCCGGACAGTCTTGGGGTCTAAGTATGAATCATTATTATCCATTGTTAATATCTCATATTTCGCGGTCAATTCCGTTTCGATTTATGCGGCTAACGCTTAGGTTAAGGGGCTGGCTTTAGCCAGTCCCAGTGAGCGCAGCGAACGACTTAAACCATTGGTTAGAGGGAAACGTCACTCGCCCACCCCGACTTCAAGTGAGCGACAGCATCCCGATAAAAGGTCCCTGATTTAAGCAGCGTAGGCCAGCTTTGCTCCGTGCTTAAAGCTCTCCGTGCCGAGATAAGTTCGACGAAGCAACGCCAGATTGGCGTCGGATCTGCGCTGACTTTGTCAACGAACTCCTTAAGAGTATCAACGCCTGCGACTTTGTTCTTCTCGAACAATAAAGCCATGCCAAATATAGAGATTTGAGGAACTGCTAGATCAAGTTCCGGAAAAACAGGATCTACGAATGTGCCAATTTCCGTAACGTAGGCAGTCTTCCTTTCTGACCTGTCAGAGTAACGCTTTCTTTTTAGTCTCTTAAAACGGTCAACTTCGCCAGACACGATCCGACTAAGGCGGTATGCGTCTCTAAACTTCTCTGCGGTGAGATCAGACTGAAGAACTTTAGAGAAACTCCCGCCGTCATCTGTAAAAATCTTCGCCGGATCCTTTTTTGCAAGCTGCGGCTCGCCATAGTAAGTAGCAACGTACGCCTGCATTCCGTCCTTTAGTGGAATCACATGCTTGGAAAAAGGGCTGCCAAATCTACTCTCAAGCTCCTGAAGCTCTTCAGGCAGCATTGCGTCAATTTCTCCTGCTCGTCGCTCGAGGTAATATCCAAGGGTGGACAATGAATGTAGTAATTGCACAATCCTGGGGTCATTTGATCTAAGAAAAGTATTATCAACTCTTGTTTGGTTATTCAAATTTACTGCAACATTTGAAGCAAACTGCTTGTCTTTTCCCGTTGTAATCACTCTCACAACTGCATGTACATCTTGCTGCAATGTGCCTTGACTATAACAGCGATGGAGTATGCGCATAGTTTGACCGCCGTTAACAACTTGCGGCCTTTCCAAGCTTAGCTCATTACTAAATGGCTTGTGTATTGCAGAATCACATATGATCGAAATTCCATTATTGAAATGGAAGAAATCTTTGGATTCCTCAGGAGTCGAGGCGGTTTTGGCAATCGCTAAGTTTGTGCCCCTATCGCCTTCGAACATACGCACATTTTGCTGAAGAATACTTTCTCCATGCTCATCGTAAAGCTTTGCCAGATATTCGCCTTTTAGATCGAATACATAAGTCTCGTGATCGCCAACTTTTGTCATGTACGGAGGCCGGGTTAGTTCAATATCTAAAGTGGCCTCTAATGTTGGAAGGTGAGCATTATAGAATCGATTGTGGATGCTTTCTAAATTATTATACTCCCAGCGAAACAGATCTTTTGCAACACCGCTATTTCTTTGGCAAAAAGTATCTAATTTTATTTTTGCATCCAAGGGGATTTCTGCCAAACTTGATACTGCAACAACGATCTTGTAGCCAGTCGGTGTAAAAGAATAAATTTCCTCTAAGCGGGACATCAACTCCGGATTGGCGATGCTTGTATGCTTTCGACTTAGAATTAGCTCGAGGCCGGAGATCATTTTATCAATATCACCAGCCTCGACAGATTTCTTAATAGATAACGGATTCTTAAATTGATAAAAAACAACCTGTTCATCGACTATTTCTATCGCATCAACTCCCAAATCTCCGCCTCCGTCACATATCTGTTCTTTTGCCTCAATATCTGTCATCCCTCCGATATTGCTCAAGTACCAATAGGCGAATCCGTATCCTTGAGTATCAAATGATAGATCCTTAACAATAGTAGCGACTTGATTATTCAACTGCTCTTTGAACAGATTGAGAATTTCTGGAGTGTTGGTTATCATGCGTCAATCATTTCCTTTTCTAGGTGAAACTTGCGTTTCTGAGTTGTGGCTCAGTAGCTGCATGCGTAGCCCTGCCCTCTAACATTTATATCGTAATCGCCACGACCGCCTTGCTCACGTCCGCACCTTTGGAAAACGTGTCGTCATTACGTGTCGCCATAATGATCGCCACGCAACTTATTCCATCTTGCAACCATTATAACTTCACTATCGATAAGCACTAAATCCCTTGCTCTGCGCAAAGCCAACGCAAAGCGAATCAGTGCTTTTGGTTTTCCGGCTCATCACTTTTTAGGCTTCCCCCACGCTACCGCCCTTCCCGAACATCTACGAATTACGTAGTTTGATCAGGTTGCTTGCGGGCAACGGCCGGCCTGGCTTCTGCGCCTGTGGCTGCATCAAGCAAGCGCGTTAAGTCGCTGTGTTTTTTGATGGAAAGTGACTGGCTTTGCAATATCAAAAACAAGTGGGAACTTATACAGGAATGTTAATGGCCGTGTGCCGAGCCGCGTCACCTCGCAACAATTCAGCGGCCCTCGGCATTCGCTGGCGCGGACTCTGCGCGCAAGCGCCTTCGGCGGTGTGCGCTAACCGCCAGGCGCGTCGAGCCGCTGTAGGGGTAATCGCAGGTATAATCGCGGCCTTGCGAAAAGCTGCCGGGTAGACACCGGCCCTGACTCTGGATAGCCCTTATGTTGCGAATTACCGAACTCAAGCTGCTCATCGATCACCCCGAAGAGGCGCTGCGCCCCGCCATCCTCAAGCGCCTGGGCATTGCCGCGGAGCAGCTGCTGGAGTTCACCCTGTTCAAGCGCAGTTACGACGCTCGCAAAAAATCCGCCGAGCTGTGCTTTATCTATACGGTCGATGTGCGGGTTAAGGATGAAGCGGCGTTGCTGCTCAAATTCAGTGATGACCGGCATATCAATCCGGCGCCCGACACCACCTACCACAGCGTTGGCCAGGCGCCGGCGGACCTCACCGAGAGACCGCTGGTGGTGGGCTTCGGCCCGTGTGGCATCTATGCCGCTCTGCTGCTGGCGCAAATGGGTTTTAAGCCCATCGTGCTGGAGCGCGGCAAGGAAGTGCGCGAGCGTACCAAGGACACCTGGGCTCTGTGGCGCAAGAATGTGCTGAACCCCGAATCCAATGTGCAGTTCGGTGAGGGCGGCGCCGGCACTTTTTCCGACGGCAAGCTGTACAGCCAGATCAAGGACCCCAAGCATCTGGGCCGCAAAGTGTTGCATGAGTTCGTCAAGGCCGGTGCGCCGGCAGAGATTCTCTACGTCAACAAACCGCATATCGGCACCTTTCGCCTGACCGGCGTGGTGGAGCATATGCGCCATCAAATCGAGGCACTGGGCGGGGAAATTCGCTTCGAGCAGCGGGTCACCGATGTGCTGATTGAAGACGATCAGATACACGGCGTGACCCTGGCCAGCGGCGAGCAGCTGCACAGTCGGCATGTGGTGCTGGCCTTGGGGCACAGCGCGCGGGACACCTTTCGCATCTTGCATACGCGTGGCGTGTATATGGAAGCCAAGCCGTTCTCGGTGGGCTTTCGCATCGAGCACCCGCAGTCGTTGATCGACCGTGCGCGGCTGGGCAAATTCGCCGGCCATCCCAAGCTGGGCGCCGCCGATTACAAGCTGGTCCATCACGCCAAGAACGGCCGTGCGGTGTATAGCTTTTGCATGTGCCCGGGCGGCACGGTGGTGGCCGCAACCTCGGAGCTGAACCGGGTGGTGACCAATGGCATGAGCCAGTATTCGCGCAACGAGCGCAATGCCAACGCCGGCATCGTGGTGGGCATCACGCCGGAGGTGGACTTTCCCGGTGGGCCGATGGCCGGTATCGAGTTGCAGGAGCGCCTGGAGTCCCACGCTTTCGTGCTGGGCGGCGGCACCTACGAGGCGCCGGGGCAATTGGTCGGCGACTTTATCGCCGGCAAGGCCAGCACCGCGCTGGGCAGCGTCGAGCCGTCCTACAAGCCGGGCGTCAAACTGGTGGATCTGGCCAGCGCCCTGCCCGCCTTCGCCATCGAGGCGATTCGCGAGGCCTTGCCGGCATTCGACAAGCAGATCAAGGGCTTCGCCCTGCACGACGCGGTGCTGACCGGCATCGAAACACGCACATCTTCGCCGCTGCGCATCACTCGCGGCAGCAATTTTCAGAGTGTGAATATCAAAGGTCTGTACCCGGCCGGCGAAGGCGCGGGTTATGCGGGGGGCATTTTATCGGCTGGCGTGGATGGCGTGCGCGTCGCCGAAGCCCTGGCGCGAGACATGCTCGGCCTGCCCGACGCCTGACCACGGCGCGCCGTGGCCACGTGAAGCGCTATGGCAACTCGCTTTGTAGGCTGGATTTCAGCCCACCAGGGCCGCATTTAGCGGCGTTGGGCTGAAGCCCAGCCTGCGGTTTGCCATCTACCTGACCTGTAAGAGACATAGCCCAGCGGGTTAATCGAGTACGCCGACCGGCACCGGCGGCGTGCTGCGCCATTGGCTCAAGGCCACGCCGCAAAAAACCAACGCCGCAGCGATCATTTGCATGCTGTTGAGTCGCTCGCCCAGCAGCAGCACGGCAAAGACCAGCGTGAAGGCCGGAATCAAATTGATAAAGCCCGCCGCCTGGTTGGCCGGCAAACGGCTGATGCCGAAATTAAACAGTCCATACGCCCCGACCGTCACCACCACCCCCAGGTACACCACTGCGCCCAGGCCCAGATTGCTGACCTCGCTGGGCAGCGGCGCCGACACGATGGCCAGCGGCAAGAAGAACAGCGTGCCGACAAAGGCCATCATGGCGGTGAGGTAAAACACCGAATAGCGCGACGAGAGTTTTTTCAGCAGCAGCGTGTAACCGGTGGCGCAGAGCATGGCCATAAATTCGTAGAAGTTGCCCAGCAGCGGCGCGGGCGCTTGGGTATCGGCATCACTGGCCAGCCCCAGCCAGATCGCGCCGGCCACCGCCAGTAGAAAGCCGGCCAGGGTAGTGCGGGAAATTCGTTCGCGCAAAAACACGAAGGCGCCGACCGCCACCATCAGCGGCAGCAGTGCGGTGATCATCCCGGCTTGGGAGGCGCTGGTGCGTTGCAGCGCCATGGCCTCGAAGATGAAATACAGACACGGCTCGAAGGTAGCCAGCCCCAGCAAGTATTTCCAATCACCCGCGAGGTAGCCAAAGCGCCCACGCCAGCGCCAGGCCAGCAGAAACACCAGACTGCCCAGGGCCATGCGCCCGAAGATCACCCACAGCGGCGGCATCTCGGCGAACGCCACTTTTAAGGCAATAAAGGAACTGCCCCACAGCGCCATGGCTAACAACAGGCAGGCCACCGCCACGCCTCGACCTTGCATGTTCATCCGTGTCTCCATCGTGTTATTGCTCCCAGGGCCGGCCGTGGGTTTTCTTGCTCAAGCGCAATTTTTGCTGCAAGGCGGCTTTGGCCAGCATATGAGCGCTGACTGGGGCGGTGATCAGCAGAAACAAGGTAAGCAGCAACTCATGCAAGCTGATGCCCTCGCTGCGGCTGCCGAAGTAGATCAGCGAGCCGATCACCATGCCGCCCACGCCCAGGGTGGTCGACTTGGTGGGGCCGTGCAGGCGCATAAAGAAATCCGGCAGGCGGTACAGGCCGATGGCACCGACCAACGCGAAAAAGCTGCCCAGCAGCAGAAACAAGGCCACCAGCGCTTCGATCCAGGTATTCATCACAGTTCCTTATTCGATAATGTCGCCGCGCAACAAGAACTTGGCCATCGCCACCGTGCCGATAAAGCCCATCAAGGCAATCAACAGGGCCGCTTCCAGATACAGGTCGGAGTCCAGCCAGATCCCGAACAGCACGATCAGCGCGATGGAATTGATGTACAGCGTGTCCAGCGCGAGGATTCGGTCCGGCAGATCTGGCCCCTTGATCAGGCGCACCAAAACCAGCACAAAGGCCAGGCCGATCAGCACCAGACACACGGGAATCACGTAGGTGAGCATGTGAATATCTCCAGCAGTGGCGCTTCGTAGCGCTGCTTGATTTCCGTCACCAAGGCCACGTCGTCGGCTACGTCCAGGCCATGCACCAGCAGGGTTTTGCGGTCTTCGCTCAAGTCGGCAGAAACCGTGCCCGGGGTCAGGGAAATAATGCTGGCGAGCATAGTCAGGGCTAGATCGTCCTCCAGCAGCATGGGAATCTCGACGAACGCTGGGCGCAGCTTGGCGACTGGGCCGAGAATCAATTTGGCCACATGCAAATTAGCCATGATGATGTCGCAGAACACCCGCAGAAAAAACAGGACAAGCTTGAACGGCTTGTGAATGCGCGGTGGAGTGATCCAGAACACCTGGGTCAGCAACGGAATCAGCACGCTGAGCAGTGCACCAAACAGCCAGTTGCCGAGGCTGAAGTCATTCATCAGCAGCAGCCAGATCGCCAGCAGACTCAGGCTCAGCAGCGGATGTGGCAAGCCGCGACGCACGCTCATGACGCACCTTTAGGTTGCAGAATCAGCCGGTAAGTATCCAGGTCATGCAGCTGGCTGACGGTGGCGTTGATATAGTCCAGCACGGGCGCCGCGAACACCATTAGCAGCAGGCTCATCACCAGCAGGCCGACGGTGGCCAGGGTCCGGCCGGTGTCTAGTTCGGCGCTGCCCAGCTGGCTCAAACCCACGCGCCAGAACAGCGTACTGCCGGCGCGACTCAGCGCTATCAACGTAGCCAAACTGCCCACCAGGATGATGGGCCAGAGGAACAACGCCTGGCGTCCCGGCTCGACGGCTTGTAGTAACAGCAGTTTGCCGAGAAAGCCAGACAGCGGCGGCAAGCCCCCAACGGATATGGCGCCGAAAAAGAACAGGCTGCCGAGCAGATACGGATTGCGCAGCACCGGTCCTTGGACTAACTGGCCACCCTTGACCCCGCGCTGGCGGGCGATCAAATCGGCCAGCAGAAACAAGCCGCCGGCGATCCAGACGCTGTGCACCAGATAGAACAGCGCGGCTTGCAGCGCCTGGGGCGAGCCGATCGCAATACCCGCAAGTATGGTGCCCACCGACACCACCACCAGATAGGCCAGCAGCCCTTGCAGGCTGGTGGCGGCAAACGCGCCGATCACGCCCAGGGTGAGGTTCAGGAGTGCCAGCGGCCAGAGCCATTGCTCGACAATATGCGCCAGCTCGCCGGCTTGATCGCCAAAGATCAGCGTGTAGACCCGCAGGATCGAATACAGCCCGACCTTGGTCATGATCGCGAACATCGCCGCCACCGGCGCCGTGGCCGAGCCATAGGCCTTGGGTAGCCAGAAATACAGCGGCAAGATAGCGGCCTTCAGTGCGAACACCACCAGCAGCAACAGTCCGGCAGCGCCCAGCAGCGGCGCCTGATCGGGCGTGGCGGCGGCCACTCGCACAGCCATATCGACCATGTTCAGGGTGCCGGTGATGCCATACAGCACGCCCACCGCGATCAGGAAAAATGCCGAACCCACCAAATTGAGAATCACGTAGTGCAAACCGGCGCGCACCCGCTCCGGCCCGCCGCCATGCAGCAGCAGCGAATAGGAGGCGATGAGCAGAATCTCGAAGAACACGAACAGGTTGAACAGGTCGCCAGTGAGAAAGGCGCCGTTGATGCCCATCAACTGAAACTGGAACAGCGCATGAAAATTGCGTCCGCGTTGGTCATCGCCGCGCATTCCGTACAGCAGCGAGAAAAACGCCAACACCGCCGTGACCACCAGCATCAGCGCGCTCAGGCGGTCGAGCAGCAAGACAATGCCGAACGGTGGCTGCCAGTTGCCCATGGCATACACCTGCAGCACGCCTTGATCGGCTTGCCAGAGCAGCCAGACACTCAGTGGCACCAGCACGGCGCTGGCCGTCAATGACAAGCCGCGCTTGATCGGCTGGCCCAGGCGGGTTGCGAACAGCAACACACTGCCGATCAACATCGGCAGCAGTACTGGCAGGATCAACGCATGATTCATCGATTGGGCTCCTGGCCATCGACGTGGTCGGTGCGCAACTCGGCGACGCTACGCAGCGCCAGCACCACCACAAAGGCGGTCATGGCGAAACCGATGACGATGGCGGTGAGCACTAACGCCTGCGGCAGTGGGTCGGCGTAGGCGCTGCCACTGCCGATCACCGTGCTCGCCCCGGCTTGCAGCCGGCCCATGGCAAACAGGAACAGGTTGACCGCGTAAGAGAGCAGCGTCAGGCCCATCACCACCGCAAAGGTGCGGGCGCGCAGCAACAGGTAAATGCCACACGAGGTCAAAATACCCAAGGTCAGCGCGAACAATATTTGCATGTTAAAGCACCTTCGCTTCGGGATTTTTCTGGGTCAACTCGCCCAGATTGGCAAGAATCAACAAGGTGGCGCCGACGACCGTCAGGTACACGCCCAAGTCAAACAGCATGGCGCTGGCCAGCTCGATCTCACCCACCAGCGGAATCGTGAAGTGGCCGAAAGTCGAGGTCAAAAACGGCTTGCCGAACACCCAGCTACCCAGTCCGGTGCAGCCGGCAATCAGCACGCCGGCGCCGGCCATCGAGTGCCAATTAAGCGGCAGCCGCGATTGGGTCCACTGCACGCCGCTGGCCACGTATTGCAGGATCAGCGCTACGGCGGTGATCAGCCCGGCAATGAAGCCGCCACCGGGTAAGTTGTGTCCGCGCAGGAAGATAAACACCGAAATCAGCAAGGCCATCGGCAGCAGCAAGCGCGACAGCGTGGCCAGAATCAGCGGATGGGAATCTTGCGCCCAGTGGCGTCCCTGGACATCGACGCGCGGTTGCGGCAGGCGCAGGCCATCCAGCATCGCGTAGATGCCCACCCCGGCAATCGCCAGTACGCTGATTTCGCCCAGGGTATCGAAGCCACGAAAGTCCACCAGAATCACGTTGACGACGTTGTGACCGCCACCGCCAGACAGGCTGTTTTCCAGGAAGAAACTGGAAATACTGTCATAAGGCCGAGTCAGCACCGCAAACGTCAACATCGCCACCATCACCCCACTGCTCAGCGCCAGCATAAAGTCGCGCACGCCACGTAGGCTGCTGGTTTCGAGTGGAGTTGCGGCTGGCAGAAAGTACAGCGCCAGAATCAGCAGGATGATGGTCACTACCTCCACCGACAGCTGAGTCAAGGCCAGGTCTGGCGCCGAATAGCGGACAAACACCAACGCGACCATCAGGCCCGCCACACTGAGCATCAGCAAGGCCACCAGCCGCTGACGATGGAAGAACAACGTGGCCAGGGCCGACAGCGCGAGCATCGCCAGCACCAGGGTGCCGATGCCGTCCAGCGGAGTCAGTGCCACAGCGCCCTGCAATTGGGACAAAGGCGCTAGCCCGAAGCCCACCAGCAGCACCGCGGCGCCCATTAACCAGGCCAAATAATGCTGTAACGAGCCGCTTTCCAGACGCTGGGTAAGGCGCACACAAGCGCCCATCAGCAGGATCACGCCCCGCTCGAAGATCAGCTTGGCATCCAGGTCCGGTAGCCCCGCGTACCAGCGAAACAGCGGCTGGCGAAAGGCGTACACCAACAGGCCGCCAAGCAGGGCAATCACGCTCATCAACAGCGGCTCATTAAAACCGTGCCAGATCGCCAGACTGTAGACCGGCAATTCGCCACCCAGGCTGGCCGCGGCCGCTGCGGCGAGCAGCGGCGCCACGGTGTACGCCGGCACGATACCGACCAGCAGGCAGAGAAATACCAGAATCTCCACCGGCACCTTCATGTAGCGCGGCGGCTCATGGGGCGGGTGTTTAGGCAGGTTGATCGGCTCACCATTAAAGAACACGTCGTGAATAAAGCGTACCGAGTAGGCCACCGAAAAGACCCCGCCCACGGTGGCGGCCGCCGGAAGCAGCCAGCTGAAACTGCCCAGCAGGTGCAGATTAAGCGTCTCGCTGAAGAACATTTCCTTGCTCAGGAACCCGTTGAGCAACGGCACCCCGGCCATCGCCGAGGCAGCCACCATCGCCAACAGGGCCGTATGCGGCATGTACTTCCACATGCCGTTGATGCGCCGCATGTCACGGCTACCGGTTTCGTGATCGATGATGCCCGCAGCCATAAACAACGAGGCCTTGAAGGTCGCGTGGTTAATGATATGAAAGACCCCGGCCACCGTGGCCAGTGGGCTGTTCAAACCGAACAGCAAGGTGATCAACCCTAGATGGCTGATGGTCGAATAGGCCAACAAGCCTTTGAGGTCATGCTGAAACAAGGCCGTGACGGCACCGACCAGCAGCGTCGCCAGGCCGGTAATGCTGACCAGATAGAACCACCATTCCGAGTCGGCCAGCGCCGGATACAGGCGCGCCAACAGAAACACCCCGGCCTTGACCATGGTCGCCGAGTGCAAATAAGCGGATACCGGAGTCGGCGCCGCCATCGCATGGGGCAGCCAGAAATGGAACGGAAACTGCGCCGACTTGGTAAACACGCCGAGCAGCACTAACACCAACGCCAGCGGATATAAGGCATCGGCGCGAATCAGATCGCCGGCGGCCAAAACCTGAGTTAATTCGAAACTGCCGACGATATGGCCAATCAGCAAAATACCCGCGAACAATGCCAGGCCGCCGCCCCCGGTAACCGCCAAGGCCATGCGAGCGCCCTTGCGCGCATCGGAGCGGGTACTCCAAAACCCGATCAACAAAAATGAAGACAGGCTGGTCAACTCCCAGAACATCAGCATCAGCAGCAGGTTTTCCGACAGCACCACGCCGAGCATCGAGCCCATAAACAGCAGCATAAAGGCGAAAAAACGCCCCATCGGCTCTTTCTTGGACAGGTAATAACGGGCGTAGAGAATCACCAGCAAGCCGATCCCGAGAATCAGCAAGGCGAATAAAAAGGCCAAGCCATCCAGGCGCAAACTGAGGTTGAAACCAATCTGCGGCAGCCAGTCGAGCTTGACCGTCAGCAGCTCGCCGGCAAACACCGCGGACTGCTGCGAGAGCAGCAACACCAGCGCTGCCAGAGGGGCCAGCCCGGCGGCAACGGCGCACGCCGAGCGCCCCGCTCGCTCGAAAAGCAACGGCAGTATCGTCCCCAAAAAAGGCAGGGCGACAATCAGCGCAAGGACCATAAGAAAAACCTCTTTTGCGAGCCTGCCGGCACGGTTATGGCCGGCGGCGAGCGTTCAAGCGGATGCACCCACTGCAGAGTGGGCGTTAAGCCGCCGGCCCTGGCTGACTACCGTTAAGAATGACTGATCTGCGCCCACGGCATGCTCTAAGCCATTGTTGGTACAGGGTTATTCATTGATTATCCGCATCTATCGGCACGCCGTCATGAATAGAAGTATTACTAAACACTGAGCAGCTCTGCCAATCACACCGGGCGCGCGAGTCTACAGCAGCACAGACTGTGGGCGACGATAGTCTTACGCAAACCAAAAAAAGCCGGCGCAGCACCTTAACGTGTCTGCGCCGGCTCAGTGGCTCGGGGCTTAGTGGGCGACGCGGCTGGTACCACTCACGGTCAGGATGCGCACCCGCTCACCGACGCGGAACACTTCGTTCGGCTCAACGGCTTGCACATAGGCACGCAAGCTGCCGTCGTCTTCGCGCACGGTAATTTCTACGCCTTGGGTACGGGTGAAGCCTTCCTCGCTAGCAGCACCCAGTAGGCCGCCGGCTACTGCGCCGATCACTGCCGCCACGGCGCTGCCGCGACCACCCCCTACGCCACTGCCGGCCACACCGCCGACGATCGCACCAGCACCGGCACCGATTGGGGTCTTGGAGCCTTCAATTTTTACCGGACGCAGCGACTCGATAGTGCCCAGACGCACGCTTTGCACCGTGCGCGCCTCGTCTCGTGAATAGCTATCGCCGGTCAGACCGGACTGACAACCGGCCAGCCCCAGCAAAACAGCTGTAAAACAAGTCAACAGTAGAGGCTTACGCATGGTGGTTCTCCCAAGTGAATCGAACTATTTTCAGACGTCGATTAAACCTCGTAGCACACTCGAGTGTCACGACCGACACCGCACAATATAACGGATACATAGGCAAAAAAATGGCACTGATAAGCGCTGTTGAGTACTCAACACTGCGCACCCACAACAACCTCCAGAATGAATCGGCCACTCACACAGACGCAGCCAGACAACTGTCGTTTCAACGGCGAAAAAACCGCGACGCTATCCGTTAAAGTAGCGGCAGTTTTCAAATAGGAAAGGGTATGGATTACTTTATTGTGTTTATGGCCATCGCCACCGGGCTGTATTTTCACGGGTGGGTCTATGTGCGCATCAAGCGCTGGATGGACCGCGATCTGGCGCTGGCGCAAGCCGGTGGTGATCCCGACAAGCAAGCCTTTATGTTGCAGCGGCTTGCTCAGGCGCAAGCCAGCGGCATCAAGCGCCGCGATCTACCTCAATGGCTAGAACGCGCCGCAGCCGAGTATGGCCGCGACTGATGCCAAAACGGCTTAAGGCGCCAGCCGCTCGCGCAGCCAGGCGCCGTTGTCCAATCGGAAATTGAGCCGGTCATGCAGCCGGCTTGAGCGACCCTGCCAGAACTCGATACGCTCGGGCAACAGACAGTAACCACCCCAAAATTCTGGACAATGCGGAAGCTCATCCATAAAGCGCTGCTCGGTAGTGGCGAGCAGGCCTTCCAATTCGGCGCGATTGGCAATCACCTGACTTTGCGGCGACGCCCAGGCCCCCAAACGACTCCCCAGCGGACGCACCTGGTAGTAGGCATTGGACTCTTCGCTGCTGACCTTCTCGACTCGCCCTTCTATACGCACCTGACGCTCCAGGCCGGGCCAGAAAAACGTCATGGCGGCAAAAGGCTGCTCGGCCAACTCTTGGCCCTTGGCGCTGGCGTAATTGCTGAAGAAGGTAAAACCCTGGTCGCCCAAACCCTTGAGCAGCAACACCCGACAATGCGGGCGACCTTGAGCATCAACTGTGGCCAGGTGCATGGCATTGGGTTCCACCGGCGGTTGCTCGGTGTCCACTGCATCGGCGAACCACTGGCGAAACAACGCAAAGGGCTCTGCCGGCGCTTGGGTTTCACTCAAACCATCGCGGGTGTAGTTACGGCGCATATCGGCCAGGGATTGCATGGCAGCCTCCTCAAAAAAGTTCGCAGCAGCTTAACCAGCCTGGCGTTACTTGGCTTGATCTACGGCAACTACCCGAGCCACCGTCACAGGCCGGCTGTAGTGTGCAATAAGGGCGCGCATGGTGCCTGGCGCGGTCAGCAGTATTTCTACGCGGCGGTTTAAGGCGCGCCCCTCAGGGCTGTCGTTGGCGGCGCGCGGCATATCCGAACCCAGCCCCTGAATGCGCAAACGGTCGCTTTTTAAGCCGCTCAGGCGAAAGATTGCAGTCACCGCCCGCGCCCGATCATGGCTCAGCTGGCGGTTACTTTCCTGCGCGCCGCTGCTGTCGGCATGGCCGAGAATAAAGACGGACATTTCCTTGTCACCTTCGGCCATTTTGGCGATTCGGCTAAACGGCCCGAGCGTAACCGGCAGCAACATGCTCGGCCGGTCCGGGTTGAAGGCCCCGTCCACCGGGGCGGTAACCACCAGCACATTTTTCCGACGTTCCAGTTCGAAGCTGCTGCCCTTGATTGCTTCGCGCATAAGCGGCTCGTAGGTGTCGAGCCAGGCTTGAGTCACCTCCGGAGGCGGCATACGCACCGCTGCTGGAGCTGTGTCCGCACCAAACGGCCACCACCAGTGGCTATCGCTGCTTGCCAGCGCAGGCTTGGGCTTAGCAGTTGCCTTGGATTCTGACACCGCCGCTGGCGTAGTTTTATCTGTACCGAACGACCACCAGTGGTTATCGCTGCTTGCCACCGTAGGTTTGGACTGGACGGTTGCCTTGGATTCTGACGCCGCGGCTGACGTGGTTTTGTCGGTGCCGAACGACCACCAATTACCGTCCTGCGCGGCCTTGTCAGTTGTTGGAGATTGGGCACAACCGGCTAGAGACAGGCATACGACAAGGGCGAGGGAATGGGTCGATGACATGAGGCGTCCATACAATAAAAATAATGAAGGCACGGGTTAATACAGCCCGCGAGAAAACGTTTCGACCCGGCATTGTGCTGAGGGTTCGTGCAACGCCACGGAACTTACGCGGCGGGCACCCAGCAAAAGCGCCTTACCCACCATGCCACTATTATAGTAGGCAAAAAATCGGGTAAGGCCAGGCACGCTATATTGAGCAAAACCTAAAAACCCCGGGACAAGACAAAAGGCCCCGCCCCCTTCGGGCCGCACTGAGATACCACAAAGGCTGGCTCACCGACAAGGCTTGCCAGGCTTAATCCGATGACGGCCATGCCCGCGCTACGGATAAAGCAGTGGTGATCGCTTTTTCCAAGGCATTGACGGAGGAATGAGTAGCGCGCTCTTCACTCGTTGAAAAGCTTCGAGTGAGTAGCTGTGCAGACAAAAACCACGCAGCTCATGCTGCTGTCAGCAATTTTGTATGCTCGCAGAAAATCATCGCCGATTTGGCAATCACGACGCGCAGCACATCACAGCGGTTAGGCCGTGCTTTGTTTTATAAAAGATGAGAGCGGAGCCAAACGAACCAAACCCAGCGCTTCTTGGCGAAGCGTTGGGTTCAGAGTGGTGGTGCGGGGATGTCGGTAAATCCAGAGTCGCGGATGGACCCTGGTTTTTTGCTTTTAGCGGCGCCGGCGCTGCTGGAGACTGCGGCGCTGCTCGTCGTGCTTGATGGGCACGGGTTGCAGACGAGGCGGTTCAATAAGGCCAAGCGCAAGCGCTAGTTCATAGAGCCACTCTTTCATGTTGAACCCTCCTACGAAAAATATTGGGCAGTTCGCACATGGCGAACTCCTTGTTCAAGAATAGGCCGTCTTGGCGAGCTTCGCTCGGCTCAGGACGATCTTTTTTTGAGACCGTAATACACCTTAGCACAGGCTCGATGGCAGCTCCCCTGAGCAGCTTCATACAGGATGCGTCAGAACAGCCGGGCGGTCTTTTGGCGCAGATAGGCAAACACGTCGATCACCTTGACGGTGCGGATGGTGGCCTGCCGGCTTTGCCACTATTCAGCCTCATGCGTCCTAGCAGGTCTTGAGCTGGCTTTTCAGCAGGTCGCGAAAGCGCTGCAGCAAGGGTTCGCGCGAACGTCCTCGGCGCAGTATCAGGGAGAACGGCGCTTGGTAGCCGAAGGTCGCCGGCAGCAAGGTCCGTAGCCGTCCCTGCTCGACCCAATGCTGGGCATAGTGCTCAGGCAGGTAGCCTATATAGGCGCCGGACAGCACCAGAATCAGCTGCGCCTCCATGGAGTCTACGGTCGCGGCGCTGTGCTTAAAGCCGTGTCGCGCCAGCTCGGCCTGGCTCCAGTAACCGCGGCCAACCATGCGCTGCTGGGTGATGACTTGCGCTTCAATGCGCTGCTCGTCGAACAACCCATGCCGATCACTGCAATACAGCCAATGCTGCTCGCGGTACAGCGGTTGGTAGATCAGGCCATTCATATGGGTAAAGAAGGCACCTATGGCCAGGTCCAGGCGATTATCCATTACCCCCAGCTGTAATTGGTGAGGACTCAGCACCGACAAATGCAGATGCACCGCCACGTGTTCCTCGCTGTAGGCGCCAATCACCTTGGACAAGGGCAAGGCCGGATCGCTGACGGTGGAATCCAGCACACCTAGATTTAGAGTGCCGCGTAACTCGCCCTTGAGCGCGGCAGCGTAATGCTGAAAGCCCTCTAACTCGCCCATTAGGTGCAATGCTTGCTCATGATACAGCTCGCCCTTGTCGGTCAGACTGAAGCCGCCGCGGCCGCGGTGGCAAAGACTCAGGCCGAGATGGACTTCCAACTGGCTCATGTAGGTGCTGATCGCCGAGGTCGACAGATTCAGCTCCTGCTGGGCAGCGGCAAAACCCTGATGGCGCACCACACTGATAAAAATGCGCAGCAGTTTAAGGTCGGGTAAAGCGCTGATCATGGCGTTCTCGTCAGACATTGCAGTGGCAGTGGCAGTGGCAGTGGCAGTGGCAGTGGCAGTGGCAGTGGCAGTGGCGCGCTAGGCCGCGACGTCGAACGTCGCCATGCGCTTGAAGAGTACCAAGGGTAATTGTCCAGTTTATCGGCCCATCATTAGTTTAGAAATCTCTGAACTGAGTATTTGCCGCCAGCGATTGTTCTGAACCACCGGCCTTCGCAGAATCCGGTCTTACAATTCATAACAATTGAAGGACACCCCCATGAGCAGAACTCTCCATCAGCCCTTGGGCGGCAACGAGGTGCCCCGTTTCGCCGGCATCGCCACCATGCTGCGCCTGCCCCATATTCAGAGTACTGAACAACGCCGCGCCCTGGACGCCGCCTTCGTCGGAGTACCGCTGGATATCGGCACCTCACTGCGCCCCGGCACCCGGTTCGGGCCGCGGGAGATTCGCGCCGAATCGGTGATGATCCGTCCCTACAATATGGCCACCGGCGCGGCGCCCTTCGACTCGCTAAACGTCGGCGACATCGGCGATGTGGCAATCAACACCTTCGACCTGCTGGACTCAGTACGGATCATCGAAGAAGCCTACGATCGCATCGTCGAGGATGGCATCATCCCCCTGACCCTAGGCGGCGATCACACCATCACCTTGCCGATCCTGCGCGCCCTGAACAAGAAATACGGCAAAATCGGCTTGGTGCATATCGACGCCCACTCCGACGTCAACGAGCACATGTTCGGTGTGAAAATCGCCCACGGCACCACCTTTCGCTGCGCGGCAGAAGAAGGTCTGCTCGATTGTGACCGAGTGGTGCAAATCGGTTTGCGGGCCCAGGGCTATACCAGCGAAGACTTCAACTGGAGCCGCAAGCAGGGCTTTCGTGTGGTGCAGGCCGAAGAGTGCTGGCACAAGTCGCTCACCCCTCTGATGGAGGAAGTGCGCGCCAAGGTTGGCGAAGGCCCGGTCTACCTGACCTTCGATATCGACGGCATCGACCCGGCGTGGGCACCTGGTACCGGGACCCCGGAGATCGGCGGTCTGACTACCATCCAGGCAATTGAAATCATCCGCGGCTGCCACGGTTTGAACCTGATCGGTTGCGACCTAGTGGAAGTCTCCCCTGCCTACGACACCAGCGGCAACACCTCGCTGCTGGGCGCCAACCTGTTGTACGAAATGCTCTGCGTGCTTCCGGGTGTAACCAGGCGCTAACCGATTCGCCCCTTGCGACACTGGACGCCGACCAGGCGTCCAGGCACTGCACAACAATAATAAGGTGCTCCAATGAATAGCCAAGAAACCCTGACCGTCGACGTCAACCCGCCACCCACGGCGTCCACATTCACCCTGCGCCAACTGTTGACCTTCTTGATCCCCTCGCTGCTCGGGATTCTGCTGTTTCTCACCCCCATCGTGTACGAAGACAAGGTGACCATAGGCCTGGGCTTGCTCGCCGACAGCCTGAAAGCCGCAACTGACGACTACCTGCCGGCCATTGCCGTCACGCTGCTGGGTGTCTCGGCAATCATCGGGCTGTTCGCCAGCCTGCTCAAACCACGTTGGATCACCGGGCACCATGCCCTCAACGAGCTGTTCAACCTGCATCCACTGTGGCTGGGCCTGCGGATAGTCGGCGCGCTGTTTGCCGCCATGACCTTCTGGCAGTTCGGCCCGGAGTGGATCTGGAGCGCGAACACCGGTGGCGTGGTGCTAAATGACCTGGCGCCGGTGCTGATCACCTTCTTCCTGGTCGCCGGGTTGGTCTTACCCCTGCTCACCGATTACGGCTTGATGGAATTTGTCGGCACCCTGGTACGCAACGTGTTTCGCAAGGTGTTCGGCCTGCCGGGTCGCTCGGCCATCGACGCCATTGCCTCCTGGCTGGGTTCTGGCACCGTCGGCGTACTGATCACGGCTCAGCAGTACCAAAAAGGCTTCTACAGCGCACGGGAAGCGGCGGTGATTGCCACCAACTTCTCAGTCGCCTCGATCGCCTTTAGTCTGTTGATCACCAACTTCATGCACCTCGACCATCTGTTCGTGCCGTTCTACCTGACGGTAGTCGTTGCGGGTCTGGCCGCGGCCATCATCACTCCGCGCATTCCACCGTTGTCGTGGAAGAAAGACGACTATGTTGCTGGCGTCGGCAAGCAGATCAACGAAGACGTCCCTCAGGGGCTGTCGCTGATGCGCTGGGGCATGATCCAAGCCGTGCAGCGCGCCAACGACAACCCTTCACCAATCAAAGTGGCCAAAGTCGGCGTGCATAACGTGGTGGATATCTGGCTCGGCCTGCTGCCACTGGTCATGGCCATCGGCACCATTTCGCTGGTGATTGCCGAATACACCCCGATCTTCAACTGGCTGTCCTACCCCCTGGTGCCGCTGCTCGAATTACTGCAACTGCCGGAAGCGGCTAAGGCGGCACCCGCCATCCTGGTGGGCTTTGCCGATATGTTTCTGCCAGCAGTATTGGGCAAGGGCATCGAGAGCGAACTGACTCGCTTCGTGGTGGCCTGCGTATCGCTGACTCAGTTGATCTATATGTCGGAAGTAGGCGCGCTGATCATCAAGGCCAAGCTGCCACTGAACCTGCTGGAGCTGTTCGTGATCTTTATCGTCCGCACCCTGATCACCCTGCCGATCATTGCACTGATGGGCCACTGGATAGTTGGCTGAGCCCCGCTGCGCCACTGCTCATGGGAGAGGCGCAGAAGTCGATCTGCGCTTTATATACAGGATGCGTCACGGTAGCTCGGCGGCCTTTTGGCGCCGATAGGGAAACACGTCGATCACCTTGCCGGTACGGATGGCAGCCTGCAGGCTTTGCCAATACTCGGCCCGATAGAGATCGCCGTGCAGCTCTTTGAATAGCCGGCGCAGCCCCATATCAGCAAACAGAAAAGTCGGGAATTCTTCGGGGAATACATCCAGCGGCGCCACCGAGTACCAGGGTTCGGAGGCCATTTCGTCCTCTGGATAACGAGCCTCGGGAATGAGTCGGAAATTGACGTCGGTGAGTGGGCAGATTTCATCGTAGTCATAAAACACCACGCGCCCGTGGCGGGTGACGCCGAAGTTCTTCAGCAGCATGTCGCCAGGAAACACGTTAGCCGCCGCCAACTGCTTGATCGCCAAACCGTAATCTTCCAGCGCTTCGCGCACCTGGCCTTCAGTGGCGCTTTCGACATACATATTCAGCGGGGTCATGCGCCGTTCGGTCCAGCAATGGCGCACCAGCACGACATCGCCTTGCACCTGCACGGTGGCCGGCGCCACGTCCAACAGCTCGGCCAAACACTCGGGCTCGAACTTGCTCAGGGGAAAGCGAAAATCGGCGAACTCCTGCGTATCGGCCATGCGTCCGACCCGGTCGATGCTTTTAACCATGCGATATTTTTCGATAACGGTATTGCGGTCGACGTTCTTCGACGGTGCGAAGCGGTCCTTGATGATTTTGAATACGGTGTTGAAACCCGGCAGCGTAAACACGCTCATGACCATGCCGCGCACGCCCGGCGCCATGATGAAGCGGTCATCGGTGTGGGTCAGGTGCCGGATCAGCGCGCGGTAAAACTCCGACTTGCCGTGTTTATAAAAACCGATCGAGGTATACAGCTCAGCCAGATGTTTGCCCGGCAGCATACGTTTGAGAAAACCGATGAATTCAGCAGGAATCGCCACTTCAACCATGAAATATGAGCGAGTGAACGAAAAGATGATCGACGCTTGCGCCTCGTCGGTGATCAGCGCATCGACCTGAATGCCCAGGCCTTCGCGGTGCAGCAGGGCAATCACCAGCGGCCACTGTTCGTCGCGGGTAAAAATGCGTCCGACCAGGTAGGCGCCCTTGTTGCGATAAAGCACCGAGTAGAACAATTCCACGCATAGCTCGGGATCTTTACAGACCCAGTCCGGCAGATTTTCGTGCAGTTGCGCTTCGAGGCGCTGCAGGTCGCGTGGCAAGTCTTGGTAAGGCACGTCGAACTGGTAGTCCTCGAAAATCTGTCCGAGCATGCCGGCCAGATCAACGTTAGGGCTATAGCGCCGCGTCTGCGCCACGGCATGTTCGTGACTGTGCAACGAGGGCCGGGTGGTGTGCACGAACATGCAGCCATCGCTGATGCAGTCATGGCTGAACAGGCCGCAGAAAATTGAGTTGAACCAGGTTTCCGCTAGCTCGTCGTCAAAGCGTAGGTCAATCAGTGCGATATACGCGCGTTTCACTAACGGCCATTGCTCGGCATCCAGCAGCAGCGGGTGGCTGAAGGTGTCGCGCAGGCACTGCACTGTTTCGCTGACTTTTTCTTCGTACAGATTGATACGCGCCGCCGACGCCCGCTGAATTTCCTGCCACTGCGCAAGTTCAAAGCGCTTGCGCGCGCCATCGGTGATTTGCCGAAAATGTTCACGATAGTCGTCGAAGCCGTCGAGGATCAGACGGGCGATATCGGCGGCCGGCCATTGCTGCGTCATAGGTAAGCCCCTGTAGAAGAACTAAACGCCGAGCTTAGCCAGTGGTCGCGCGAAGGGACAGAAACAAAACCGCCGAGGGGCAAAATAGTGTCATCGCCGACGACAGCGCCCCCTACAAAAGCACTCCCCAAAGCAATCCAGTCACGCCGACAGAGCCAAAAAAACCGCCCGTGGGCGGTTTTTTTTCAGATCAGGACGGCAGCTACTGCTCCAGCTCCTGCTCGCTGAATAGATCGCTGAACAGCATGCTGCTCAGGTAGCGCTCGCCCGAGTCCGGCAGTATGACCACCAGGGTTTTACCCTGCATTTCCGGTTCTTGGGCCAGGCGCACGGCGGCGGCCATGGCGGCGCCGCAGGAAATACCACACAAAATGCCTTCCTCGCGCATCAGCCGCCGGGCCATGTTTTTGGACTCGTCGTCGCTCACCAATTCGACGCGATCAACCAGGCTCAGGTCGAGGTTTTTGGGCACAAACCCCGCGCCGATGCCCTGAATTTTATGCGGACTAGGCTTGATCGGCTCACCGGCCAGCGCCTGGGTGATCACTGGCGAGCTGACGGGCTCCACCGCCACCGTAATAATCTGCTTGCCCTGGGTATTTTTGATATAGCGCGAGACCCCGGTAAGCGTGCCACCGGTGCCCACGCCAGAAACCAGCACATCCACCGAACCCTCGGTGTCGTTCCAGATTTCCGGGCCGGTGGTGGTTTCGTGAATCGCCGGGTTGGCCGGGTTCTCAAACTGCTGCGGCAGAAAATAGGTGTCAGGGTCCGCTTCAGCCATTTCCGTGGCCTTGTCGATGGCACCCTTCATGCCCTTAGCCGGCTCGGTCAGCAGCAGCTCGGCGCCCAGGGCTTTTAAGACCTTGCGCCGTTCCAGACTCATGGACGCTGGCATGGTCAGCAGCAATTTGTAACCGCGCGCGGCGGCGACGAAGGCCAGGCCGATACCGGTATTGCCGGAGGTTGGCTCGATGATGGTCATGCCCGGTTTAAGTGCACCGCGGCTTTCGGCATCCCAAATCATGCTGGCGCCGATCCGACACTTGACCGAATAACCCGGATTGCGCCCTTCTATTTTGGCAAGGATGGTCACGCCTTTGGGTCCCAGGCGATTGATCATCACCAGCGGCGTATTACCAATCGACTGGGCGTTGTCTGCATAGATGCGGCTCATGGCGGTGTCCTTGTACGTGCGTTACCGGAAATGCCTAGAGCCTAAGACGACAGCTCGGATGCGTCCAGTCCGACGCTTGCAACGCCGCTAAGTGAACCCTTGGCCGTGACAGAGAGTCAGTGTCTATATGAGAAGACGTTACGGTGTTGCGCTGTGGAGTGTGCTGGGCCTGCTCCTCGTCCTGTTGGCCGTGCATATCGCCCTGCCCTACGTGGTACGCGATTACCTAAATGAACAACTCGCCGACTTGGGCGACTACCGCGGCCAGGTGACCGATGTCGATCTGGCCTGGTGGCGCGGGGCTTATCGAGTCAACGGCCTGCGCATCGTCAAAGTCGCAGGCAAGGTGCCGGTGCCGTTCGTTACGGTGCCGAGCATCGATATCGCAATCAGCGGGCGCGCTCTGTGGTACGAGCGGGCCATCGTGGCGGTAGTGATTTTCGAGCAGCCGGTACTCAACTTTGTCGACGGCGGAACTAATTCCCAGGCTTCACAAACCGGCACGGGCACCGATTGGCGCGAACAGTTGAACAAGCTGCTGCCCATCACCCTCAACGAGCTGCGAGTGGTCGACGGGCGTCTGCATTTTCGCAATTTCAACTCCAAACCACCGGTCAATCTTGAGGCCAGCCAAATCAATGCCAGCCTCTACAATCTAACCAATGTCGCCGATGACCAAGGCCAACGTCTGGCCCGTTTCGAGGGCAAGGCTAAGTTGCTAGGACATGCACCGCTGGAAGGCGAGGCCCGCTTCGACCCCTTCAAGAACTTTGAAGATTTCGACTTCAAACTGCGAGCTACCGATATTCAATTGAAGCGACTCAACGATTTTTCGGCTGCCTATGGCAAATTTGACTTCAATGCCGGCACCGCCGATCTGGTGATCGAGGCCCGCGCCGCGAAAGGCCAGCTCAGCGGTTATATCAAACCCCTGCTGCGCAATGTCGAGGTCTTCAACTGGCAGCAGGATGTGGCCGATGCGGACAAAGGCTTTTTTCGCGGGCTATGGGAAGCCGTAGTCGGCGGTGGCCAAGCTCTGCTAAAAAACCAACCCAAAGACCAGTTCGCCACCCGAGTGGAGCTGGGCGGCAATATTCACCAGCAAGACATCAGCGCCTTTCAGGCATTTATAGCCATTTTGCACAACGCGTTTGTTGAGGCGTTTACCCCGCGTTTTGAAAACCCTCCCAGCGAACCCGCCGCCCCGTAACGGCCCATTCAATGACTGAATAGGCCTTACGCGTTCACATGGGCGCCAGCCCCGCGTTATAGTCGCTTTTTTTCCAATACTGAACCGTCGGGCACGCTGCCCGCGTTACCGTTCGAGGATGTTCTATGAAATTCGAAGGCACCCAGGCCTATGTGGCTACCGACGACCTCAAGCTCGCGGTGAACGCGGCTATCACACTGGAGCGGCCGTTGCTGGTCAAGGGCGAGCCCGGCACAGGCAAGACCATGCTGGCCGAACAACTGGCCGAATCGTTCGGCGCACGGCTGATCACCTGGCATATCAAGTCCACCACCAAGGCCCATCAGGGTCTGTACGAGTACGACGCGGTGAGCCGCCTGCGCGACTCGCAACTGGACTCGGACAAGGTCCACGACGTGCGTAACTATATAAAGAAGGGCAAGTTGTGGGAGGCATTCGAGGCCGAAGAACGGGTGGTGCTGCTGATCGACGAGATCGACAAGGCCGATATCGAGTTCCCCAACGACCTGTTGCAAGAGCTCGACAAGATGGAGTTCTACGTTTACGAGACCGACGAAACCATTAAGGCCATCAAACGGCCGATCATCATCATCACGTCGAACAACGAAAAAGAGCTGCCAGACGCCTTTCTGCGCCGCTGCTTTTTTCACTACATCGCCTTCCCGGATCGCGTGACGCTGCAGAAAATCGTCGACGTGCATTACCCCAATATCAAAAAAGACCTGGTGGCCGAAGCGCTGGATGTGTTCTTCGATGTGCGTAAGGTGCCGGGCCTGAAGAAGAAACCCTCCACCAGCGAACTGGTCGACTGGCTGAAACTGCTGATGGCCGACAACATCGGCGAAGCGGTATTGCGCGAGCGCGATCCGACCAAGGCCATCCCGCCCCTGGCCGGCGCCCTGGTGAAGAACGAGCAGGACGTGCAGTTGCTCGAACGCCTGGCTTTCATGAGCCGTCGCGCTAATCGCTGACAGTCGGGCTGCTGCGCGTCGGCCATGCTGCGTTGGAATCCGGTTCGGACGGTGGCTTGCCACTGAACGCCCATAGGGCGGCCCCGAAGGGGTTAGCGAAGCGAATAATGCTTACAGACGTAAACTCGCCTGCGAGCTCAGTCCGCTTCCTCTCCAGATTCCGCCTTGCCTGGCTCTCGCTCGCGAGCCCTTGCACCGAGCGCTGTAGGGTGGAAAACCGCGAAGCGTTTTCCACCTTGCCCATCACCTACGCCGTACAGGCCCGGTGGATGAGAAGAACGTCATCCACCCTACGGGCAATCGGGAGATATCCGCCATGCTGCTGAATTTATTTAATGAAATGCGCGCAGCCAAGGTGCCGGTGTCGTTGCGTGAGTTGCTTGACCTGATCAATGCGCTCAAACACAACGTGGTGTTCGCCGATATGGACGAGTTCTACTTTCTGGCGCGCACCATTCTGGTCAAGGACGAGCGGCACTTCGACAAGTTCGACCGGGCCTTCGGCGTTTATTTCAAGGGTCTGGAAAACCTCAACGAACACCTTGAGGCGCTAATCCCCGATGAGTGGCTGCGCAAGGAGTTCGAGCGCTCGCTGAGCGACGAAGAGCGGGCCAAGATCGAGTCTCTGGGCGGCCTGGACAAGCTGATCGAAGAATTCAAAAAGCGCCTCGAAGAACAAAAGGAACGCCACGCCGGCGGCAACAAATGGATCGGCACCGGCGGCACCAGCCCGTTTGGCTCCGGCGGTTATAACCCGGAAGGCATCCGCGTCGGCGACGCCGGCCAACGCCAGGGCAAGGCGGTCAAGGTCTGGGAGCAGCGCGAGTACAAGAACCTCGACGATCAGGTGGAACTGGGCACCCGCACCATCAAGGTTGCCCTGCGCCGCCTGCGCAAATTCGCTCGCCAGGGCGCCCAGGACGAACTGGACCTGGCCGGCACCATCGACCACACCGCCAAGGACGGCGGCCTGCTGAATATTCAGATGCGTCCCGAGCGACGCAACGCGGTGAAGCTGCTGATTCTGTTCGATATCGGCGGATCAATGGACACCCATGTGAAGGTCTGCGAGGAATTGTTCTCCGCCTGCAAGACCGAGTTCAAGCACCTGGAGTATTACTACTTTCACAACTGCGTGTACGAGTCGGTGTGGAAGAACAACCTGCGCCGCAACGCCGAGCGCATCTCGACCCAGGATCTGTTGAACACCTACGGTGCCGACTACAAGGTGGTGTTTGTCGGCGATGCGGCCATGTCACCCTACGAAATCACCCAGGCCGGCGGCAGCGTCGAGCATTGGAACGACGAGCCGGGTTACCTGTGGATCAAGCGTTTTATGGAAAAATACCAGAAGTTGGTCTGGATCAATCCCTACCCCAAAGACACTTGGGACTACAACGCGTCGACCCACATCCTGCGCGAACTGGTCAATGATCACATGTACCCGCTGACCCTCGCTGGTTTGGAAGACGGCATGAAATTTCTCTCCAAGTAACCGCGCCGCCGGCAAAAAAGTGATCGCTCGGCGCGATCTGCTGGAAGCCAAATTGCGTTAATTGCTGGCGCATTTAAAACCGGCGGCGGCGGTGGGTCTGCTCGGTGATGACGATATCCGCCTGGCCAACGCCCACCTGGGACCGGAGCTAGGCTTGAACTATTGAAGCCGACTCCCGTCGCGGATGTACGCCTGCGCACAAGCCGCGACAATCAGCCGGCTCACTGCCAATGCCGGGCCGTCACCTGCTTGCTGCGGCCTACGCCGAGTACGCGGGCACTGAGCAACAGTAGACTTTCGATCAGCCAGGCCAACAGCAGCGCGCAGCCAACGCCCCAGGCAATCGCCTCGGGCGCCAGCAGCACCTGGTAGCGATAGGCCTGCTGGGTTTCCGCGAGCAGTTCGCGGTCGGCCGCCACCAGCACATGCCAGGCCTGGGCGTACCAGGGGTTCTGCATGGCCAACCATTGCGCGTTCCAGCGCTGGCTGCGTTCGAGCAGCAGGTTCAGGCTCTCGGCATCGCTGCGAAACACCCGGTCATCGCTGGCCCGGTAGTGCGCCACCAAGGCAGCCAGATCGCCCTTGAAAAAGCGCTGCGCGGTATCACGAAAGCCCTTCAGGCCTTGTTCGGATTCCAGCCGGTGAGCGTCGACCCGATCGCTATAACTCTGAATAAAGCCCGGTACCTGCACCCCGATCAGCAGACCCAAGGCAAACAAGCTCAAGCGCAAATAGCTTCGAAGCACGGTCTTTTCCTTTTTGGTTTTTTTAGGCTTTTTTAGATTATTGGCTTGCTGGATGGTGAATATTTTCGGGTAGCTGACTCAGCGGCTTAGCTCTGCCCGCGCAGCACACATTCGCCGCCGCGCCACAGGCTCCATTCGCCGGGCTGCTGCAAGGTCCACTGCTCGTTGGCAGTCAGCGGTTCGGTGGCCAGCACGGTGACCACATCGTTGGGTGTGGTTTGCCCCTGAAAATCCACGATCACGTCGACATCCTTGAGATGCGCGGGGCCAAACGGCGCACGACGGGTGATCTGCACCAGCTTGGTAGAACAAAACGCGAACAACCAATCGCCATCGCTGAGCAGGCAGTTGAATACACCCTTGTGATGGAAATGAACGCAGGCACTCACTAAAACAGGCAAAAATTGCTGCACCGCCACTGGCTCAGGAAACGCCGTGCGCAGCTGGTTGAGCAGCTCGCAGAACGACGCCTCGCTGTCGGTGTCACCCACCGGTCGATAAAACCCCGGGGCCGGCTGAAAATCCGCCAGCTGGCCGTTATGCGCAAAGCACCAGTTGCGCCCCCACAGCTCGCGCATAAAGGGATGGGTATTGGCCAGGCAGACGCGGCCGACATTCGCCTGACGAATATGCCCGATCACCACTTCGCTCTTGATCGGATAACGCTGCACCAACTGCGCCACCTCCGACTCGCTGCTCGCCCGCGGGTCCTGAAAAAGACGCAGTCCGCGCCCCTCATAGAAACCGATACCCCAGCCATCGCGGTGCGGGCCGGTGCGACCGCCGCGCTGCATCAGCCCGGTGAAGCTGAAGACAATATCGGTGGGCACATTGGCGCTCATGCCGAGCAATTCACACATGATTCAGGGTTCTCGTAGCAAGAGATGACGCAGCAACCAGACTGGCAGCGGGCTGGCGCAGTAGACGCCGTTGGTCTTGTCAGCGTCAGTCTTTGACGAAGCGCTCTCGCGCAGCAAACTAGGGCATTCTGGGATCAAGAGTCTTGATGGCTGACACCCCATCAGCGTCGTGGTGATAAGGTTTCTGCCATCCTACGCGGCCCGTTCTCCACGACTTGCCTCATCCGATTACGATTCAGAATAATTTAATAAGTCATTGGAAAATATCGACTTATTATTTCGATGAGAGCCCTATTTGTGCGCCAGATTAAAGGCGCGGTTCGATCCGCAGATTTCGCTCGGCACGGGCGCCGTAACGGCTGTCGGCCTCCAGCGCTGCGGCGCGGCTGCTCCCCTCGCCCAGGGATGGTTCCTCCGCGGCGCCCGGCGCTGTCTGAGCTTGACGGGCCTGCCAGGCGCGCAGCAGCAGCCAGCGCACCGACACAAACAACAGATACAGCCCAAAGGCTATCAGCCCATATAGAAACAAATCGGCCACCGCCCGCCAGGCGTTGTTGCCCACTTCGAACAAGAGGTCCAAAGCGGTGATGGCGATGGCCGGAGCGAACAGCTCTTTGCTCGGCTCGACGATGGTCGGCACCAACAGCAGCACGGCCACCAGCACCCGCAGCGGCTCTCGCACGTAGCGCCACATCCAGTGAGTTAGACGAAACCACACCAGCAGGCAGCCCAATGCTGCGACACCGTAAGCAGACCAGGCCAGCAAATAATCGTGTTCAGTCATAAACTCAGTCGACGTTAATTGGTAAATAGACAGCATGGCGGGGTGTGCCAAGGGGCGTTTATGATAACGGCTTTTAAGCGCCCCGGCGCCCCTGCCGTGATTCGCCAGTCAGCCTTCGGTGCTTGGCTCATCATTAGCCCGTTTTAGAGAATTTTCATGCCGCTCGTCACCGCCTCGTCCATCCCGCCCGTCGCCCTGCGCGAGTCCGCTCCCGACCCCTACCGCTGGCTGGAGGAGCGCGATGCGCCGCCCGTGCTCGCCTATCTGCACGCCGAGAACGCTTACCTAGAGGCCGAACTGGCCGACCAGAGCGCGCTGCGCGAACAGCTGTTCGAGGAGATCAAGGGCCGCGTGCGCGAAACCGACCTGTCGCTGCCCTCGCCGTGGGGGCCGTTTCTGTATTACCAACGTACCACCGCGGGCGATGAGTATCCGCGACACTACCGCTGCCCGCGCCCGGCGGACGACTCACTGCACCTGGACGAAAGCGCCGAACAGTTGCTGCTCGACCCCAATATTCTCGCCGAGGGTGGTTTTCTTTCACTCGGCACCTTCAGCATCAGCCCCGACCACACGCGCTTGGCCTACAGCCTGGACACCCGCGGCGAGGAGATCTATCAGCTGTATGTGCTGGAACTGGCCAGCGGTGTCACCCACACACTGCCCTTCGACAACTGCGACGGCAGCCTGGCTTGGGCCAATGACAGCCAGACGCTGTTTTTTTCCGAACTGGACGACAGCCACCGGCCACACAAGCTGCATCGGCATACTTTGGGCTCGGCCGGCGCCGAACTGGTCTTTGAAGAAACCGATGAACGCTTCTTTCTGACCTGCTACCGCGCCAGTTCCGAGCGCCAGTTAATCCTGCTGCTGGCCAGCAAAACCACCAGCGAAGTCTGGGTGCTGGATGCCCAGACACCGCAGGGCCAATTCCGCTGCCTGGCACCGCGCGAGGAAGGCCACGAGTACTACCTCGATCACGGCAAGCTGGACGGCGACTGGACCTGGCTGATCCGCAGCAACCAGACCGGAATCAACTTCGCGCTGTTTTATATAAAAGAAAGCCAGTTCAGTGACCGCTCGTTTTCAGACAGCCCGTGCACAGACCGCCCAGCCGCGGCGGGACCACTTACCGACCTCTCCGTCGAGCTGGGCGAAACGGCGGCGGACCACTCGACCGAAAATGCTAGCGCCAGCGGCTGTCGCGCGCATTGGCAGCCGCTGATTGCCCACGACGCCGCCGTGATGTTCGAAGACCTCAGCCTCAACGACCAGGCGCTGATCCTCAGCCTGCGCGAAGGTGGTCTGCCGATCATAGAAGTGCGCGTGCACGGCCAGCCGGCCTACCGGGTCAATCTGCCGGACGCCGCCTACAGCTTATATGTGCAGGACAATCTGGATTTCGACAGCACGGTGATCCGCCTGCGCTACGAGGCGCTCAATCGTCCCGCGCAAATCCGCCAGCTGCACCTGGCCAGCGGCGCACAAGAAGTCCTCAAGGAAACGCCAGTACTCGGCCTCTTCGATCCAGATGACTATGTCAGCCAGCGGCTGTGGGCCACTGCGGCGGACGGCACACAGGTGCCGATCAGTCTGGTCGCCCGCCGCGATGTGCTTGGTCAGCCGGCGCGGCTTTACCTCTACGGTTACGGCGCCTATGGCGAGAGCCTCGATCCCTGGTTCTCGCATGCCCGCCTGAGCTTGCTGGAGCGCGGATTCGTCTTCGCCATTGCCCATGTACGCGGCGGCGGCGAGCTGGGCGAAGCCTGGTACCGAGCCGGCAAACTAGAGCACAAGCACAACAGCTTCAGCGACTTTATCGCCTGCGCCGAGCACCTGATTGCACACGGCTACAGCACTGCCAGCCAGCTCGCCATCAGCGGCGGCAGCGCCGGTGGACTGTTGATCGGCGCGGTACTCAACCAGCGCCCAGAGCTGTTCGCAGCGGCGATTGCCGAAGTGCCGTTCGTCGATGTACTCAATACCATGCAGAATCCCGACCTACCGCTGACCATCACCGAATACGACGAATGGGGCGATCCCCACGAGCCCGAGGTGTATCAGCGCATCAAGGCCTATGCGCCCTATGAGAATGTCCAGGCCCAGGCCTATCCGGCGCTTCTCGTCGTGGCCGGTTACAACGACAGCCGCGTGCAGTATTGGGAAGCCGCCAAATGGGTGGCCAAGCTGCGTGCCAGCAAAACCGATCACAACCTGCTGCTGCTCAAGACCGAGCTGGACGCCGGCCATGGCGGCATGAGCGGGCGCTATCAAGCCTTGCGCGATGCGGCACTGGAATATGGCTTTTTATTGAAGGTACTGCCCTGAGTGCCGCCAGGGCGAATTGGCCATTGGCCGCGGGTACAGCACCGCGCGCCACGGCTGCAACGGCCCGGCAGAACAACTAAACTGAGCGTATACAGCGCAGCGAATGCAGCGAATATAATAGACCGCGGCTGCGAATAGAGCGCTGCTGCGAATATTGATTATTGGAGAAGGTAACCCACATGACGTCGGCAAAACCGCCCGCCCACACCGCCAAGCTGGACAAGATTCTGGCCGAGGCCCAACGCAGCCGCGAAGAAGGTTACCGAGACAAGGCCTTGAAGATGTACCCGCATGTTTGTGGCCGCTGCAGCCGCGAATTTGCCGGCAAGCGCCTGAGCGAGCTGACCGTGCATCACCGCAACCACAACCATGACGACAACCCTCAGGACGGCTCGAACTGGGAGCTGCTGTGTCTGTTCTGCCACGACAACGAACATTCGCGCTACACCGATCAGCAGTACTTCAGCGAAAGCTCGACCGCCAGCCCTACGGGCACCAAAACGACCCACAAGGCCTTCGCCGATCTGGCTGCCCTGCTCAAACCCAAAGGCTAGCCCGCTATCCGTTGCCTGCCGCATGAACTGTCGCATGAACTGTGGTGCGCATAGGCCGCAGCGCCATGCGCGTCGTGGGCAGTTCACGCCGGGATAAAACCCTCAGCCCATCCTTACTCAAGAACCCAAGAGCACTTGCACGTGGCCAACAGAAGGTACAGTTGCATCGGTTTGTTCAACCCAAAATCGCCGGAAAACGTCGGCGCGGTGATGCGCGCAGCAGGTTGCTACGGGGTCAATTCGGTGTTCTACACCGGCACCCGCTATGCCCGCGCTCAAGACTTTGTCACCGACACCAAGAAGGTTCATCAGGACATTCCGCTGATCGGCATTGATGACCTGCAAAAAATCATTCCGCTGGGCTGCACTCCGGTGGCCGTGGAACTGGTCGACGACGCCCGCGCGCTGCCCGACTACACCCACCCGGATCGCGCCATTTATATCTTCGGCCCCGAAGACGGCTCCCTGAGCAAAGAGGTGCTGGCCTGGTGCGAAGAAGTGGTCTACATCCCCACCCACGGCTGCATGAATCTGGCGGCGACGGTTAATGTGGTGCTCTATGACCGTCTGGCCAAAGGCCTGAACACCAAATCCGGCCCGCAATTTGGCTGACGGCCTGCTCAAAACGATCCTGCTGGCATGTTTATGCTGGCAAGGCGCACCGGACAGGTCATTGGTCCATTAGATACCCTCGCTCAAGCAAACCTGCTGGCGAAAGCTGCTCAGCCCATCTGGCTGTCTATATCGCAGTTGATCATCCAGGACACCCCGAAGCGGTCGGTGAGCATAGCGAAGCGCGTGGCCCAGAAGGTCTGTTGCAACTCCATCTGCACCGAGCCCTGGGCCGAGAGGGCGGCATACAACCGCTCGGCTTCGGGCACGTTATCGAGCTGCAACGAGATCGAACAGCCCTTGATGCCCTCGTATGAGCATTGCCCGGTGGTGTCGGAGGCCATCAATAGCTGGTCGTCCAACGTCAGGCAGGCGTGCATGATGCGCTGGTGGAACTCAGCCGGAACCTCACTGCCGTCTGGGGATTGCGCATAGCGCATCATTTCCAGGGTGCCACCCAGGCACTCGGCGTAGAAGGTAAACGCGGCCTCGCATTGGCCATCGAACATCAGGTAGGCATGGATTTTCATCAGCGCTTTCCTCATCGTGAAGATGACTGCGCGCGCAAAGATGGACTCACTGCTCGCGCAGTTCGGCGGTGAATTCGACGCCAACATCTTCGGCAACGAATTCGAATAGTAGACGCAATTTTTGACTCGCCGAGCCGCGGCTTGTTGCTTGAAAACCGACCAACGTGAAGATTTTTTTTGCAGACAAGAGCCGCTACTGAGTCCGCTATTGCGCAGCAGCACGGTTCCACTGAACAGCCCAATCGCGGTGAGCGATCAGCCGGCGCGGAAGATCAGATGATCTTCCCAGTCGTCTTCGTCCACGCTGGTTTCGCTGAGCATGCGCCCAGACAGGGAAATGCCGGCGTCATGCACGGCATTCGGATCGCCGCAGACCAGGTGATGCCACAGCGGCAGGTCCTTGCCTTCCGCGACCAGGCGATAGCCGCAGGTCGGCGGTAACCACTGGAAGGTATTGGCCTTGCCTGGGGTGAGCTGAATGCAGTCGGGAACGAACTGCCGGCGGTTGGCGTAATCGGTGCAGCGGCACGTGTCCAGATCCAGCAGCTTGCAGGCGATGCGCGTGTAATAGACGCCGCCGTCCTCCTCGTCTTCAAGCTTTTGCAAGCAGCATAGACCGCAGCCATCGCACAGCGACTCCCACTCCGGCTGATCGAGTTGTTCGAGGGTTTTGCGTTTCCAGAAAGGTTCTACTTTGGCGGCCATGGACTCAAGTATCTGTGCAGGGTAAAAGTCGCCCAGTCTAGAGCCCCGACGCCGACCGGCCAAGCAGCGCCCGCGCGATTGCTCCCAGCGGTGCGCGTCGCCCAGCGGTCAGCGGTCAGCGGTCAGCGGTCAGCGACTCAATACCCGCGAGAAAAATCCACCTGCCCACGCAGCGCAGTGCCCGCGCGAAAGCCTTGCAGATTGTCGAGAAACAGCCGGGCCATGGCGTCTGGCAGGGTTGGTGCCGCGCTGTGGCCGGTCAACAGCAGGCCCGGCGCGGTCCAGAACGAATGCCCGGGCGGCAGCGGTTCTTCGCGACAGACATCGATCACCGCGCCCGCCAGCTTTCCCTGTTGCAGAGCGTCCAGTAAATCCGCATCGACCACTGCTACCCCGCGGCCGACGTTGATAAACAGCGCGCTGGGTTGCATACGGGCAAATAGCGCGCGGTCGAATACATTGTGCGTGGCCGTGGTATCGGGCAACAGATTGATCAGGTAATCCGCCCAGCCGACTTGCTGCGCCAGGCTGTCCAGATCGCTGACCTGGGCAAAACCGGCCAGCGCGCGCGGATTGCGGGCGATGCCGCGCAGTTCGACCCCGAAAGGCGCGAGCAACTGCGCAACGCCCTGGCCAATTTCCCCCGCGCCGACCAGCAGCACCCGACGCCCGGCCAGACTCTGCGGTAAGCGGGCATCCCAACGCTGTTCGAGCTGACTGGCCCGGCGCGCTAGCACCTGGCGTTCATGGCCCAGAATATAAGTCAGCAGGTATTCGGCCATGACCTGGGCAAAAATCCCGACCGCCCGAGTGAGTTGATAGTCGCGCGGCAAATCGGCCGCCAGCAACGGCGTGATGCCCGCCCAGGTCGATTGCAGCCACTGCGGTTGGAGGCCCTGGCGCAGCAGCGCAGCGAGCAAATTCGGTTGACCCAGCCACACCTCGCAACCTTCCGCCAGTTGCGCCAGCTCGGCCGGATCGGCGCTGCCCTGCAGCGACAGGTGCGGCTGGGCCTCACGCAGTAACGCGGCGTACGTGGCGTGTTGCTGCTCGGCGATCAAGATGCGCATGCTGGAACTCACTCGATGATGTGCAGGGGCTGTACCTGTTATGTGTTGATGGAAAACCCTCGGGTGGGCTTCAGCCCACCCCACAAAAGTAAATTCCAATCGTTAACAGGGACATCGCCTAATTTAAATAGGGTCGTTACGACGCAGCAGCTCTTCGGGCAGATGCTCGATGTACTCGTCTTCGGGCGGCGGCATTTGCAGGTGGTAACCCTGACTTTCGAGGTTGGCCAGCACTTGATGGATGTCTTCGCGGGCCAGCACGCGCTCCGGGCTGAGCACCAGGTCGAAGGCGTGAATGGGTGTGCCAAACGCGAGCAGCAGCGACTCAGGGATTTTTTTCAGCGCATCGCGTTTTTCTATTGGCTTGTGCACATAGAGGTACATTTCGTTGCGCTTGGAACTCTTGTAAATCGAGCAAATTCGCTTCATGACGGTTCTCCGGTGCGGTGCAGGCGGTCCAGCAGGCTCTGGCCCATCAAGTCCCGGCGCCAGCCGCGCAAGGTCTCCGGCAGTTGATAAGGGCCGTTGGGGTAACCGCTTTTAAGCAGCGCTTCGAGGATTTTCTTGCGCAACATCAATTCGGGCGCCATATCCAGGCGCTCGGCTTCGCGCAGGCCGATGCTGCGCAGACCCTTAAGCACACCGGCGGCCTCCAGCGGCAGCGGTTCGGGTAACAGTTCTGGCCAGTCGGCGGCGGGCAAGGCCACCGCGTCCCGGATCAGTTGCAGGATGATCTCGCCATCCTGGCGCACGGTTTTGGGGTGCATTTCTTCGATGCGCGCCAGCGCGCCCAGGGTAGTCGGTTGCGTGCGCGCCAGCGGCCACAGCGAGTTTTCCCGGATGATCCGGTTGCGCGGCTGATCTCGCGCCTGAGCCTCGCGCTCACGCCAAGCGCAAAGTTCGCGCATCACAGCTAGCTGAGCCGAGTCGAGTTTCCAGGCAAGTTTGGCCTGGCGATAGCGATCCAGCGGGTCGACTTCGCGCTGCAGATTGCTCACCAGCTCGGCACAGTCATCCAGTACCCAGGCGGTTTTTTCTGGCGAGAGTTGGGGCTTGAGATGCTCGTAAACCTTTGCCAGGTACTCGGCATCTTCCGCCGCATAGCGCACTTGCAGCTCAGTCAGCGGTCGCTGCAACCAGTCGGAGCGGGTTTCGCCTTTGGGCAGATCGATGTCCAACACCGTTTGCACCAAGCGCGAGTAACCCATGGAGAAGCCCATGTTCAGGTAGGCCGCGGCCAACTGAGTATCGAACAACGCCACTGGCAGGCTGCCGGTCAGGCGCAGCAACACTTCCAGGTCTTCGCTGCAGGCATGCAGCACCTTGACCACTGTGGGGTTTTCCAGCAACGCGGCGAAGGGCCGCCAGTCGTCGATCAGCAGCGGGTCGAGCAAAAACACTCGCATACCATCGCCGATCTGCAGCAGCGCCGGGATCGGGTAGAAGGTATCCACCCGCATAAATTCGGTGTCCAAGGCCACATACGGTAACTGTTGCCAATCGGCACAATGCTGCTGCAGGCTGGCGTTATCACGAATCCAATGAATCTCTATAGTCACGCGCCTCTCCCCATGCACAATGTTATGCAGTATATATCGCCCTAGGCGAGGTTGCCCTCAAGGTTGTCGGCAGGACCCGCAGGCAACCTGCTGCGCGAGGCGCTGAAGAGCATGCCGCACCGCTGCAGCGCGCCCAATAACCATGGGCACTAAGGCTTGGCTGGCCGGCTCAAATTATATTTTCGCGTGCGATAGCCCTTAATTTTTAAGAGCATTATGCTTGGCCTATGGAAAAACCCTGCCACGTCCCCTTATCGAGTTTTGTCGACCTGTTGCTCGATGCCATCTGCGTGGTCGACGCCAAGGGGCACTTTGTCTTTGCCAGCGCCGCCTGCGAGCGCATTTTCGGCTACACGCCGGCCGAAATGCTCGGCAAGGTTGCGTTCGACCTGGTCCATCCCGAGGATCGGGCCAAAACGCTGCAGGCGGCCGAAGAGGTGATGTCCGGACAGTTACAGACCACTTTCGAGAATCGTTATGTGCACAAGGACGGCCACGTTGTCCACATCATGTGGTCAGCGCGCTGGTCGGAGGCCGATCAGCTCAGGGTGGCGGTGGCCCGCGACATCACCGTACGCAAGCATGCCGAATCGATGCAGGCGGCGCTGTACAGCATCTCCGAAGCCGCCCACGCCGCCGAAGATCTGCTTGCCCTGTTTGAGAACGTTCATCGGATCATTGGCCAGCTGCTGCCCGCCCGCAATTTATTTGTGGCGCTGTACGACGAGGCCACTGACCAGCTGAGCTTTCCCTACCATGTGGATGAGTTCGACCCGGCGCCAGCGCCGCGCTCACTCGATTCAAATACCCTCAGCGCCGAGGTGATACGCAGCGGAAAAATGCTCTTGCTCACCCCCGAGACCTTGCCGACGCGGCCCGAAACTCAACACGTCGATGTCAGCCAGCATTCGCGCTACTGGCTGGGCGTGCCGCTCCATTCGCACACAGGCACCATCGGCGCGTTGGTGGTGCAGATTTATTCGGGCAAGGCACGTTACAGCCTAGAAGATCAGGAGTTGCTGCAATTTGTCTCCACCCAGGTCGCCGATGCCATCGAGCGCAAACAGATGCATACGCGCCTGCAGTTTCTGGCTCAGCACGATCCTCTGACCCACCTGCCCAATCGCCAACTCTTGGCCGATCGCCTGAGAACCGCGCTGGCTAGGGCCCATCGTGAGCAAGGCCGCCTGGCTGTGCTGTACCTGGACCTAGACAAATTCAAGGAAGTGAACGATATTTTTGGCCATACCACCGGCGATTTATTGCTGCAGGTGGTTGCTCAGCGGCTCAAGTATTGCGTGCGCGACGCGGATACGGTTGCCCGCGTCGGTGGCGACGAGTTTGTGGTGCTGCTGTACAACATCGAGTTGCCGGAGCATGCCTGGCGTGTCGCCGAAAAAATTCGCAGCGCGCTCAACCAGCCCTTCGATCTGCTGGGCTACAGTCAATCCGTACTGCCAAGTATTGGCGTGGCGCTCTACCCCGAGCATGGTCAGGGGGAGCAGCAACTGCTCAAGAATGCCGATGCGGCCATGTATCAGGCGAAAAAAAACGGCGGCAACCAAGCCCATTCGGCGCTCGCCGACCCCGTCAACTAAGCACGCACACCGAGCACCGCCGGCGCCCTGATAAAATGACCTGCACATCGAGTCGCACGCTGCTTAGCACGCGCTCAGGCCCTGCAGCAGCAGAGCCAGGCCGCCACGCTGCCAGCCCCAGAAAATCAGCGCCAGCAGCCCGCCGAGCGTAACCAGCCCCAGCCCTTGCCAAACCCACGACCGATTCATGCTGCACTGCCGAGCGCTTGCAAGCGTTCCACCGGCTGCTCGCGCACCGGCCAGTTGAGCGCTGCGGCCAACAGGCTAAGACCGATGCAAATCTGCCAGACCAACAGGTAACTGCCGGTAAGGTCGAACACATAGCCGCCCAGCCAGCCGCCGAGAAAGGCTCCCAACTGGTGGAAAAGAAAGACAATGCCGCCGAGCATCGACAGATTACGCACCCCAAACAAGGTGGCCACGATGCCATTGGTCAACGGCACTGTTGCCAGCCACAGTAAGCCCATGCTCATGCCGAAGGCGTAGGCGCTCCAGATACTGACCGGCGCCAGTATAAAAGCGCTAATCACCAGGGCGCGGGCCAGATACAGCGCGGTTAACAGCCGCGGCTTGGACATTCGGCCGCCCAACCAGCCGGCTGCATAGGTGCCGAACACATTGAACAAACCGACCAGCGCCAGCACCGTAGTGCCTACCAACGCCGACAAATGCTGGTCCAGCAGATAGGCCGGCAGGTGCACGCCGATAAACACCACCTGGAAACCGCAGACGAAAAAACCCAGGGCCAGCAACCAGAAATCCGCATGGCCCGACGCCTCGCGCAACGCCTCGCCCAAGGACTGATCATGGGCCAACTTGGGCTGTGGCCGGTCACGCAACATGGCCACCAGCGGCAGAATCAGCGCCACCAGCAGACCCAGCACCAGCAAGGCCGCCGACCAGCCCAGCCAGCCGATCAGCCCCAGCGTGCCGGGCAGCATGGCGAACTGGCCGAACGAGCCGGCCGCCGCGGCAATGCCCATGGCCATGCTGCGATTTTCGGCCGGTACGGCGCGACTCACAGCGCCCAAAATCACCGAATACGAGGTGCCTGACAGGCCGATGCCGATCAGCAAACCGGCGCTCAAGGACAGCGTCGTCGGCGAGTCGGACAAGCCCATAAATAGCAGGCCGGCGACATAGAACAGACCGCCGACCAGCACCACCCGCGCCGCGCCGTAGCGATCCGCCAGAGCGCCGGTAAAGGGCTGGGCCAGCCCCCAGACCAAGTTCTGTAGGGCGATAGCCAAGGCAAAAACCTCGCGGCCCCAGCCAAATTCGGCACTCATCGGCGCCAGAAACAGCCCGAAGCCGTGGCGAATACCCAATGACAGGGCCAGCACCAGGGAGCTGCCCAGCAGTATCCAGAAACTTGCCCGCCATACTGCCGTCATCACTCAACCTCCCTTTAAGGCATGCCATTGTTTCAGGTTGAAACAACCGGCTTAATCAATCTATCCGCCAAACGCTAAGCGGACAGGTTTTTTATGGCTAGGTATCTAGTGTGGGTTGATGGCAAACCTACAAAAAACGAGTCACTACAATTAACAGGGATACCTCCCTCTTGAGGGCTGGGCCTTAGCCCGAAAAGACTCCCTCAACCCAACGCCAACCCCAGCAGCAGCGCGCATTCCAGCAACTCCACCAAGGCACCGGCAGTGTCGCCAGTGGTGCCGCCCAGACGCTTGAGCATCAGCCGGCGCAGCAGGATAAACAGACCCGCCGCCAGCAGCAACGCCAGCAATCCCGCCCCACCCAGTAGCAGACTGCCACAAATGCAGAGTAACAGGACTCGCCAGGCGCCGATTCTGGGCAGATAAGTGGCCAGCATCTGGCCCAAACCGCCTGGACGCACATAGGCCGTGGTGAGAAACAACGCCAGCAGCCCGGCGCGGCCGAGCATCGGCACGAGCAGCAAGGCCAGCGGTGCAAGACTCAGTTGGGCCTCAAGCAGGCTGACCAGGGCGGCGTATTTAAGCAGCAGCACCAGCACCAGCAGCACCACGGCAATCGGCCCGCTGCGTGGGTCTTGCATGATCGCCAGGCTGCGTTCCCGGTCGCCGTAACCGCCGGCCCAGGCATCGGCACTGTCGGCCAGGCCATCCAGGTGCAATCCGCCGCTAAGGCCGACCCAGAGCGTCAGCAACAGCGCCGCCTGCAAGCTCGCTGGCGTCGCGCCCAGCAGCCAGTGGCTGATGCTCAATAAGCCGCCAATCAGCAGCCCCACCAGGGGATACCACAGCAGCGAGCGGCCCTGCTGTTGCGGCGTCGGCATGCCCGCCAGACGCACCGGCAAACGGGTCAGAAATTGCAAGGCAATCAGCCAGGGAATCATGCTTGCTCACGCAACAGTCCAGCCCCCACAGCGGCTAGATCGCCCCCGGCGGCCTCGGTCGGGCATGGACCGACGCTGAGGCGAACACGCTGGGCATGCGCCACCGTGACCTGCAGCAGATCCGCCCGTGGCAGCCCCCGCGCCCGCGCCAGCAGCAGGCGCATGACCCCGCCGTGGGTGATCAGCAGCAGGCGCTCGCCGGCATACTGCGTTTGCAAGCGTTGCACTGCGCCTAGCACCCGCGCCTCGAACGCCAGCAACGGCTCGCCGCCGGGCGGAGTGAAGGCGTAGGGATCGGCCCAGAACCGGCCGAGGGCATCGGCGTCAGTTGCCATCAACTCGGCGGCGCTGCGGCCTTCCCAGGCGCCAAAATGCAACTCCTGCAGATCGGCGTCCAGACTCAGCGGCAGACCGCGCTGCTCGGCCAGCTCCTCGGCGAAACGCGCGCAACGCTGCAAGGGCGAGCTGATCAGTCGATCCCACGGCCCGGCATCCAGCACCGCCGCGCGCAACTGCGCCCAGCCCGTTTCGGTCAGCGCATCGTCGAGGCTGCCGCGCAGTCCACCACCCAGCTCAGTTTCGCCGTGGCGCAACAACTCCAGAGAGAGCGTCATAGCGGGCGCTCGGCCACGGCAGCTTCGGCAAAGGTGGCCATGTCGTTGTGCAGGCTGCAGGCCATTTGCAGGAGCGGTACGGCCAAGGCGGCACCGCTGCCCTCGCCCAGGCGCAGGCCTAGATCGAACAGCGGTTCGGCGTGCAGGGCTTGCAGCACCCGACGATGACCCGGCTCGGCGCCCTGATGGGCGAACAGCAGCCAGTCTCGGCAGGCAGGGTTCAGGCGCACCGCCATCAGCGCCGCAACGCTGCAGATATAACCGTCGACCAAGGCTGGCACGCCCTGCTGGGCGCAAGCCAGGTAGGCGCCGGCCAGGGCGACTATCTCGAAGCCGCCCAGGCATTGCAGCGCCTCGGCAGGTGCGTCGATGGCTGGCCGATGCAGGGCAAGCGCCGCCTCGATCACCGCCGCCTTGTGAGCGACACCGACGCAGTCCAGGCCGGTGCCCGGCCCCACCAGTTCGACCGCCCGGCAGTCGAGCAGCCAGCAGGCCAGGGCCGTGGCGGCGGTGGTGTTGCCGATGCCCATTTCGCCACCGATAAACAGTTCGGCCCGCGCCTGCTGCGCGCGCTGTACGCTGTCGCGGCCGGTTTGCAGGGCGCTCAGCAGTTGCGCCTCACTCATCGCCGGGCCGTGCAGAAAATTTTGCGTACCGGCGCCGACCTGCACATGGCGCACGCCCGGCAGCGGCGGCAGTGGCAATGCGGTGCCCAGGTCGATCACTTCCAGGGCTGCATCCAGCTGGCGCGCCAATACGCTGATCGCCGCCCCGCCGCTGACGAAGTTACGCAGCATCTGCCCGGTGACCGCCTGCGGGTAAGCGGACACGCCTTCGGCGACCACGCCGTGGTCAGCGGCAAAAATGCTGATCCACAGCCGCCCGACACTGGGCCGTTCGCGACCTTGCAGCGCAGCCAGATGCACCGCTACCTGCTCCAGTTGACCGAGCGAGCCGGCCGGTTTGGTCAATTGCAGCTGGCGCGTTTGCGCCTTGCTGCGCGCGACAGGGTCCAGCGATTGGCAGGGCCCCTGCCACCAGTGCAGGCTCATAAGGCGTCCCCTTTCAAGATCATCGGCAAACCCGCCACCGTGAAAATCACCCGCTCACACCGCTCGGCCAAAGCCTGATGCAACCAGCCCGCCTCGTCGACATAACGGCGGGTCAACTCGCCCAACGGCACCACGCCCAGGCCGGTTTCGTTGCTGACCAGAATGACCCGACCCGGCAACGTGGCCAGGCACGCCAGCAGCGCATCGCGCTCGGCCGCCAGACGCGGCTGGTCATCCAGCATCAGCAAATTGCTCAGCCACAGGGTCAGGCAATCGATCAGCAGGCACCTGCCCGGCGCCGCCTGCTCGCCCAGCACACGGGCCAACTCGACAGGTTCTTCCAGCAACTCCCAATGCGCCGGACGGCGCTGGCGGTGTTGCTGGATACGCGCACTCATTTCGCCGTCCAGCGCCTGGCTGGTGGCGATATAGGTCACCGCCAAGCCGGACTCATCGGCCAGTTTCTCGGCCAAGCGGCTTTTGCCGGAACGGGCGCCGCCGAGGATCAGTTCGATCATGTCATTCACTCTTGATAGGTGCGGCCCTGAGGGCCGTTGACCAAGGCACAAAAAATGTAGGAGACGGGGGACGCTCAGAGGCCGTGAAACTATCCAGCGCCGTGGCGAGCGTTCACGTCGCGCAACGTCAGCAGCGGGCGCCTGGAGGCAGTTGCAGTAGAGCGTTTTTTCACAAGCGCTCAGTCCTTGCTGTACTTCGCCACTCCGACGATGCTTCTGCGCAACGCCGGATCGCCAGCAAGCGGGTTTCTACCGAAGGCGACAGCGGCGCAAATCGAGCCCTACGCCAGCCCTGTAGCCCGGATGCAATCCGGGAAAATCGCCGATAGAAGAACCCCCGAATCCCATCCGTATATGGATTACACACCACAGAGTTCGCGCAGTTTCTGCGTATCCAGATGTGCTTCGACCATATCCGCCAGGCGTTCGATGTCGCGTTCGCGCAGGGCGTGGTAGTCCACCGCTTGCACCTCGCGCAGCCCGGACCAGCGCAGCAGCGCGCTGCAGGCCGCGCTCGACTCGAACAGGCCGTGCAGGTAGCTGCCGAGCACCTGGCCGTCAGCGCTGAGCGCACCGTCGCTACGACCGTCGTCCAGCTGCACGGCGGCCGTTTCCAGGGCAACGCCGCGGCTGACGCCGGCATGGATTTCATAGCCAGACACTCGCGCATTTTCCAGACAGAGGTGGCCGCGCACATTGCGCAGCTGTTTCTCGGGTTCCAGCACGGTGACAAAATCCAGCAGGCCCAAGCCCTGGCTGCTGCCGGCAGCGCCTTCCAGACCAAGCGGATCGTTGATCTGCTGGCCGAGCATCTGCAAGCCGCCGCAGATGCCCAGCACCTTGCCGCCATAGCGCAGGTGCTTGTCGATGACCGCGTCCCAGCCCTGCTCACGGAGAAACGCCAGGTCGGCGCGCACGCTCTTCGAGCCAGGCAGGATGATCAGGTCGGCGGCCGGGATTGCTTGGCCGGGACCGACGAAGCACAGCTCGACCTGCGGGTGCAGGCGCAACGGATCGAAGTCGGTGTGATTGCTGATGCGCGGCAGCACCGGCACCAGCACCTTGAGCGTCTCGGCTGCCTTGGCGGTCTGCCGGGTATCGATGGCGTCCTCGGCTTCCAGGTGGAAGTCCATCAGGTACGGCAGCACGCCGAGCACTCGTTTGCCGGTGCGCGCTTCCAGCCAGTCCAGGCCCGGTTGCAACAGGGCGATATCGCCACGAAAACGGTTGATCACGAAGCCCTGAATGCGCGCCTGTTCCGACGCACTGAGCAATTCGAGGGTGCCAATCAGATGGGCGAAAACGCCACCCTTGTCGATGTCGGCGATCAAAATCACCGGGCAATCCACCGCTTCGGCAAAGCCCATGTTGGCGATATCGCCCGCGCGCAGGTTGATCTCTGCCGGCGAGCCGGCGCCTTCGACCATCACCACCGCATAGGCGGCACTCAGGCGTTGGTGGGACTGCAAGACGGCCCGCATCGCCACCTGTTTGTAGTCGTGATAGGCCACGGCTTCCATGCTGCTGATCGCCCGACCATGAATGATCACCTGAGCGCCGGTATCGCTGTTGGGCTTGAGCAGCACCGGGTTCATGTCGGTGTGCGGCGCCAGCCCGGCGGCCTGGGCCTGCACCGCCTGGGCGCGGCCGATCTCGCCACCGTCGGCAGTCACGGCGCTGTTCAACGCCATGTTCTGCGGCTTGAACGGCACCACAGCAATGCCTTGGCGCTTGAGCCAGCGACACAGGGCGGTTACCAAGGTGCTTTTACCGGCATCGGACGTGGTGCCTTGCACCATCAAGGTACTCATTGATAAACCTCATTTTTAGGCGCGGGGTTATCCGCGATTGACTGCTCAAACTCACCGGCAATGCCGCGAACACCTTCGCGCCGGCACATGCGCAACGCCTGCTCCAAACGTCGCCAATCTGCCGCGTTGGCGGGCAGGCCGAAACGCAGACTGGGACCGTCGAACAGACGGATCAAAATGCCCTGGCGAGCGAGAAGCTCATGCACCTTCGCGGCGCCGGGCGTGCAACAGAACTGAAAGAGTGCGCAGCCTCCGGTCGGCGCTAAACCCTGTGTCCGTAACAAAAGCGCCAGCTGTTCAGCATCGGCGGTTAGCTGTTGGCGCTGGCGCTGTTGGCCGCGCGAGTCCAGCAGCAACTCAGTGGCCACGGCCCGCGCCGGACCGCTGATCGTCCAGGGGCCGAGCAACTCGGCTAACTGGTCGAGCAGCGCAGGCTGCGCCAGCACAAAACCCAGGCGAATCCCGGCCAGACCGAAGAACTTGCCGAACGAGCGCAACACAATCAGCCCGGGTAAATGGCTATACGGCGCCAGGCTCTGCTCGGGCGTGCAATCGATAAAGGCCTCGTCGACCACCAGCCAGCCGCCGCGCTCGGCCAGGCGCGCATGCCAGCTCAGCAGTTGCTCGGGGGCGAAACGCCGGCCCGTGGGGTTGTTCGGATTGATCAGCAGCAGCACGTCCAGCGTGTCCAGGCTCGCCTCAATGCCGACTTCTTCGAGCAACTGAAGCGCATGACCCTCGCGCTGCCAGGCCGCCGCATGCTCGGCATAGGCCGGCGAGATGATGCCGACCCGAGCGTTGCGCCGTAATCGCGGCAGTGCCTGGATCGCCGCCTGGGAGCCAGCCACCGGGAGCAGATTGGTCACCCCGTAATAGTTGCGGGCGGCAACTTCCAGGCCGTCTTCCAGTTCGGGCAGACGTGTCCACGCCGTCGCGGGAATAGCCGGCAGTGCCCAACCATAAGGGGCGATACCGGTGGACAGATCCAGCCAGTCGCGCAACGGAATGCCAAACTTCAGCGCCGCCGCGCGCAAGCGGCCGCCATGCTCAAGCACGATAAAACCCCCATAGCACCAGCAGCGCCAGCCACAGCAGCACGCCGCCGTAGACCAGATTGAGCGCCCGCTCGATATCCCGCGCCCGCGCTGGCGGGCCCTCACCCAATTGCGGCCGCTGGTGCAATTCGCCGTGATACTCGGCCGCGCCACCCAGGCTGACGCCGAGCGCACCAGCACCGGCGGCCATCACCGGGCCGGCGTTGGGGCTGTCCCACTGCGGCGCCTGCTGCCGCCAGCAGCAAAGAGCCAAGGTAGTCTTGCCGAGCAGCGCATAGGTCAGCGCCACCAGCCGCGCCGGAATGTAGTTGAGCACATCGTCGATCTTCGCCGCGGCCCAGCCGAAGCGCTCGAAACGCGGATTGCGATAGCCCCACATGGCGTCCAGGGTGTTGCTCAGGCGATAGAGCACCACACCCGGCGCACCGGCGACGAGGAACCAGAACAGCGCGGCGAATACCGCATCCGAGCCGTTCTCCAGCACCGACTCGGTGCCGGCGCGCGCCACGCCCGATGCATCTAGTTCCGCGGTGTTGCGGCTGACCATATAGCTGACCCGCTCGCGCGCCAGTTGCAGATTCCCCAGGCGCAGGGCTTGGGCCACCGGCAGGGCATGCTCGCCCAGGCTCTTCAAGCCGAGGGCGGCATACAGGGCCAGAATGTCCACCGCCCAACCGAATACCGACACCTGGGCGAGCACGCCGACCAGCAGGGTCAAGGGCAGTACCGCCAGGCACCAGGCGCTGACACCATGACTGCGCCAGCCACCACCGCTAGCATTGAAACGCTGTTCGATGCGCTCGGCCATGCGCCCGAAGGCCACCAGCGGATGCCAGCCTTTCGACTCGCCAAGGGTTGCATCCAGCGCAACGCCGGATAAAGCGGCAAGTACAAGGCTCAAGCCCATGCCTCGCCTACGTTGTTCAATGGCCAGCTAGAAGCTCCGGCTTTTGCGCAGTAGGGCCGTGTTACGTCCAACAGGCTGCTAGGCATGCGTCCCCCATTGATCCTGAAACAGCAACTCACTCAGTGGGCGCGGCTCTGCCCAGCCCTGCTGCACCAGCATCGGCGCGTCGTAGAACGCCACCACCGGCCCCAGACAGAGCACCGCCAACGGCTTGCTGCCGGGCGGCATGCCCAGCAACTCGGCCAACGTCAGCGGCTCGAACAATGAAACCCAGCCCATGCCCAAGCCCTCGGCGCGGGCGGCGAGCCAGAGATTCTGAATCGCGCAGGCCATCGACGCCAGGTCCATTTCCGGCAGGGTGCGGCGGCCGAACACATGCCCCTCACGCCCGTCCATCAGTGCCACCACCAGCAACTCGGCGCAGTCGCGGATGCCCTCGACCTTGAGCCGCATGAATTCGCCGGAGCGCTCGCCCAGGGCCTCGGCGGTGCGCAGCCGCTCCTCGTCCACCAGGCCATGGATCGCCTCGCGCAATGCTGGGCGGGTGATGCGGATAAACCGCCAGGGCTGCATCAAGCCGACACTGGGCGCCTGGTGCGCCGCCTCAAGCAGCCGCGCGAGCAGTTCCGGTGCCACCTCGCCGCCGCTGAAGTGACGCATATCGCGCCGCTCGGCGATGGCCCGATAGACCGCCGCGCGCTCCTCCGGGCTGAAGGCCTTCTCGCTCATAGCTGGTGACTCGGGCGAAACAGCGCGGCAGCGGCGACGGGGTCTGAAGGCAAATAAAAGTGGATATAGGAGGCCGTCAGCCGGCCCAGCCGATAGACCGCTTCGGCCGTGCGCTTATAGTTCGGACACTCGCCACGGGCGATGGGCGCAAGCTCCGTGGTCAGCGCCGAATGGTGGAAGGTGTGGCCGCGCAGGCGTCCCTCCGGCAATTCGACCTCCTGCAACGCCAGGGCGGTCAGGCGCGGCTGCAGGGTTGCCTCCCCGGCCAGCAAACCGAGCATCTGGCCGTTGCTGCCCTGCTTATCGGTCAACTTATTGAGCAGATAAAGCATGCCGCCGCATTCGGCGTGAATCGGTTTGCCGGCGGCATGGTGCGCACGGATCGCAGCCGCCATGGCTTGGTTGGCTTGCAACTGTGGCAGGTGCAACTCTGGGTAACCGCCAGGCAGGTACAGGCTGTCGACTTCGGGCAATGCGCTGTCAGCCAACGGCGAGAAGAAACACAACTCGGCGCCCAGTTCTCCCAGCAGATCCAGATTGGCTTGATAGAGAAAAGCAAAGGCGCTGTCACGTGCCACGCCAATGCGTACGCCGGCCAGCAGCGGCTCGACAGTGCGCAATTCGGGCACGGCGAATTCGACCGGCGGCGGCAAGGCCACATCGGCACTGGCGGCCAGGGCGTCGGCGGCGGCATCCAGGCGCGCATCCAAATCACACAGTTCTTCGGCCTGGATCAGGCCCAAATGGCGGCTGGGCAACTCGACTGCGGCGCTGCGAGGCAAGGCGCCATACCAGCGGATCGAATCGGGCACGGCATCGCGCAATATCTCGCCATGCCGCGCACTGCCGACCCGATTGCCAAGCACCCCGGAGAACGGCAGATCCGGTTGAAAAGTCGCCAGACCATGGGCCAGGGCGCCGAAGGTCTGGGCCATGGCCGAGCCGTCGATCACCGCCAGCACCGGCACATTGAAGTGTCGCGCCAGATCGGCCGCCGACGGCGTGCCATCGAACAACCCCATCACCCCTTCAACCAGAATCAGATCAGCCTCGCCCGCCGCCTGCCAGAGCAGGCGGCGACTCTCGGCTTCGCCGACCATCCATAGATCAAGCTGATACACAGGCGCACCGCTGGCGCGGGCGAGGATCATCGGATCGAGAAAATCCGGCCCGCACTTGAACACCCGTACCCGCTTGCCCTGACGCGTATGCACGCGCGCCAGGGCGGCGGTGACCGTGGTCTTGCCCTGACCCGAAGCGGGCGCGGCAATCAAGAGTGCCGGGCAGTGGCGTGGCGCGCTCATATCTGCACCTGCCTCGCTGTGGAAGCGGACCTGTCCACGAATTGGGCTTCGCGGCTGAAGCCGCTCACATCAAATAACCCATCTATCATTGATTTTACGGGTGAAATTAATTTGTGCAGACGTGGCCGGAGGTTGTGGTGTTTTATCCGCGAACATTCTCGAATGAGCGAAAGCTTCGCGAATAAATTCGCGCCTACAGGTGCCCATAAGCCGACAGACACAATTACCTTCAGTGTGCTGCGCGATAGCGCTTCGTCGCAGACGGCGGGCCAACGCCCACACAGCATCAGCCGTGCAGCGTCCATCAAAACTCCACGCCTTTCTGAGCCTTCACGCCGGCTTTAAACGCATGCTTGACCAGGCCCATTTCGGTGACGGTATCCGCCGCCTCTATCATCTCAGGCAAGGCGCCACGGCCGGTCACCACCACATGCTGCAGCAACGGCCTGGCCTCGATGTCGGCGAGCACCGTTTCCAGCTCCAGGTAGCCGTATTTCAGGGCGATATTCAGTTCATCCAGAATTACCAGACCAATGCCCGGATCACTCAGCAACTGCGCGGCGACCACCCAGGCTTCACGGGCCTTGTCGATATCGCGCTGGCGGTCCTGGGTGTCCCAGGTAAAGCCTTCGCCCATGACGTGGTAGCTGACTTCATTTGGAAAGCGCCGGAAAAAGGTTTCCTCGCCGGTGCTGGCTGCACCCTTGATGAACTGCACCACGCCGACCTTGATGCCGTGACCGAGGGCACGCGCAACCATACCGAAGGCGCTGCTGCTTTTGCCCTTGCCATTGCCGCTGTGCACCAGCAGCAGGCCGTATTCATCCTGAGCCTGGGCGATTTTCTCGTCGATCAGCGCCTTCTTGCGCGCCATGCGTACCTTGTGCCGCGCGTCACGTTCGCTCGACTCGGTCATCATTTGACCTCGGTGCGCATCTGCGCCAACTGCCAGGACCGGGCGCCGACATACAACACCGCGGCCAGGCCGATATACAACGCTAGGTTGCCCAGATAACGCGGGTAATAGATCGAAATACGCTCGGCCAGCAAGGCCAGGGTCGGCTCCGGATAACGACCGGAGAAGAACAGAAAACCGCCACCTGAGAACAGGTAACAAACCAGCGCACTGACCGCCACGGTTGCCGCCAACAGCGCCAGGCTGCTCAAGCGATCACTGTGCCAGCCGGCATACAAACGACCGCCCAGCCACAGCGAGCCGTAAGCCGGAACCAGCAGCCAGTAAGCCGGCGACATGCACCAATCGCTGACCCCAGCCCATTGAATGGCGGCGAAATCCAGCAGGGATGCCTCGATAAACAGCGCCGGAAATACCCAGCGCGGCGTGAGCAGTACACCCGCCAGCACGAATACCGCCCAGGATGCGCTGGGCAGGTTGACCGTGGCGAAGTGCTGACCGCGGGTCATGGCCATCAGCGCCGCCAGCGCGATGCCGATCAGCAGTTGGGTTCGGGGTGACAGCGTTAGCATTTGTTCAATCTCCGGATGGCTCAAGGGGTAATTCGTGGCCGGTCTGGGTCAGTGCTGGTTTCGTGCTGGTGCTTTTGTCGAAGCCCTCCACGAAGCCAACCCATTACACAGACCGGGCCTTTAAACGTCGCAGCGCAACGCGGCATAGTCGGGCGCAGTCGCGGCTGTACAGCCCTTACAGGGCTTGATAGCGCACGCTCAGGTACAGCGCCTGGCCCGGCTGGTTATAGCCTTCGGCGGTCTCGTAATCGGCATCCAGCAGGTTGGCGACTCGGGTTTGCAGGCGCCATTCGGGGCTGAGGCGGTATTCGCCGCGCAGGTCCAGGGTGGCGAAGCCGGATAATTCCTTGGTGTTGGCCAGGTCGTCGTAGCGCTGGCCTTCGGCGTGCAGGCTGGCGCCGACGCTGAAGGCGCCAAGGCGACGATCCAAATCCAGGTTGAAGATCTGCTTGGCGCGACGGGCCAGTTCGTTGCCGTCATTGGCGCCGCTGGAACGGTTCTCCGGCTCCATCAAGGTGTAGTTGGCGTTCCAGTCGATACTCAGCAGTTGGCTGGCGAGCACCAGCTCGACGCCGCGAATGCGTGCTTCGTCGACATTGGCCGGGGCGCGGATGCTTGAGTCATAGGCAATCAGATCGTCGATGCGCGTGCGGAAGGCGTTGACCGCCCATTGTCCCCAGCCGTGCTGGCCGGCCAGACCGACTTCCAGGCTGCGCGAGGTTTCCGCATCCAGTTCGGGGTTGCCGTAGCCTGGGTAGTACAGCTCGTTGAAGGTCGGCGCCTTGAACGCCGTACCGTAGCTGATGGTCGCGCGCAGCTCATCGCTCAAGGCATAGCCATAGCCGATATTGCCGGTGTCGTACTTGCCGAACTGCTGGTTGTCGTCACGGCGCAGCGACAACTGCCAGTCATGTCGGTCGGCTGTGCCGAGGTACTGCACGAAGGTGCCCGTGTTATCGCGCGAGTCTTCGGCGTAGGGCTCGGTGCCATTGACCTCGTCGAGCTGGTAGTCGGCGCCCAGGGTCAGGGTATGCCCCACGGCCAGGGTCAGGTCGTTCTGCCAGCTGAGACTGTCGCGGCGGCTGTCAAAGCGCGAGTAAAAGTCCCCGTCTTGATAGGCGTCGGATTTGTCTTCGCTGCGCCCGGCTTGCAGGGTGACCAACCACGGCTCAAGCGGCGAAAAGCGCGCACGAGTACCGAACACCCGCGATTCGCCATTGGCGTTAGCGCGAAAACCCGAGGTGCGCGCGCGATTGACCTGGTCGTAGTCGTTGTGCGATTTGGCCTGGAGCAGATTGGCATCCAGCGCCAAGCCGTTGTCGAAGCGATAGCCGGCGCTCAGCGCGGCGGACAAGTTTCGATAGCCGTCGGTGTCGTCTTCATAGCCACGGGTAGCGGCCGATTTGACGTTGACTCCGTCGCTATCCGAACCGCTAAGGCCCAGGCTGTACCAGCCCTTGCCGTCGCCGCCGGAGACCCCAACACTGCCGGTTTGGCTGTTCTGACTGCCGTAACCAACCGAGAAGAACGGCTTGGCGCCGTCGCCATCACCCTTGCGGGTAAAAATCTGAATCACCCCGCCGATGGCTTCCGAGCCGTACAAACTGGAACGCGGCCCGCGCACAACCTCGATACGCTCGATCAGTTCCAGCGGCAGGTCTTGCAAGGCCGCGCCACCGGAGGTAGCCGAGCCGATCTTGATGCCATCGATCAGCACCAGCACATGGTCGGACTCGCTGCCGCGCATAAACAGCGAGGTGGATTTACCCGGCCCGCCGTTATTGGTGAAAGACACCCCCGGCACTCGCTTGAGCAACTCGGGTACGGACGTGGCCTGGCTCTGCTCGATCTGCGCGCGATCAAAGACCGTCACTGCTGCCAGGCTCTGCTCGGCGGTTTGCGTGGTACGGGTGGCAGTTACCGATTGCGCTTGCAAAAGGGTGGGGGCGGCGGTTTGCGCCAGGGATAGATCAGATACCGCCCACAGCAGAATTGCTGTCAGCGCCAGAAGGGACTTACTCATTGCGTTGGATGCTCCGTCGCACTCACCCGAGCGACTTAGGCTAGGAAAGGCATACGGAGCAAGGGGCGGGCGCATGGCATGGCACACAAGGCGCAGCCCACGCGCCAGCCACCGCCCTCCGCGATGCCATGGACTGCAACAGGCCGGTCTCCGGGCTTACGAGTGGCGAACTAAATGTTCAGATCGCCACCAAGCGCACCTTCCCATGCCGGTATCTGGTGGACCTTAACGTCTATCAAGTAGCGTTAAGTCCGGCAGATATTCGGAGCACAGTGGTTGAAAAAGCGCTGGTTTGACTCGTTTACCGTTGCGGGGGCAGCGTCGGAATGGTTTGGCCAAAATAGGCCAAAGGCACCGACTTCCCTGTTTCACCCCTCGAACGCATCGCGTTGGGGGCACCTGTTGCAAGGCGCGCAGAGTAGAGATTTGCCGGCGCAGCGTCAATCAGATGACGGCTCGCCGCTCAGAAGACCTGGTGGGCCTGGCGCAAACCGCATCACGCTAAGGGTCACGCCTTTGACCTGCCGCTCAACACATGTCCCTGGATTACGATGCGAACGAGCACAGTCTGGCACGCTTCACTCAATCGGATTTTTTAGCCGAAGCGCGCCGCTAAGGCAGGTATGCTGTGCACCATGACGAATGCCATTACCTCCCTACTGCAGATTTCCGACACCCATTTCGGCACCGAACAGTCCGCAGTGGTGGCGGCTCTGGAAGCCCATGTGCGCGAACAAGGCGCCGACCTGTTGGTGCTCTCCGGTGATATCACCCAGCGCGCCCGGGGTGGTCAGTTCGCCGCTGCTAAGGCATTTATCCAGCGTCTGCAAAGTTATGGTATTCCCAGCAGCCTGGTGATTCCGGGCAACCATGACCTGCCGCTGTTCAATGTGCTGTCGCGTTTTCTGGCGCCCTACGACCAGTATCAGGCGCATTTCGGCGAGGATCTGGAGCCCAGTTTCGAGAACGATCAATTACTGGTGATTGGCCTCAATACCACCCACCCCAAGCGTCACAAGGACGGGCTGGTGACCCATGAGCAGGTCGAGTCGGTAACCCAGCGCCTGCTGAAGAGTGATCCGCGCAAGTTGCGAATAGTGGTGGCCCATCAGCCGTTCGGCTCGCTGGTGCTCAGCGATCTGGATAACCTGCAACACGGCGCCTTGGCGGCGCTTACCCGCTGGGCCGATGCGGGCCTGGATATCGTCATGGGCGGGCATATCCATTTGCCCTACGTGCTGCCGCTGCGCAAGCAGTACCCCAGCCTGTCCAGGGAAATCTGGACCGTCCAGGCTGGCACCGCTCTGTCGTCACGAGTGCGCGGTAGTGCACCCAATTCCTTCAACCACCTCTATCTGGACAGCCGCGCCGGCAAGCAGGTGTCAGTCGAACGCTGGGATTATCGAGGCGATGGCGCGCACGGCCAGTTCGTATTGGGCGAGCGCTTCGAGCTGGACTGGAACACCCAGCGCTAAACGCGCCCTTCCCGCGCTGCGCTGTGGAAGTGGCCTTGGCCGCGAATCCTGTTTCGCCTCATACCCGGCCAAAGCCAGCAGTGCCCGAAAAACCGGCAGCCCCTTAGCACGCGATTTTTTACGCCCTGTGGCCACCACTCCGCTCAGGGGTTGTGCGCTAGCTGCCCGCTGTCGAGTATCCGTCGTGCATTCAGATAGCTGCTGCGCCAGTAGCTATTGCTCAAGCTGTCCAGACGCACGGTGCCGCCGCTGGAGGGCGCATGCACGAAGCGGCCTTCGCCCACATAGATGCCTGCATGGCTGACCTGGCGGCCGCCGCTAGTGGCGAAGAACAACAGATCGCCGCTCTGCAATGATTGGCGCGCTACTTGCGGCACGGCCATGCCTTGCAGTGCGCGGGTGGTACGTGGCAGTTGGATTCCTGCGGCATTTTGGTAGACGTAACCGATCAGCCCGCTGCAATCGAAGCCACTGTCCGGGGTGTTGCCGCCATACCGGTACGGCGTGCCTACCAGGCCCAGGGCGCGAAACAGCACATCCTCAGACGCCGGCGAAAAGTCCTGGGACGTGGCCACTGCGTGGGGTTCAAGCGAAGGCGAATGGCTCGAGCAGGCGCTAAGCAGCGCGGCAAAAACCAAGGTAGTGAGACGGGCAAGAAAGACAAAACGAGCCGTGGCGAGCATATGAAGCAATCCTGAGCGATGGTGCCGCCTACTCTGCCGCCAGCAGACAGCCCGCGCAAGGAGTGCGCGATGTCAGGCGGTCAGCGTTGCAGCGTCGCTTGCACGTTCGGCGCCATGGCCAGAGCGCGTTTAGCCTCGATAAAGGTGCGGTTCCAATAGCCGCTATCCAGGCTATCGACGCGCACACCACCGCTGCGGCTGCTAGAAGAATGAATAAACTGATCGTCGCCCAGATAGATACCGGCGTGACTGACGCGACCGCGACCATTGGTACTAAAGAACAACAAATCGCCCGGTTCCAATTCGCTGCGAGCCACCAACGGCGCATCAATCTTGATCATCTCGCGCGTTGAACGCGGCAATTTCAGTTCGGCTTCGCGCTTGAATAGATAACCGATAAAACCGCTGCAATCGAAGCCCGCACTCACCGAACTGCCCCCGTAACGGTAGCGCGTACCAACCAAGGATAAACCGCGGGCCAAAATATCCGGAGCCGCTGTCGGCAATACCTGCTCGTCATCGATGACCAGGCTATCGCTTGAAGAATGGTCCTGCTCGTCTTGTGCAGCTCGCCTCTTTTGCGCTGCCGAAGCGTGTGCCGGGGCTTTAGCGCTAACGACGCGGGAGTTTTGCGAGGACGCATGCGGCGACGGTGTCGGCGGATTACCGGCACAAGCAACCAGCAGAAAGCCAAGGGCGAGGGGCAGCAGGGGTGCGTAGCGCTTTAGCATAAGCACGATTGTGTCTGAAATTAAGAGGGACGAGACTATGCCGCCTATGGTTCTAATTTGCAAATTCAATCGAACGTGATGTGACTTTACGTTTTTAACAAAACGTCTAAAAGCGCCCGATCAGAGGCACGGCTAGCAAAATCTACATCCAGTCACCCTCATCTGAACTTTGCCCACCCAAGGCACACGCCATGCACGACCTGCTTAATCCGACCAGCTCAAAGGGTGTCGAGCGCATCGGCGTCAAAACTGCACAAGTTCTGGCCTCAGGTGCCTAATGATTGACCGTACACGCCAGCATCACAGACAGCTGGCACAGCGGCCGACCGCTTTGCGCATGCCACTGATTGAACACCGCCTGCACCGCGGCCAGGTCTTTGCGGCTGGTAGGAACCTTGTCGATCACCTGCTGGGCCTTGAGCGCGGCGACCACATCTTCGCTGGGCATAAACGTGTCCTTGCCGGCCATGCGCAAAAAACTCGGCGCCGACAATCCGCCCATCTGGCTGCCGTGCGTGGCCAGGTATTTCCACAGGCCGACGATATCGGTCACCGGCCAGTCGGCAATCAGCGCGCCGAAACGACCCTTTTCCTTAACCACATCCAGTACGAACTGCGCGTTGCGCGGCACACTTTTGAGCTTGTTCAAATGACGGATCAGGCGGGCATCCTGCATCAACCGCTCAAGGTGTTCGGCGCCCATCAGAACGACTTTTTCTGGATCAAAACCGAAAAAAGCTGCCTCGAAAACCGGCCACTTTGAGTCGACTAGGCTATGGCGCAGACCGGCGCGAAATACCCTTAGAGCAATCAGCGACAGATAGCGGTCGTTGCCTAAGGCGCGCAGCTGCGCAGCCGAACGGGGCTGCGGCAAGTGCGCCTCCAGAGCGGCCGTGGAGCCAAAACGGTTCAGGCAGTATTCATTCAGCCATTGATAGTCGCGCATAAATCGCCCTTGAATAAATGCAGTTTAAGCTCCCGGACGAATCAACGCAGGCCGCCTCCCCAGCACGCAACTTTAACGCGCGGCGCCTCGTCAGAGGCTGATCAGGGTTCAGAGGTTTAGCAAATTAACGAAGCGTGAGGCGGCGTTTTCATCGATGCGCAGATTGGTAAAATCAAACAGTTTGCGGTCGGCCAACTGCGAAGGAATGACGTTCTGCAGGGCGCGGAACATGCTTTCGCTGCGACCGGGAGAGGTGCGCTCCCAATCCTGCAGCATGTCCTTGACCACCTGCCGCTGCAGGTTTTCCTGTGAGCCGCAGAGATTGCAGGGAATGATCGGAAATTGCTTAAAGGTAGCGTAAGCCTGAATGTCCTTCTCGCTGCAATAGGCCAGCGGACGGATCACCACGTTGCGGCCATCGTCGGCGCGCAGCTTGGGCGGCATGGCCTTGAGGGTGCCGCCGTAAAACATATTAAGGAAGAAGGTTTCCAGTATGTCGTCGCGGTGATGCCCCAACGCCATTTTGGTAGCACCGATTTCGTCGGCGAAGGTATAGAGCGTGCCCCGGCGCAGGCGCGAACATAGCGAACAGGTGGTTTTGCCTTCCGGGATCTTTTCCTTGACCACCGAATAGGTATCTTTTTCCACGACGTGATAGGCAACGCCCAACGCCTGTAGATAAGCGGGCAGCACCTCCTCGGGAAAGCCTGGCTGCTTCTGATCCATATTAACAGCGACTATCTCGAAGCGGATGGGCGCGACTTTCTGAAAATGCAGCAAGACATCCAGCAGCGTATAGCTGTCCTTGCCGCCAGACAGGCAGACCATCACCTTGTCGCCATCCTCGATCATATTGAAGTCAGCCACGGCTTCGCCAGCCTGACGGCGCAAACGTTTTTGCAGCTTGTTTTGGTTAACTGAAAGAGTGCCCATGGTGCGCTGAAAATCCGGGAGAGCGAAAGCCGAGTATTTTACCCAGAAAGTGCTGCCAGCCCTACCCCGTGGCCAGATATTGAGGCCGGACGTTGTTGAGCAAGCCCACACAGAGTGCTCGCACGCGGCCCTACACCCGGCAAAACGAACTCACGGCTATGCTAGTCTCGGCTTATGAATTGCACCTTAAACCCCTCGCTAGACCTTGCCGGACAGTTGCTCGAATTGCTTCGCCAAGCCCCCGAAGGCTGCAGCGAATACCTGTTGATCCAGCAGTTGAAGGCACGCCACTCAACGCATATTAAGCGCCTACCACTGACCGATCCGCTGATGCTATTTCGCACACACTTTCTGATATTCAATGCCCTATATCGGCTGCGTGATCGACTGTGGCAGGAGCAAAACGCGCATTTGCAGATTGGTCCGCTGAACGTGCAATTGCTGCCTTATCAAGCCGGTAGTGCAGCGCTAAGCCAACACGATTCGTTACGCGAGTACTACCTGGATCTGCGGCACTTGGAGGAAACCGACGAGCCGGAAGTGACACGGCTACTAAGCAGCTTTTGGGACCGTTTGCAGGCCGGCGAGGATCAACGCGCGGCGCTGGAACTCTTCGAACTGGACGATTCCAGTCAGCCACTTGCTCTCGCTACCGTCAAATACCGCTATCGACAGCTGGTCAGCCAACACCATCCCGACCGAGGCGGGAGTCACGAACGGTTGCAATCTATCAATCTGGCAATGGAAATACTCGAACGCTATTACCGGTAGGATTTAAAGAACGACTCGCTCTATGTGTATGGTCCTTACTGTGGGCTTCACGTGCCTATACTGCGACATAAGGTCGCAGAGGTTTGGTGCTAAGCACCTATTCGGGTGCTGCGCTGGGGGACGGCCACCACACTAAGAGGGGAATTCAATATGATCCATCACGTCTGGGGCCTCTTCACGCGCCCCGATCAAAAATGGCAGGAAATACGCGGCGAAAAAGAAACGATCGGTCATATGTATATGAGCCATGTCTTAATCTTGGCTGCTATACCGGCGATTTCTGCGTATATCGGCACAACCCAAGTTGGCTGGTCGGTCGGGAGGGGAGACCCCGTAATGCTGACCCAGGCCAGCGGCATACAACTCACCTTGATGGCTTACTTGGCTATGGTCGCTGGCGTTGCGGTAATGGGCGCTTTTATTCAATGGATGTCGCGCACCTATGATGCCAGCCCTACCATGACGCAATGTATTGTGTTCGCTGCTTACACTGCCACCCCATTGTTCGTCGGTGGATTGGCTGCGCTCTACCCGAGCATCTGGATAGCCCTGCTCGTCGGCACGATAGCCATTTGTTACTCGGTTTATCTGTTGTACATCGGCATTCCAGCTTTTATGAAGATTCCAGCGGAGGAAGGATTCATGTTCTCCAGTTCAGTGATGGCAGTCGGTCTGGTTATGTTGGTCTCAATGATCGTCACGTCAGTTATTTTCTGGGGTCATGGCATTGGCCCGGTCTACACCAACTGATCTCACTGCCTATCGGGCGTAAGTGTCTGCTTGTTGTTTCCATCGCCCAAAAACAAACCCCCCAGCCGCTTACGCGAGTGGGGGGTTTGGAATTCAAGCTTGACGATGACCTACTCTCACATGGGGAAACCCCACACTACCATCGGCGATGCGTCGTTTCACTACTGAGT
>Ga0314772_1000044_pt1 | contig 71105 bp, 74 predicted proteins | sample MetaGCBIW2018_FD_204520 | JGI IMG/M metagenome (GOLD analysis project Ga0314772, IMG submission 204520) | Cryopeg brine microbial communities from Beaufort Sea near Barrow, Alaska, United States - CBIW 2018 | ecosystem: Environmental > Aquatic > Marine > Coastal | place: USA: Alaska | collected... | reverse complement strand
TGCCTATTTCGATCGGCTGGGTGTGCCAAGACTCTCATGACCTCAACTTCTCGAACCGCCCGGTGCGGACCCGCATGCCGGGTGGTGTGGGAGGGGCGGAGCCTCATGGCTCCCCCCTATCCCGATTTGGATGGCAAAGAATTACAGATGCAGGTTCTGATTGCTTTCAGCCTCGGGGTTAACCGTCCTCCCAGGCGATGGCCCGGTAATCGAATTCGCCTTCAATGGTGGGTTTTACAATTCGGAAATAGGGTGAGGCATCAAAGTCTCTTGGGGTGAACAAAGAGTGGTGCTTAACCCGAAAACGCTCGCGCACGCAGTCGGCACAGTCAGGATCGTTGGCGGGAAGTGTTTCTACGACCGGCAGAATCGGATAGCGCAGCTGCTGAAAACCTTCGGCAATGAACGTTGAACAGATCGCCCGGGTGGGATCGCCGCTTCCGAAGGCGAGCAGTTTGTGCCTGTAGCGGGTTGGCACCGGAGGCGTTGACCACAGGTAACGGGCCAGATCAAACACGTTTTTCATATCGTACTGATGGCCGAGCCTGCTGCACGCGTATTCAGTAAGCGTTCTGATGTCCGTGTCGCTTAACCCGACCGGGCGACAGATGCGGGTGTGGGCGTGTCGGTAATAGCAAAGTGGGAGCGGGCGAATACCGTTCTCAAGGTCCGCCTCAACCAGCGCGTGAGCTTCACCATCACCCGATGTTCCAAGTCCGGCATTCGGTCCAAGGTAAAGCGCAGCGTGAGACCAGGTGGACTGAGTCAGGTACTTGATGGCAACGCTGATCCGCGTGTTACCCTCTACCAGCAGAACGTCTCCGGGTTGAAGAGTATTCACCATTGCTTCCCAGGTTGACGTTCTGATGGAGTGCCGGGAAACTTCCTTCGAAAGGTAAGCGGCCAGGCGCCTCGAAAGCCAATTCAATAACATGCCGTACCCCGGTTGTTTGTCTTTGTTGATGTAGTGATAGCACAGACAAACAGCCGCGAATACGGTTGCAGTACCCGCTGATCGTGCCTAGGCGGTAGCTAGAACGGGTTTCCGCGACAGTGTCAGCGTGTCGTATTCACGCAACAGGAACAGCGCAGCGCAGGCGGCCAGCATTGGCCAGGCAGCAAAGAACAAAAGGTTATCGAAGGGCTGGAGGTATTTGCTGAATGCCGAGAGGGTAGATGCCCCATGAAAGATCAGGATCGCGCCATAGGTCCAGGTTTTAAACAGTCCCAGTACGAATGCAAAAATCAGCACAAGCTGGGCGGCGCCTATCGCATAGAAGGCGCTTTCGCCGAGGCCTCCCAGCCCATAGAACGCGGTAAAGACTTGAGCCGTGTGTTCGGGCTGGACGAACTTGTCCAGGGTCCAGACCAGGAAAACGATGAATACACCGAGTCTGAGTAGCAAAAGTGCGAGAGGTAACTGTTTAGGCATTTCTCTTTCCTTTGGTTTTTGAATGATCGTTCCAAAGACAAAGGATTGTAAGGTAAGTTCCAGAAAAGGCGAAGATTTGTAACAAATTGGAAGACCCGGTGTTTAGGTCGGTCGTATCACTCACTATTCACTGAGGCTTGAATGATTGCTAACTGTTTGCTTTTCAGAGGGGACCTCAAAGAGGCGCTAAGAATGGCAGCCAGCCATGGCACGCCCAGACGTGCCATGGCTGGCTGCGGCGGCAAGCAAAGAGCGTCTGCGTTTACTCGATGACTTCGCTGATCTGAATCGTCGGCTGTACATTGGTGAAATTCGGGATATCCCCCAGGATCTCTTTGGCGTGGGGCCCGAACGCCGCCTCGAAATCACTGACGGAGTCAAAATACAGGTGGCCCATGGCGATGTAGGTGGGCGCCTCTCCCGGCGTGCCTCCTGCAAGGCCTGATTCGATAGCTGTTCGCTTGCACGCGCCCGCGAGTTTTTCACGAACCAGCGCCATATGGGTGTCACGGTAATAGGCAATGTCGAACGTGCTATCTGCAGCCTTGGGGTAAAGTACGCTGACTTTTATCATTATTGGGGTCTCGCTTTTTGAAGTTCGGATATAAGGCTTCTAGTGAACCGCATCTGCAGCACATGGCCAATGGCACTTTAGAACGAATTTTGAACAATCACTCATTATTCCCATCACGGGGTTTTCGTGTCTTGAGCGCTTCCGCTACCCGTTTATCAATCCGACGTATGAATTCCTCGTCCGGCTTGCTGGAGGAGTGCGCCTTCATAAGATCGGTGCTGGCACGAAGGTTACCGATAAACGAGCGGCAGTGCTTGCACATCATCAGATGCATTTTCACAGACAGATTCCGCCGGCCGGTCAGCTCACCATCGATGTAATCACTGGCGATTCCGGCCAGGTCCCTGCACATTAACATTCGCCCGTCTCCTGGAAGGTTTCCACCATGAGAAAAATCTTCTGCCTGGCACGGTGTAAAAGGACACGAAGGTTAGAGGCACTGACATCCAGAATGTTACAGACATCCTCGGATTTGTGTTGGTGGGCTTCGTACAGCATCAGGGCTGAGCGCTGGGTTTCTGGTAGTGCGGACAGGTGTTTGTCCAGGCAATCGCTGAGCGCGTCATTTTCCATCAAGATATCTGCGGATTCGTGAAACTTAAGTGATGGCGGTAGGTTCCAATGGCCTTTTGCATTGAAGCGGTTGGCAAGCTCCGGTTCCAGGCTCTCGGAAAAATCAATGGCTACTTCCCGCTTGCTGGATCGGAGCTTGTTCTTGCAGCGGTTGGCGACAATTCGGTGCAACCAGGTTTTCAGGCCGGAGCGGCCTTCAAATTTGTGAATGGCATCGATCACCGTCACCCAGCAATCCTGAACAATCTCTTCAGCACTGGAATAATCCAGGTAAAACCGGGCGACGGCCAACATACCTGGGGAATATTCCCGAACGGCTTTTTTGTAGGCAGATGAATCGCCTCTTTTCAGGTCTTCGATCAGCGAGCATTGGGGGTCCGGATGCACTGCGGTGTTCATGGGATTCCGTTCCTTATCAGGCTGGGTTTGGTCGTTATGTTTGTATAGTATTTCGGATTAAGGGAAAGTTTCAGTATTCTGGAACGAATGTTCAAAAATCTTAGTTCAATCGCTTTGTAACATCCAGTCGGTGATCGTGTCTTATCGTGAACAGCGTATTGGTTTATACATCTTAAAAGGCATGGATATGACGCGTAGCAAGCTTTTACTCATTTTGGTTATCGCCGTGATTGTTGGTTTTTTTCTCGGCTTCGACGGGCACAAGCTGCTGACGCTGGAGAACCTGCAGGCGAATCAGGGAGCCCTGGCGCAATGGATTGACCAGAACCTTTTGATCGCTGTTGCTGGTTATGCCGCAATTTATGTGGTGGTCACAGCGTTGTCCCTGCCGGGAGCAACCATCATGACGCTGGCCGGCGGTGCCTTTTTCGGTAACCTGTATGGCTTGGCGGCGGTTTCTATTGCCTCAACGCTGGGGGCTTCCCTGGCGTTTCTGGTGGCAAGATTCCTCATGCGTGACACCCTGCGGGAGCGCTATCGGGAAACCATCGCCAAAATGGACCGTGGCATTAAAAAGGACGGTGCGTTCTACCTGGCAACCCTGCGCCTTGTGCCGGTTTTCCCGTTCTTCCTGATCAACTTGGCGATGGGCCTCACCGGGATGAGGCTGCGAACTTACGCACTGGTCAGCTGGGTTGCCATGTTGCCCGGCACGTTTGTTTTTGTGAATGCCGGTACCCAGTTGGGTCAGATTCAGTCCACTGGCGATATCGTTTCTGCGGATTTGCTGCTGTCGTTTGCCTTGCTTGGGCTTTTCCCGTTGATTGCAAAGTTTGTGGTTGGCTTTCTCCGTCGTCGCAAGGTCTATGCCGGCTGGAAGAAGCCGGAGCGCTTTGATTACAACCTGCTGGTGATTGGTGGTGGTTCGGCGGGTCTTGTATCGGCCTATATTGCGGCCGCCGTCAAAGCCAAAGTGGGGTTGATCGAAAAACACAAACTGGGCGGCGATTGCCTGAATACCGGATGTGTTCCTTCGAAGGCACTCATTCGAAGCGCGAAGGCGGCGGATACATTGCGCCATGCCAATCGCTACGGGCTCGAGTCGGTGCCGGTGAAAAGCTCATTCCTGAACATCATGAACCGTGTCAAAGACGTGATTGCCAAAATAGAGCCGCACGATTCCCCTGAGCGCTACCGGGAGCTGGGCGTGGACTGCATCGCTGGCGAGGCCAGCTTCGTCTCTCCCTGGGAATTGGAGGTGCGGCACAACGATGGCCACACAGAGCGGCTGACGGCGCGGAGCATTATTGTCGCCACCGGCGGTAAGCCGGCCATGCCGCCGATTCCGGGGCTTGAAGATATGAAGCCTTTGAACTCTGAAAACCTTTGGGAATTGCAGGAACAGCCGGGGCGTTTGCTGGTGTTGGGTGGCGGCCCCATCGGTTCCGAGCTGGCCCTTGCCTTTGCCCGCTTGGGCAGCCAGGTGATTCAAGTAGAAATGGGAGACCGGCTGCTGGCAAAAGAAGACAGCGATGTGTCTGAATTGGTGAAAATACAATTCGAAAATGACGGCGTCGACCTTCGTCTGGAACATGCGGCCAAAGAGTTCGCCATCGAAGAAGGCGAAAAGGTGGTTTACTGCGAGCACAAAGGGGAGCGGGTTCGTATTGCCTTCGATCAGGTGCTGGTCGCGGTGGGCCGTGCCGCAAATACCAAAGGCCTGGGGCTTGACAAAATCGGCATTGAACCCTTGCCTAACGGAACTGTTCCGGTGGAAGAGGATATGAGTCTGCGCTATCCGAATGTGTTTGCCTGTGGCGATGTTGCCGGGCCCTATCAGTTTACCCATGCTGCGGCGCACCAGGCATGGTATGCCGCGGTGAATGCCCTGTTTGGTCAGTTTAAACGCTTCAAGGTCGATTACCGGGTTATGCCGTGGGTCACTTTTACCTCGCCGGAAGTGGCCCGCGTGGGGCTGAGTGAAGCCGAAGCCAGGGAGAAAGGCATTGCCTTTGAAGTTACCCGATACGGTCTGGACGATCTGGACCGGGCCATTACTGATAGCGAAGACTCTGGTTTCATCAAGGTGCTGACGCCGCCGGGCAAAGACAAAATCCTCGGCGTGGTGGTGGTGAGTTCCCACGCCGGCGAAATTCTGGCGGAGTTCACTCTGGCGATGAAGCACGGCCTGGGGTTAAATAAAATTCTTGGCACAATTCATCCGTACCCGACCTGGAATGAAGCCGCTAAAGCCACTGCGGGCAAATGGAAACAGGCCAATGCGCCCCAACGTTTGCTGGCCATAGTGGAAAAAATCCACCGCTGGCGTCGCGGTTAGGACACGTTCGGCGTCAGCGCCGGTCTGATTGCTGCTGTTTGACGGCTATCGCAATGCTGTCTGAATACTGAGTATAACGAGTGTCGATTTTTTAATTATGGAGCCTTTATGCCCCCCACCCTAGCCAGCACGCCGGTTAAGGCGACCCGCACGCGCATCCCGTTGGTGGAAGTTTTAGAGCCCCGTGTGGCTGACAGCTGGACTCATACTCGCAATGGCGATCCTCGCGGATATATTGATGCGCACGCGCTAAAAGAGCTGTGGATTCACACCGGCACCGCCTGCAACCTGGCTTGCCCGTTCTGTCTGGAAGGCAGTCATCCTGGTGATGGCCGCATTCCCGGGATGAAGCTGAGCGATGTGAAGCCGTTTATCCACGAAGCTATGGACATGGGTGTGGAGCAGTTTTCGTTCACCGGCGGGGAGCCGTTTGTGATTCGAGATTTTGTGAATATCCTGGATTACGCCAGCCAGCACCGGCCATGTTTTGTACTGACCAACGCCACCGAGCCGCTGTTGAAACGCCGCCATCAGGTGCTGCCGCTGCTAAACAATCCTTACCCCATTCATTTCCGCGTTAGCCTGGATTTTCCTGACCGCGCCCGCCACGACAAAGACCGCGGTGAAGGCAGTTTTGATCAGGCGCTGGAAGGAATGCAGTGGTTGGTAGATCAAGGCTTCAAGGTTTCCATTGCCCGCCAGACCGACGTTGACGAAGTGCCGGCCAAGGTAGAGGCCGCGTTCCGCGAGATTTTCTGCGAATGGGGCATTCCCGAGAATCTGGCGTTTACCGCGTTTCCAGACTTGGGTACGCCGGGTTCGGAAGACGGTAGTCCGGAGATTACTGAAAACTGCATGGAGAAATACCCCACCGTTGATAGCCGCGCGCACTTCATGTGTACGTACACGCGGATGTTGGTGAAGAAGGGTGATGATGTGCGGGTGTATGCCTGTACGTTGGTGGATGATGATCCGCAGTACGATTTGGGTGGCTCGCTGACCCAGAGCATGGATGAGCGCGTTATGTTGCGCCATCACCGGTGCTTTTCTTGTTATCGCTATGGGGCTAGTTGTTCGGCGCCTGCTTAGGTTTGGTTTTGGGTGTTTGGGCTTGTTCATTCTGGCGTTGGAGTTAACGGCCTGGGCGCCGGGGCTTTCTTTCCTGGGAAAAGAACTCGCTGCGCTCAGACACCTTTTCCGGGCGGAAAGAAAGCCCCACCACCCAGCCCTGACGGACTTAGTTTCGGTATTTTGGAAAGCTTGAAGTTCGCCATCAGTGCCCTTCGTTGAGTAATTCGGCCAAGCGTTGGCGCTCGTCTTTATTGGGTAGGACACCGGTTATTTCTGCTTCCAGAACAGTGATTCCGTCACTATTGATGACGCTGACTTCTGCTTTCGCGCGTTCTCGCTCGTCGATTTTGCTGATGACCCAGTCGCAGGTCAATGTTTCACCGGCATAGACCGGTCGCTTGAACTTGAATGACATGCTTGATGCTAGCCAGCCTATTTGGCCGCCGATTTCGGTGATCAGGCTTGCTGTCAGAAGGCCGTGAGCAATAGGTTCACGCATACCTTTCAGCTTGGCAAAATGGCTGTCGCAATGGACCGGATTGTAGTCTCGGGAAATCGCCGCGAAGGATGCGATGTCTTCGGAGCTAAAACAGCGGGTTATGATAAAGCGATCGCCGACACTTAGCCCTTCGGCAGCGCGCTGGCGGATGTTTGTGATGAGTACCTGGGGCTTGTCTGGCATGACTTGTTTTCCTTATGAGGCTGAACCCGCTGGGCCGTATGGTATCAACCCCACCTAAAAATCAGAACTGCAAGGAATAAACAAACAATGAACATCACCGAAGCCACGCTATTTTGGGGTTTTCTTTTGGCTTACGGCGTGATTATGTACGTTTTGTCGCCGAAAAGCCGGAATCCAGAATCGTTTTATAAGGGTACCGACGACCATGGGAATCCGGTGGGGCAGTGGTCGCTGACGGCGAGTATTTTTATTAGCTGGATTTTCGCCAAATCGGTGACCAACGCGGCCAATCTGGGGGCGGCCTACGGTGTTTTGGGTGGCCTGGCTTACGCCAGTTATTGGCTGTCGATTCCGGTGGCGGGCTATGTGATCTACCGTATTCGCTGCCAGACCGGTGCCCGTAGCTTGCAGGAGTTTTTGACCTCGCGCTTTGGCCGACTGGCATCGCTGGCGTTTGCGGCGGCGATTCTGATTCGGTTGTACAACGAAATCTGGAGCAACACGGCCGTGGTGGGCGGTTATTTCGGTTCGCCCGGACAGTGGCAGTATTACACCGCTGCCATGGTGTTTACCGGGTTTACCCTGGCTTACAGTTTGAAGGGCGGGCTGCGGTCATCGATTTTTACCGACGTTATTCAGACCTTTGTGTTTGTGTTTTTTCTCGGCGCGGTTCTGTTTATGATCTTGCCCGCAAACGATGCGGGAGTGATGCTGCGCGAAGGTGATTTCCGCTTGGACGCGGGGTTGGATTTGCTGCTAGTGGCGCTACTTCAGCTGTTCAGCTACCCGTTTCACGATCCGGTGCTGACAGACCGAGCCTTTGTAAATCGTGAAAAAACGATGCTCAAAAGCTTTGTGGTGGCTGGTTTTTTGGGCTTTTTGGCGGTGTTTATCTTTAGCTTGGTGGGGGTTCATGCGCGTCTGAATGGTATCGACGCCATGGGTAACGCACCGGCTGCAGTCGGCCGTTCGCTGGGTTTGGCAGCGCTGTTCTTTATGAGTGTGGTAATGATGACTTCAGCCGGCTCAACCCTGGATTCCACCTTTACCTCCCTGGCCAAGTCGCTGGCGGTAGACCTGCCGCGGTTGGCGCGCCGTGCAGCAAATCGGCTGCCCAGTATGCGGGTGGGAGCGGTGGTGATGGTGGTGTTTGCGCTCTTGGGGAATCTGCCGATGTTTGCTGGCACGGATATTCTGGCGGCAACCACCATTTCTGGCACGATGGTGATGGGGCTGGCGCCGGTGTTCCTGTTCTACGGCTTTACCCGTTGGTCGCCGTGGAGTTTTCACCTGAGTTTCTGGACCGGCCTTGCGCTAGGTTTGGCCTTGGCCGTAGGTGCTATTCCGGCAAGTTGGGGCATTGGCGACGGTAAGTACGGGTTGTTGTTGGGCGTTAATGCCTGGGGCTTTGTACTTTGTACGTCGGGCTTCTTTGCGCCCTTGCTGGTCGCCCGATGGCGTCGCCAGCCCTTAGCGGTTTCGTCTTCCTGATTGATCAGTTCCGCTTTGTGTTAGGCCACTGGCAAAATCCGTTAGTGATGGGTCTTTCGGGGCCTAAGAATTTGTTTTCATAACCCTTCCGCGATTTTTCCTGGAGCTTTTTGCTTTGGCACAGATTTAAACCCCTGAGTTTGTCAATTCCGTACAAAAAGTAATCAAAAATCGCTATCGAATCTCGGTATTGACGGCTATTATTCTGATGAATTATGCGAGTTCCAGTAGTCAATTCGTCTGTCATTTTTAGAGTAAACTTGAAATTTAATTTGTGGTCTATATAATTTAACCCTAAATTTTCAAGGTAAACAGATTCGTTATGACATCAGAAGGATCGAATACCACCGTCATTAACCTGCGCAAACCTGTGAAGGGTGATGGCTTCAAGCTGAACCAGCTGGTAACGGAATGTCCACCGCTGGATCCGAACTCAATTTACTGCAATTTGTTGCAGTGCAGCGACTTTGCCGACACCGCAGTGGCTGCAGAGAAAGACGGCGATCTGGTCGGCTTTATTTCCGGTTATATCCCCCCCCGGAAGTCGGAAACCGTATTTGTATGGCAGGTTGCGGTTCACGAGAAAGGCCGGGGCCAAGGGCTCGCCAAGCGCATGCTGAAGGCGATTGTGGCACGTCAGGAACTTAGCCACATTAGCCATATGGAAACCACCATTACCACTGACAACGACGCTTCCTGGGCGCTGTTCCGCTCGTTCGCCCGCGACATGGGCGCCGAATTGACCTTTGAGGAGCACTTCACGAAAGACGTGCACTTTGGCGGTCAGCACGACTCCGAAATTTTGCTCCGCATTGGGCCCTTTACCAAGCCTGGCTGAGCCCGAATGCCCGAGTAAATGCGCCAGCCGACAAGCCACTAGGTGAGCTTGCCACATCGTGCCGTCTGAAATCTGACGTGCAAAGAGGTAAAATCATGGGATTATTCAAAACCGTTGAATCTGAAGTGTGTGTCTATAGCCATGCTTTCACGGGTTTGTAATCGCACCAAAGAACCGATAGCAAAGGCGAAATTATGACGACGCAATTACATACCGTTGAAAAAATCGGCGGCACCTCCATGACCAACTACGAGGCCGTACGCGACAACATCATTATTGGTAATCGCAGCAAAGACGAGCTGTATCAGCGCATCTTTGTGGTATCGGCCTACGCAGGTGTCACCAACGAGTTACTAGAGCATAAAAAAACGGGTGAGCCGGGCGTTTACGCTTTGTTCGCCGATGCAGAATCGGACTGGGCCTGGGGCGACGATCTCACCAAGCTGGTGCGCTTTCTTACTGACATCAACGGCGAGATGTTTGAAGACTCGATGTTAAAGCAGCAAGCCGACCAGTTCATCACTGATCGGGTGGAAGGCGTGCGAGGCTGCCTGATCGACCTGCAGCGCTTGTGTTCTTATGGTCAGTTTCAGCTTGAAGAACACTTGCTGACGGTGCGTGAGATGCTGGCCGGTATCGGCGAAGCCCACAGCGCGTTCAACACCACATTGAAACTACAGCAGGAAGGTATCAACGCCCGCTTTGTAGACTTAACCGGCTGGCGCGATGCAGAATTGTTGCCGCTGGATGAAAAGCTCAAACAGGCGTTCGATGCGGTAGACCTCAGCCGTGAACTGCCCATTGCTACCGGTTATGCGCAGTGCAAGGAAGGCCTGATGCGTACCTTTGATCGCGGCTACAGTGAAATGACCTTCAGCCGGGTAGCGGTGATCACCGAGGCCCGTGAAGCCGTTATTCACAAGGAATACCATTTGAGCTCGGCCGACCCCAACATTGTGGGTGCCGATAAGGTAGTACCTTTGGGTCGCACCAATTATGACGTAGCCGACCAGCTGGCCAACCTGGGTATGGAAGCCATTCATCCACGTGCCGGCAAAGGCCTGCGCCAAAATGATATTCCACTGCGGGTGATGAACACCTTTGAACCGGAGCATACCGGAACTCTGATTACCAAAGACTACGTTAGCGAAAAACCCCAGGTCGAAATTATTGCCGGTGCCAAGGGCATCTTCGCTATTGAAGTGTTTGATCAAGACATGCAGGGCGAGCCAGGTTCAGACCGTAAAATTCTGGACGTGCTGACCCGCTTTAGAGTGCGCTTTGTATCAAAAGACACCAACGCTAACACCATTACCCATTACGTGAGTACCACGCTGAAACACGTAAAGCGGGTGGTGAGCGCGCTGAAAGAGACCTTTCCCAATGCTGAGGTGAATACTCGCAAAGTGGCGCTGGTATCCGCCATTGGCAGCGACATGAAAGTGCCGGGCATATTGGCACGATCAGTAAAAGCGATGGCCGATGCAGACCTCAGTGTTCTGGCGTTGCACCAGTGCATGCGCCAAGTGGATATTCAATTCGTGATTGATGAAGACAACTATAAGGCTACGATTGTGGCACTGCATGCCGCGTTGATTGAACCCCATAATCACGAGTATGCGATTGCCTCGGCCGAACAGTGTGCGCTCGGTTAAAGTGCGCTTTGGGTTAAAATATGCCCTGAGTTAAAGTGTGGCCTGAGTTAAAGAATGCTCCGGATTGATAAGGAAGCTAGCGCAGAGCTTTTGCTGCGAAGCGAGCCACCTGGTTCTGAAATGTCAGCCGTGATGAACGGCAAAGAACCAGGTGGCTACAATCACCTGACACACAACCACTGTCAGCGTTAGCCCTAAACGCAGGCGTAGATACCACGCTGGCCAGTAAATTTTCATCCAGCATGCGTCCACCAGATACAACCCCAGAAAGGCCAGTGTGAACAGGACCGCTTTCCACGGCGAAGACGCTAATAAACCCACGCCTGCGGCGATAAAAAATATTTGGCTGAACAACATCGACACCAGCGGCGACATTGGGTAACAGCGGTCTTCACGCTGCAGCGCGATTGTCCAGTAAACGCCCGCCATAAAGGCCAGTATTCCGGCGCTATACATGTAAAACCAGCTGCTGACCACAAGGCTGTGCTGGGGCATAAAAAACAGCGCCAAAACCGCGCTGATAAAGGGAATCAGGCCGGCCAAGCCAACAAAAATGGCCAATCGAGCCACTGCAATCACAGCTTTTGCCTCTGTACCCGAACTCTCAGCGGTTCAGCGCTGCTAGGTTCCATTCCCACCATTTCATTGTATGCCGATGCATGAACAACTTGAGTTTCGAGTATGTGGAAACTGCTCAACATGTCTTGGGCGTGCCAGGCGCTGCGAAACTGCGCGGTGGCGCCGTGCTCATCAGACAGAATCTTCGGTTGGCCATCGACTGTAAGACGTGCCATGTAACTCTGGCCTTCCAGAGACAGTATTTCCATCAGTTCGATGCTCGCGTTTTTGCGGCTTTTCAGTTGTTCCAAGGTAATACGCACAATAACTCTCCGGTTTACTTCCTACCGAATTAGATACGCAGGATCAGTTGTTTAAGATCATCTGTCGCGGGAGGCCATAGAGCGTATCGGGCGCTGCAGTAGTGGTTCCCAGATGGAGTCCAGAGTATCTGCCGGAGTGAGCCTGTAGTCGTCCAGGGGTGGTTCCAGCAAAAGGATAGGAGGCCAGTTAAGAGGCGTTTCAGGCGCCTCTGCCGCCAACCGGCGATACACCAGAGTGACCAAAAAGCCGTCTACATAAATGCAGCAGGCCTGCCATGGCCGAGTGTCGTCGCACTGGTCGCCGTAAAGTTCGAACCCGCGGCGCACCTCCAAGGTTTGCATATTGCCGGCGATGCCGCGGCCGGTGGCTTTCAGCCAGGCTTCTTTCAGCGTCCATACTTTCAGAAATTCCAGGGCGTCGTCTTGGGCTAGCAGCCATTCCTGTTCAACCGGTGAAAACCAGCGCTGCACGACTTTCTGCCAGTTTGGGCGGCGCTGGCAGGGTTCAATGTCGAGGCCTACTTCTCCGTGCAGATTGGTCGCACAGGCCGCTATTCCGTTGCTGTGGCTGAGCGATAGCAGCCAGCCAGGAGGGTGCTGCGACTCTTTAGGTCGCCCCGCGCGCGGGGAACACGCGCCAGGCGCCTCGCCGCTGGCACCCGCCAAAGCCTGACGAATCAGCCAGCGGCTACTAAGAAATTCTGCACGCCGAGCGCCGTTATAAGGCAAAGCCTTGGCATATTCACTGGCGTTTAACCAGGATGGTAGTTCAAATTGAGTGCTGGTAGTTTGATGGCAAAGCCATACAGTCGGTGTCACTCAGGGTTGCAACCTTTCGATGGTCCAAGGTGTATCACCGCCTTGTTCAGTTCGGTTATATTCGAACCGATCGTGAAGCCGGCTGGGGCGACCCTGCCAGAACTCGATGCTGTGGGGTACCACCCGAAAACCACCCCAAAAACTGGGCAGCGGTACTTCACCGTCACTAAACTTGCGTTTTATTTCCGCAACTTTTTGTTCCAGCAGTCCGCGTGAGGTAATGGCTTTGCTTTGCTCTGACACCCAAGCTCCAATCTGGCTGCCGCGGGGGCGTGAGGCAAAATAACGCAGGGACTCGGTGTTGCTGACTTTTTCGACTTTGCCCTGAATCCGCACCTGGCGATTTAAGCCTAACCATGGAAATAGCAGGGCAGCTTGCGGGTTCTGCTCCATTTCACGCGCCTTACGGCTGCCATAATTGGTATAGAACACAAAGCCGTTGTCGTCGAAGTACTTCAGCAACACGGTACGCAAATCGGGCAGGCCATCGTTGCCGCTGGTGGCCAGCGACATGGCATTGGGTTCCAGAATGTTAGCTTTCCGAGCATCTTCAAACCAGGCTTGAAACTGCTGGACAGGGTTTTCATCAAGTTGGTCCCGATCCAGACCGTCGCTCTCGAAATCTCGGCGCATATCTCCAATGTCCATCAACCTTCCTCATTTACGATAAAAGCGTGTGCCCGGCGGTGATTGTCCCACAGTCTGTATACGAAACGGGACCTTGTCGGGTTCATGAGAGCTGACAAAGGGCCTGCTTGGCGTCTATCCTTCAATACATCGAATATTCTTTAAGGAGACCCCTGTGGCTGAACGCCCTATTCGCCAGATTCGTCAACGCAGCTTGTGGCCAAGGTTAGCTGTGGTTGTATTGATCGTTCTGTTGCTGTGTTACGCGCTGGGCGGATTTCTGCTGTTGCCCTGGTGGGTGCAGAAAAATTTGCCGCACTACGCCCAGCAACAGCTGGGCTGGCAGGCAATGGTAGGCGAAGTTCATGCCAATCCCTTTACGTTCAGCGCAGAGCTGCAGAATCTTCAGGCCAACGACGCAAACGGCGAGCCGGTGCTGGCCTTTCAGCGGCTTTATGTTGATTTGAAGGCGTTTGACCTGTTTAACGGTACCGCCGGTTTTCAAGCTGTCGAGCTGGAGCAACCCATGTTGCGGCTGGATGTGTTGGCAGGTGGGCAGTTGAATCTGCTGCGCGACTGGCAACAAGCCCCGGCCCGTGCCGGGCAGCCGGCAGACACTCCTGATATTCAGAGCGATACCGGGCCGAGCAGTCTTCGCATCTATTTGCAGCAGGGTGACTTGAGTGCGGGCACGCTGGTGCTGCGTGATTTTAGCCAAAACAACAGCCAGAACGACAGCGTTGAGTTCCGCATAACACCGCTTACCTTCAGTTTTCAGAATTTGGCGACCTGGGCACGGCCCGGCGATATTGGCCAATATCGGCTGGAGGCCGTGCTGGACCAACAAGCGTTGAGCTGGCAAGGCAGTTTTGAAGTAGACCCGATGTATTCCCGCGGCAGCCTGAGTATTGATAACCTGGGGCCGGGCGTGCTGTCTTACCTGCTAGCGCCCTATATGCCCTACCAATTGCGTTCCGGCCGGGTCAGTCTCAGCACTGATTACCAATGGCAGGCAGCGCAACCCATGGAGTTGTTGACCCAGCACGGCGAGCTGACGTTTGATGATGCAACCCTGGCTTTGGCGGCCGAGCCTAGTGAAGTCGCCTTCCGCAGCGGTGCCCTTACTGTTGACCAGGTTCGTTTTGACCTTGCCGCCAGGCGAATAGAGGCAGGCAAGATCGAGTTCGACGGGCCGGAATTGAGCCTGAACCGCAGCGCCAACGGTGACATCGACTGGCTGGTCGCTGGCGTCCGGCCCGCGGACGAAGGCTTGGCTAGCAGCTCTGGGCAGTACGACAGCGGCCCGGGGTTGCGCTGGTCGGTGGCCGGAGTGAACATTCGCGATGGTCAGTTAAACTGGCGCGACCAAGTACCTGCTAATGCTGCGGAGCTGCAACTGAATGGCTTGAACCTGAGCCTGGGGCCATTTACGGACCACTTTGACGAGCCGGTAAATTACCGTGCAGAAGCCGTTCTTGCCAGTGGTGGTAGTCTGGACCTGAATGGCCAGTTCACCACGCGACCATTTAATCTGGAAATGGCCATTGTGGGCAACGAGTTGGCATTGCCTGCGTTCGCGCCTTATGTGCAACAACGCATGGCATTAGAATTACCGGCGGGGCTGCTGTCAGTCGATGGTAGTTTGAATCTGGACCAGCAACGTTCACCTCTGACCGGCACTTTTAGCGGAAGTGCTTCAGTGACCGGTCTGGAAACCCGGCTGCCCGGCAGTGGCCAACCACTGCTGGCTTGGCAGACGCTGCAGCTAGCGCCCATTGAGTACAACGTGAACCCGGCCCGCCTGGAAATCGGCCGCGTAACGCTAATCGACCTTGTCGCGAACATTACTCGCAACAACGATGGCAGTCACGACATCACCCATCTGTTGACGCTGGCTCCGGCAGGCAAGCCGACGGCTGCGGACGCTAACGAAAACCAGGGCTTTATATTTCGCATTGGCGAGTTGCAGTTAGACAACGCCGATGTGGACTACACCGACCGCACTCTGAAGCCCGAACTGATTACCCGCCTCGGGGAGCTTCAGGGCAACCTTAGTGGCTTGAGTAATATTCCGCCACAGCAGGGTAGAGTGAGCTTGAAGGGAAGGGTCAATCAGGTGGGCAATCTTGATATGAGCGGCTCTATCGCCACATTGGGTACCGACCAGCAAAGCGACCTGGTGTTGAATCTGGAAAACCTGGAGTTGCCGCGCCTATCACCCTATTCCGGCCGTTATCTGGGGTACGGCATAGCCGGCGGAAAACTGGATCTTAAGTTGGACTATCAGCTACAAGGCACCCGTATTAACGCCTCAAATCAGATTATTTTGAACCGCTTGGAATTGGGCCAACCCATTCCCAGCGAGCAGACGGTTGGCGTACCCATTAAGCTGGGGCTGGCGTTGTTGCGCGACGGCAATAATGTGATTGAATTAAACGTGCCGGTAAACGGCGATTTGGCAGACCCCGAATTTCATGTGGGCAAGATAATGATGCGTGCTTTTGTCAACGTGCTGACAAAAGCGGCCACCTCGCCGTTTGCACTGATAGGCACGTTGGCAGATATCGCCGGTCTGGGTGGCGAACAGATGCAACAGGTCAGCTTTGCGCCGGGTGGTATCGAGTTGACCGAGGCCAGCACCCAAAAGTTGGCGGCGCTGGCGCAGGTTTTGAACCAGAAACCAGAGCTCATTCTGAGTATTCGCGGCGCAGCAGCGCCCGAGGCCGACGCCGGTGCTCAGTCACCTGGCGCCCTTGCTGACAGTCGCGCGATGGCTTTGCGCCAGTTACTGGTGAATACTCACGGTGTAAACCCGAAACAGATCTTCGTGCGCGCACCCGAAACCGACGCCAGCGTGGATGCCAATGGCAATATTGCCGTAAATTTCACTCTGGACGCCCGCTAACCACTATGAGTCGCCCTGTGAGCCACTTTTTTGCCTATATTTCCCGCCTGCGCTGGATAAAGCGTTGGGGCCTGATGCGCAACGCCATTGATGAAAACGTCGCCACCCATTCCTGGGAGGTCGCGACTCTGGCCCACGCCCTGGCTCTGATCCGTAATGAACAGTTTGGCGGTTCGGTAAACGCCGACCGTATTGCGGCGGCGGCGCTTTACCACGATGCCACCGAGGTGATTACCGGGGATTTGCCGACACCGGTAAAATATCACTCGAAGGTGATGCGCCAGGCGTTCGGAGACATTGAGCACAAAGCCGAGGCCGAACTGCTGGCGTTATTGCCGCCACATTTGCAAAAGGTGTTTGCGCCCTATGTGCAGGAATCTGCTTTGGGTGAGGAAGAGAAAAAACTGATTAAAGCCGCAGACCGGTTATCGGCGTGGCTAAAATGCCGCGCGGAAGTGGCGGCAGGAAATCGCGAATTCGAGCCAGCTGCGGCGCAGATACACCGGCGGCTGACTCAGGAAACACTGCCAGAAGTAGCGTATTTTCTGGAGGTTTTCGCCCCCAGCTACGACCAGCCCCTGGACAACCTGCTGAGCCTCTAAGAGCCGGGATAGCGTTGTTGCGATGTCTTGGTTTGGAACTACCAAACCTTCACCACCGCGCCTGGCTCTTCGAATTCTCAGCGGCTTAGTGTTCATGACTCAGCCGATAGGGAAACTGCGTTTACGTTCACTTACGTTTCGGTGAGTAATGGGGAGTGGTTGTTCTCTAAAATGGTTAGGCGACAACTACGGTGACATGGTGGGGTTCACTCACTTCAGCAGTTACATTATCGGCGGGTTCTGGTAGCGGTGAGGCGCTGGAGGTTTCAGGGATAGGCTCTATTTCTGGCTGTTCCTGATCGAAGATTTCGCCGGTATCAAGATCGAACGCTGGTTCAACGGTAGTCATCTCAAGCTGGCGCTCTGGGGGTTTTCCTTTGCCCATAAAATCCGCTTTTCTAATCACAAGCCCAAGTGTTTTTTGGGCTGGCGTTACCTGCTGGGCATACTCGTTAACGTCCATGCCTTTGGGTAACAAGATTCTAAAACAGTCTATGCCTTCGGCCTGTAATTTCTCCGCTAACTGTTCGGCAGCTTTGTTGCCTGCTTCATCTCGATCATAAGCAATGAGCACACGCTTGATTTCGTATTTTTTAAAAGCGGCTAAGTGAGAAGAAGTAAAACCACTGGTGCCATAGCTGGCAGTCACATTTCTAAAGCCGTGAACCCAGAAGGTCATCGCATCAATTAAGGCTTCACATAAAATAATTTCGTTACAAGCCTTGAAGGCTTCGACATTCCACACACCGTTATGTGGCTCAGGTAAATACAGATGTTGGGCCGTCCCTTTCCTTAACCGCTGTCCTAATATTTTACGGCCATAGACTTCGCTGATTACACCGTTTTCATCCATGATCGGCACCACTAACGAACCGTTAAAATGCTCGTGACCACTATCGCGTAAGATGCCGATTTCTTGCAGCTTACCGCGTAATTCCGCACCGGCCTTACGGTTCTTTTCTGGCAGACGATAACCCAAGGTGCGATTGGCAAAGCCTAATTTAAAGCGGTCTATTAATTCGGGATGTTCCAAGCCTCGTGAGCGTAAATACTCGATAACTTCGGGCGACTGTTTGAAGGTCTCGTGATAATAATCAATCACTTGGCGCAAAGCCGTTTGACTATCAGCATTAGCGGCTAAGGGAGGAGTGAGTTTTGTCGTGGTGTTTTTGGTCTTGGCGGTTGTGCTGCTTTCGATCACTAAGCCAAGGTCTTTTTGCAGCATTTCGCAGGCAAAGCGGAAGCTTACACTTTGGGTCTTCATCACCCAGTCAATGACACTGCCACCCGTACCACAGCCAAAGCAGTTAAAGAGGTTGGTTTTTGGGCTGATAATACACGATGGCGTTTTTTCCTCATGGAAAGGACAACACACCACATAGTCCTTCCCTTGTTTGGTCACATTATGACCTTGGCTTTCCACCAATCGTAGTAACGACACGTCTTGTTTGATGCGGTTTATCACGTCATCTGCCAGTCTTGCCATGTCGATTCTCCCAAAAACCTGTCAATAGCTTTTCAATAAAAATAACTTGGACTTGATAATACCTCATATTGAGGTATTATCAGCAGCACTTTGAGGATTAATTAAAAAGAGGGGTTAAGATCATGTCATCTGTAATCGACCATTACCTACATAAGATGACTGAAGACGATAAGACATTCTTTCAAGCGCTTGGCCAACAAATAGCCAACCTACGCAAAGAGCACAATATGACGCAAGGCCACTTAGCGGAGTACCTGGGGATCTCTCAGCAGCACATGGCCTCGTTTGAAAAAGGAATCAGGAAGGTTCCCGCTTCAATGCTACCAACACTGGCGCAATTGTTCGGGGTTAGTGTGGATAAACTGATAGGGCTTAAAGATACAGCAGCTAAGCGAGGGCCGATGCCCAAGCTTCAACGGCAAATCGAACAAGTAGCCTTGCTACCCAAGGCTAAACAGAAGTTTGTAAGTGAGATGTTAGAGACTGTGATTCAACAGACCGCACATTAAAAAGCCCCGCGAGTGCGGGGCTTAAGTTAGGTATCCAGACTGACTTCGTCCCAGTCCTCTGTAGTAAGCATCCATTCTAATGCTCTTCTACGCTCAACAATTACATGACTAGCCACACATCCAGGAATATCTCGATTATTGACATCAGCATCTCTTATAGCCCAGTGAAGACAATAAGCAAGATCACAAGCTGATAAGATTTCTTCGATTGAGCGCAGTTGAGATTGGTCTTTATATTCAGAAGAACTCTTACCATTCTTAATATCTGGAAAGAGCTTAATCAAAGTATTATCACACACAGAATCAAAATGCATCGACTTAACAACCCCTAAAGCCCATGCAAAAGCATTCAACCCTTCAATCTGAGACTGAAAATAAGAGCTATCTCCTTCTCCCGAAACAAGAAACTCTCTTTCTGTTTCCGCTAATTGGTCGGCAGCACCTTCTTGCATAATCCAATTGATAGCAGATTCTTTATCAAAACCATAAGATCCTGCCACTACGCCAAAAAGAGCTAGGCTTCGACTAATAACCTCATCAACCGGTCGTAACGATAAACTACTATCAAGTAAAGGCAGTGCTGGGTTAGTTTCATAACCCAGATTTTTAGCTTTCTTCAATGACTCGTTTCTAATTTTTTGAAAATTCATAACTAACTCAACTAGAAGTGATCTGCAAAACCACCCGTACCATCTTTATGCAAGACATTTTGCAGGCTTTTATCACGATGCACCTCTTTTCGTAAAAGCTGCATAGTACCTGCGTCTCCTTTCGGGTGATGCCATTCGGTACCAGGTGGATTCTTCAACCCACTTTTACCAGATTTCATATGCTGAAGGGCGTCTTTGCCCAGGAGTTTATTCATGCCTTGCGCAAAATTAGAATCACCTTCAAGAGCGTTAGCTAAATTTTTATTAGCTGAATTCCTATGAGCACTTCGAGTTGTACCAGATATCGAAGAGGAGGTAAGAACTTCATGAAAGTCTCCCTTCTTTGTAACATTAGCTTAAGTTTTCAATCGAAAAATCTACCTTATTCAACTCTAGATATGAAATATCACCGGTGGATAAATCTTTTACCGAAACATCTTTGAGAGGCGGTTCAAATTTAGTCGAGTTCAAATCTTTTGAAGTAAAACTCAGAAAGCAGTATTTTTTATCATCTCCCTTCATACTGACTAGAACTCTATGTGTAGCCGCCTTTCCTATGTTGGTATGCCTGCATTCCGGTTTAACATCATAGCCATAGGGCGGCAAAAACTGCTCCTTATCGAGCAACTGCTTCTCCACCATTAATTCCCAATTTGCCTGGACCCAATTGTCAACAAAATATGGATCATTATCCCAGTCCAGATTACCCATAATTACACTTAATTGTGGCCAACAAGAAAGAATATACTTCTGAAAATTTAAGATTAATTGATTTGTAGACATAACTGTTATTCCTTGAAAGGCAACTTTTTCTTATCAAGAGAGCCTTTATACGACTTAGCTCTATTTACATCGACATGGTTGGGCTCTGGAAACTTACCCCACTCTTTAGGATCAATATGGTATGAACGGCCTGTTTTAGGGTTTACATAACCACCAGTACCGCCTGCAGGATCAGGCCCCCTCTTTTCAAAACCCTTCTTCGTAAACATATCATCAATTTCTTTAGCGGACTTATTCTTAAACGGGTTACCCAACCCTTTCCCTGCGCCCTTCGTAGCAGCCACCTTGGCAAGCTTGGCACTTTTCACCAAGGCTCCAGCAATCGCCCCAATTGGAATAAATGACTCTGCGTCCTGGTATAAAGAACTGGCAAAACCAGCACCCTCACCGTTGTACCCATCGGCTAAGGCACCCTGAATCCTTCCAATATCGAATCCTTTGCCCATCACCGCGTTGTAGGACTCAACAAGCAACCCACCGAATGCCGTGACAGCATTACGCCCGTTGGTGTCAACATAGGTGTACGGACTATTGCTGGCGTAGGCGTATCGGTTAAACGAATGAATATTCGACTCGTGCCATTTCACCGGGTCGATGGCCGTAAAACGGCCGATCGATGACGTATACCAACGCGCCTTATGGTCCGCGAGGCCGGTTTCCTCATCCAGCCAGTTTCCAGTATAACCGCGCGCGTCAGTGTTGGTTTTGAGTTTGAGGCCCCAGGGATCATAGGTTTGCTGCCAAACCACCGCGCCTGAGCTGTCGGTACTTGCAATGGGTGAACCCAGATGGTCATTGTGATAGTAGGTGACGACCTCTGCAGCCTTGAGCGGCAAAGCCGTCAAAAGTAAAAGCGAAAGAGCCCACAGGTGCTTGATGATGAATTGATTCATGACAGATCCTCCTTGATGCTCATTGGCCAACAACGGTGGTTGAGTCGGTTACCTTGGCGGCCACCTGCGAATCGACATAGATATATTCCTTAAAGCCGCCTTGAGGCTCGTATTCTCCCAAGAGATCACCAGAGGCGTTGTAAACAATGTTGGTGGTCTCTGACGGCGTTTCCCGCTTCACTCGGGTGTTTGCTCCGTCGTAGTCGTAGTCAACGAATAGGGTGCCGTTATCTGTAGTCCGCAGATTGCCAGCTCCGTCATACACCATGATATTCAGCCCATCGCTGGTCATATTGCCTCGGGCATCGTGAGCGATGATGTAGTAGAAGTTTGGGAAAACCCGGTACGTCATTTTGTCGGAGCTGTAGTAATACTCCTGCAAATCGCCATTGCGGTCACGGGTAAGTATATTGCCTCGGCCATCGTAAGAGATCGTCTCCGTGCCCCATGGGCCGGTAGCTGAGGTCAAGCGATTGGCACCGTCATAACCGATTGTTCTGTCGTGCAGTGAGCCCACGTTATCGACAACGCTATCCAGATTGCCTGCCAGGTCGTACCCGAATTGCAGATCAACGAAGTTGAGTTGGCCATTACCTGCCACAAGCGAATCAGGCCGCAGTCGACTATCGAGGTTCTGATCTGTTACTACACCGTTTGCATAGCTCATGGTATCCAACGAACCGGAGGGGTAATGCGTAACGGAGCTAACGTAGGGTGCCGCCTGGGTCTGCCAGCCGAACGCATTGGTGCCGTAATCAACCACACGGCCACTTGGGTAGGTCATGCTGCTCAGGTAATCCAGGTTGTCAATTCCGTAGGACACATCGTAAGTGGCGCTGCCAATAGTGAGCGATTCGGCCTTCAGGTTGCCGTTCAGGTCATAGTTGTAGGTACGAGTGGAGGTCGAATTAGACACAGAGGTTACGTAGCTGTTGTCATCGTAGGAGAATGTGGCGGTTGGAGTACCATCGGAATAGGAAATGGCCTCCACCCGATTCAGGCCATCGTAAGTCCGAGTTTCCACAATGCCACTTAAGCCAATTTCTTTGCTGGTCATGTTGCCAGCATTATCGCGGCCGTATACCGTCGTGCCCGTTTCCTGATGGGTTTCCTGCATCAGAAAACCACGGGTATCCCGGGTGTATAATCGAGCATATCCGAATAGTTGACCGTCTTGCTGCACCTCACCTTGAAATACTCGATACACTTGGCCGAGGCCGTCGCGGTAGATAAGGGTACCGATGCTTTCCGGTGAGTAGATGCTGGTGAGCCAAGCGTCGTCCATGCTGCCATGGGAGACAAACAGCTTTTCCGTCTGCTGACCATTTTCGTCCACTTCCAGAACGACTGCTCCATTCGGATAACTGAAGGTGCGGGATGTTTGATCCGGGAAGGTTATGCTAGTGGTGCGCCGCAGCGCATCGTAGGCCATGTTCTTTCCCTGGGTGCTATTGGGGTAGCTCTCAAAGGTGACATTGCCAACTTCGTCGCGCTCCTTCGTTACCTCGATGGATGCGGTGGTACTTGTGTCCTCGCGCTTAATACCAAGAGACCGCCAGAAACCATCGAATGACTGGGTTTCCTTGTACGCCCCTCGCGTCAACACGGCTGAATCGTTATCGTAACTGATCGAAACGTCCGCATTAACGGGGAAATTAATTCCGGTCAGTCGGTTCAGATCGTCCCAACTAAACAACGTGGTGTAGCCCCGGCCATTGGTCGATGAGTACAAGGTTCCATCGTCATTCACCACTTGGAACTCGGTCACACCTTCAGGTCGACTAACAGTTTGAGGGGAGCCACGATGGTAGTTGGAGAAGGTCGTTACGTTAGCGTTGGCATCCGTAACCGTTTCTATATCCCCTTCGTTGGTGTAGGCATAGGTGGTCAGGACACCTGATTGATCGTTGTTCAATACGTTTCCAGCAGCATCGTAGGTGTTGTTGGTGATCCACTGGGTGACGGGAGCGTTGTTTGGGTAATCAATAATTTACTGAGTGATTAAACCGAGGATCCAGTTACTTGCAGAGTGGCTGTAGGTCTGAGTACGAGTACGATCGGTCGCACTACTGTAATTGGTTGTTTCGACTATGGATTGGGGCTTGCCATAGGTATCAAAGTTCGAGTACTGGGTCTGTACCGAGGTGCCTTGGCGCCAATGCCTTAACTTAGTGAGTAGTGGAAGTTGGGTTGTCGTGTGATGCGCCAGGCGTTCGGAGACATTGAGCACAAAGCCGAGGCCGAACTGCTGGCGTTATTGCCGCCACATTTGCAAAAGGTGTTTGCGCCCTATGTGCAGGAATCTGCTTTGGGTGAGGAAGAGAAAAAACTGATTAAAGCCGCAGACCGGTTATCGGCGTGGCTAAAATGCCGCGCGGAAGTGGCGGCAGGAAATCGCGAATTCGAGCCAGCCGCGGCGCAGATACACCGGCGGCTTACTCAGGAAACACTGCCCGAAGTGGCGTACTTTTTAGAGGTTTTCGCCCCCAGCTACGATCAGCCCCTAGACAACCTGCTGGGCTAGGGCCCAACAGGTCAGGTGCAACAAGACCTCAGGCCTGGCCGGAAGATCCCAGCATGCCGGCGCGCAGACCGTCTTTTTTCAGTGAGCTGCGCACCGCATCTTCCGGGCTGCCCGCCAGGTCGCGGAACATACCCATAGAGCCCAGCAGCGCAGACGACTCGTAAGGCACGAACACCCGCTCGCCGTCTTTTGCCATATTGGGCAATACCTTGATGTAGCTTTGCCCCAGTAAATAGCCGATAACGGTTTGCTTGTTGTCTTCGCTGTCGCCGATGGCGCTCAACACCAGGCGAATGGATTCCTGTTCACCCTGGGCCCGCAGAATGGCGGATTCTTTGTCGCCCTGGGCGTTCAGTATGGCCGCTTCGCGCTGGCCTTGGGCCTTGGCGATGGCAGCGGTTTTTTCGCCCTCGGCTTCGGTCACGGTGGCCCGGCGTTTACGCTCGGCGGCCATTTGCAGGCGCATGGCCTCTTCAACTTCTTCGGGCATGCTGATGTCCTGCACTTCTACCCGAGTCAGTTTTACACCCCATTTGGACGCAGGCTCCTCCATTTCGGCCTGAATGGCATTGTTTACTTCGGCGCGGGATTCAAACAGCTTATCCAACTCCATTTTGCCTACCACGGAGCGCAGGGTGGTTTTGGCCAACACTTCCACCGCCTGGCTCATGTTGGCTACTTCATACACCGCGCGGCGCGGATCGATAATCTGATAGTAAAGGGCGCCGTTGATCGACACGGTTACGTTGTCAGTGGTGACCACCGGCTGGCCGGGAAAATCCATCACGGTTTCGCGTCGGTCGATGCGTGCTTCATCACTCATCACGGCCTGGTAATCCTGGCCGCTGCGCAAATAGCGGATCATGGTGATGGCGCGGGGCCGTTCGATGAACGGAATAATGATGTTCACGCCGCTTTCCAGAATTCTGTTAAAAGAGCCCAAACGCTCGATCACCATCACTTCAGACTGGCGCACAATCACTAGGCCTTTGGCGATAATAAAAATGCCAATGGCGACAACAATCAGGCTGATAACCAGCCCCGGGGTTAGAAACTCTTCCATGGTTACAGGTCCTTGGGGGTTGCGAGTTCAACAATGGCGGTGGTGCCATCGAAGTGGTCAAAAACAAGTGCTGTGCCTTCTGGCAGCTCGGTTTGTCCGCCCGATTGTACACGCAGGCGATAGAAGTCACCGTTCACTTTGATGCCGGTGGCGTCGTCAAAATCACGGCGTAAACTGCTGAATTGCTTTCCCTGATCTACGCCGGTGCCGGTCGTGCCGTAGGCTACGCCCTTTGGTGAAAAACGCGGCTTCAGCCAGCGAATGGCAACGGGCACCAAAATGCCAGAAAATAAGCCCATTCCCGCCAGTTGCCATTCCAGGGAAAAGCCGAGAAACGCCAGTACTGCCGTAAATGCAGCAGCAATCGCCAGGGCCAACAGCACCATAACGCCGGATGTCAGCTCGGCCAGGCCCAGCAAGAGCGCCAGAATCAGCCAGAGGTGGGTAATGCTCCATTCCATAGTGAGTTCCATAGGGTGAGCGTTGCACGAGTAAATACGAAAATTGCTCTTAATTGTACCCAAATTGGGTGGTGCTGCCATGGAATGAATTGGGGTTGTCAGGACGCGTGCCGTCCAAACCCTGTATATTTGAAGTATGTCTGATTTGCCGAGGTTAAAACTGCGTTATGTGTGAACTGCTGGCGATGAGTGCCAACACCCCGACCGATCTGTGTTTCAGCTTCACCGGCCTGACCCGCCGTGGCGGCGACACCGGGCCACACAAAGATGGCTGGGGCGTGGCTTTTTATGAAGGCAAGGGCGTACGGGCGTTTCACGATGTAGACGCCAGTGCCAGTTCCCGCATTGCCGAGGTGGTACAAACCCACCCCATCAAAAGCGAAGTGGCACTGTGCCATATTCGGCAGGCGAATGTGGGTGAGATTTGCCTGGCCAACACCCACCCGTTCATGCGGGAACTCTGGGGTCGTTACTGGGTGTTTGCTCACAATGGCCAGCTGTCGGATTTTAGCGCGAAGCCAGGGTTTTATGAGGCCGTTGGCAGCACCGACAGTGAAGCCCTGTTCTGTGATTTACTGAACCATTTGCGCGATAACAGCGACCGCCACAGCACCGAGCAGGATACGGTAGACCAGCTGGTTCAGCTGTCAGCAGCCTATGCCCGCCAAGGCGTATTCAATCTTTTGCTCAGTAACGGCGATTGGCTGTTCACTTTTTGCTCCACAAAAATGGCCAGCATTACCCGTCGCGCACCTTTTGGGCCGGCGCGCCTGAAAGACACCGACGTGACCATCGACTTTGAAGCAGAGACCACCCCCAATGACATCGTTAGCGTGGTGGTCACCGAACCTCTGACCTCTGATGAACAGTGGGATGTGTATCGGCCCGGAGAGTGGCGTTTGTGGCGCAAGGGAGAAGTTATCCAGAGCGGTGTGGTTGCTCTGGCGGGGGTTGATTTGGCAACAGCTCAGTCCCACATAAAGTCATAACAGGGTCAGGCATAAAGCGTTAATACCAACTCAGAACATTCTCCAATTAAAGCATTCTCTAAAGCACTATCGAGAAAACTATGCAAAGACCCAATACACACAGTAAGTTTTTTGGCTATCTACTCTGGATTTTTGGCTTTCTGGGTGCGCACCGTTTTTATTACGGCAAACCGATTACCGGCACCATCTGGTTCTTCACATTTGGCCTGTTTCTAGTGGGCTGGATCGTCGACCTTTTCCTGATTCCAGGTATGGATGAAGAAGCCGATCACCGTTTTGCCGAAGGCCCCGTCAGCTACAACGTAAGCTGGTTACTGCTGACGTTTACCGGTTTGCTTGGGCTGCATCGGATGTACATGGGAAAATGGATAACCGGAGTTCTTTACCTGCTTACCGGGGGCCTGTTTCTGGTGGGTGTTCTGTACGATTTTTGGACATTGAACACTCAGATTTCAGAGCGCAATCGTGGCAGCCTGCTTCACTGATTGCCGCGCTTTAATGGGCTTTCAGCATAGCCTTGGGTACCCGGTAGAGCAGCCCACGGCTGGCACCGGTACCTTTCACGGTGCAGGTCTTGCGATTCACCCTGCTAATAATGCCCTGCCGCTGGCGCTGTCCTACGCCAAAGCTCACACATTCACCTACCTGCCACTGTTGCTGCGACACCTCGGCTTCGGCGTGGATTGGTGTGAACGGCTGTGCCGGCAGGCTCAGCCCGCGCTCGCCCGCCTGCTTCTGTAAAAATGCCCGGGCACCCTGAGCTGCGCCGCTGTTATGCAGCTGGTCCAGAATGTCGTAAAAATGGCGATTGTGGACGGAACCAAAGTGGCGCTGACCTGCGACCTGTTGCAGCAAATGGGCAAACTCGTGGCAACAGGTATGGGCCAGTAAATTAAGCGGACTTACCTCACCGTCAAAATAACCCCTTTTTCGAATTTCCCGCGCCGACAACCAGCCAACGGCGGTTTCCGGCTGGTATTTGGCCAAAATCATGCGTTGCCCGTAGTTGATGACATGCGTATGGCTGCGGGTGTCGTAACGGTGATAGGTAGCCTGCCCGGACCCCACACGGCACAACAGTGACTTCGCCTTGCCTTGAGCATTAATCCAGACAGCAGCGGGTTGCCACAAAATTTGGTCGGTAGCCTGGCACATAAGTCGGCCAAGGTTTATGGCCTGATACTGTGAAATAGATGTTGTCATTGAGGGTCGCAGCGCGTTGCAATGAATTCACCGCAGGTTTTACAAGATTATGAGGGCAATGGCTAGTTTGCTAGGAGTTAGTTGAGAAAGGCACTGGGTTAAGAATGAACTGATTCAAACATGTTAGATACCGCGGGAAACAGTTTCTGCAATCTGATCGAACTCATCTTCTGGAAAACTGAAAATAAGAACTGAGCCCGAATTTCGCTCATTAAACAAGTAACCAGTCAGATAATTACGATTCTTTGCGGCAAACCCTGAAAATCCTGCTGGAAAACTCAATGATTTCGTTGTCACTGTGTCTGATTCCGAGCTCGATCTGAGTGCGTTTAGGAAGTCAGCCGCTGAAGATGCACCCTCGGGTACTGGTTCAACCCGAATGAATCCGATGGATTTTCCGTCAAGGAATAGAGTTGTATCGTTGTTGTCAATTCGCACGGTGTCAAACACAGACGACTGAACCGACACTGAGTATTCTTTGTTGGGTGAAAAAGATATTGGCTTAGACGACGCGCAGCCGGATAAAATTAAAGCGAATACGACAATTCCAATGAATTTCATTTTTTAGGCGTCCGTGTCTTATCCGAGTGAAGCTTCCAGCAAACTCCTGAATTGTAACCCACGAGTTAACTTGCAAGTAAGGCTGATTTTGACCGAGCCTCGAGCGAATGGCTCCCCTGCCGCTCGGATAACTCTGATTGCCCATTTTCGAATACCGCTTGTTGGAACAAGTAGGTCTTTGGGACTTGGAACAGCATCAATCCAGCGACTGCACTCATCGGTTTCAGTAATCAGTTGCGCAACAAGTTCTAAAGTTTCCGATGTTATGCTGCCAGCATGAAAACGGTTCGCGATACGCTCTCCATAAAAAGCAGTAATAATTGCCTGAATAACAGTGACTTCCTCATCGGTAAGAGCAATGTAGCTCACTATTAATCTCCCTTTGATAGGTTCAACTCTCAGACAGGAGAGGGCTCGCTCTCTGAGAGCTGAATTAAAAGCTACGCTTCGATCGGCGTGCGCCAGTCGTCGGCGCCGGAAGTCCCGGCCACGCCGTGCTCCCAGGTGACTTTGCGGTATGACAGCGACACGGTAACCAGCTGGGTGAAGTCTGAACTGGTGGTATCTTGGCAATGGGGCATATTGCAGTTGATGTCAATGATGGTGGCGTCTTCCAGAATGGTCGAGAAGAAGTGCTCCTGTTTGCCTTCTACCGAGGTTCGGTACCACTTCAGTTCCACTTTTGGCAACATCTCACCAGACGCCAAAGAGTTGTACATCAGCGGTGTGGCTTTATTCAGGGCCGAGGTGAACTTGAACGGTTTGTGCACGCGCTGGCCGGAGGGTTGGCCGGATTGGGGGTCGGTAGGTACGGTAACGACGTGGCTGAATTCCTGCACCAGAATTTCATCTTCGTGGCCTTCTACGTAAATGTTGCCGACAGAATCGGCGGTGAAAGCTCCGGCAGTGATATGGCCCTGGGTTTGGCCTTCGATATTGATATAACAAGGGGTTGGCATTGTCTGCTCCGTGACGTGTTTAAAGGTTGCATTCCTGCTGTCCTAATCTGGACCCGGTAATCTAATCAAATTCTGTGCCAGATTGTTAACGTCATTTAAGATCAGTGGTTTATGATTTTTTGTTAGGCTCAGAAAACACTTAGGGCGAAGAGCTGCCCAAATTCTGGGCCAATTATTGCGGCCCGGGCAAGTTGTTGCCAGCGTATAATGAATGTGGCGGCGAAGCGCTGGCTGCCGTGCGGTTATAAGCATATGCCATGTATTTTTTGGGTGCTCAGGTTTGCTAAACTTAGCCCCTAGGTAAAAACACGCTGTGACCAGGGAGCCATAAGTGCCGATCATTCAAAAATTTGCCGAGCATCAGCGTGTTGATTAAACATTGGCTGGGCAGTCTGGTGAACCGGGCGACCGCTATGGTCGTTGTTGTGATTCTAGTGGTTGCGCTGACGGTGATGCTGGTAAGTGGCCTGCTGAGCCAGCGGGAACTGGAGCAGCAGGCAAAGGCACATGTTGAGTCTGTAGCCGCTGTGGTGGCCTATGAACTGGACGATAAACTGTCTATGCGTCTGAATATTATCAGCCAAGTGGCAACAAACCTGACCATGACCGAACAGGTGTTTCGTGACCGGGCTGAGCTGTTTTTGTCGCGCCAAACCGAGTTGCTGCATCTTTTTGATAGCCTGTTTATTCTCGATGCTGAGGGTCTCCTGCAGGCTGAATCCCCGAACATTGGCCTGTCAAAGGGGCTGGACCTCAGCACCCGCGAGTATTTTGACCGTATATCCACGCTGATGACACCGATTATCAGCGAGCCTTACGTATCTTCTGACGACGGTAAACCTGCGGTTATGATCGGTGCGCCAGTGTTCAATCATGACCAGCGTTTTATCGGGATGATTGGCGGCGTCATGTTGCTTGAGGGCGAACATATTCTGAAAAAATTCGGCAATATCCGCTTTGCGAAAACCGGTTATATCGGCATTGCAACCCCCAGTGGCACAACGTTGGTAAACGGGCGTGCCGGGCAGTTTATGGTGCCCCTGCGATCAGAGAACACGATACTGATGCAAGCTATGGATGGATTCGAGGGAACTGCAAAAACCGATAACGGCGATGGTGACGTAACCATTATGTCGGTGCGGCAACTGGATCAGGCACCTTGGCTTGTAGCCGCGGTTTGGCCTATAAAGGAAGCTTTTGCGCCGATTGGCCGCATGGGCAGTGAGCTGGTCTGAACGCTGTTGTTGATTTTATTGGTGCTGGTACCCATTGCCGGTTGGCGTTTTCGCACGCTGATGCGCCCTTTAAAATTGCTGGGCGAGCAGGTACAGGATCGCCACCTGGGCTTGCGTTCGCAGCCAGTTACCATTCCCGGCAGTATCGAAATCCAGCGCGTAGCCACTATATTCAACACGTTGATGATCGAGCGTGAGAGCGCCATGCTGTCGCTGGCAGAACGCGAGGCTTTTTACCGTTCGCTGACTGAAAGCGCACCCATCGGCATAGCCCAAACCGACGTACTTGGCCGCATTGAGTTTGCCAACCCTGCGTTGGAGGTCATTCTTGGCCGTTCGGCCGCAGAGCTAATTGACACGCCGATAATGGGTTACCTGCAAAATAGCGACCGGAAGACGTTAATTACTGGCTGGCAACGTGATATCTATCAAAGAAAAACGTTTCATGGCCGGGTGCATTTGGTGGCCAAGAGGGTCTGTGAATTGACATGATGTCGGCGATGAGTTTGATATCGACCTAACCATGCTGAAGGTTCGCAACGGTAAGTCCCAAGAGCGCCTGGTGTTTGTACTGCGCGACGACAGCGCGCGCCGCCGGGAAAACGAGCGCCTATCATGGGAGGCCTCCCACGATCCATTGACTCAGCTTTTAAACCGCCGCGCCTTTGGCCTTGGTTTGGATAAAGCGTTGCTAGAAGCCGGCCAGAATAAAGTGGCTACTGTGATGTGCCTGATTGATCTTGACCACTTCAAACCGGTGAACGACAAAGGCGGACACCTCACCGGTGACGAGCTTCTACGCCGTCTGGCTGACTTGTTAAGGCAGACAGTTCGCCAGTCTGACACCGTTGCGCGCCTGGGCGGCGATGAGTTTGGAATACTTTTACCCAGCTGCGGTATGGAATGCGCCGAGGCTCTGGCGGAGCGGATTCGCGCAGGGATCGAAGTCTTGGTTGTTGAACACGAAGGTGAAGACTACAGCGTAACCGCCAGTATTGGCCTTGCCCAGATCAACCCCACTGACACCAGCACAAAAGCCATTATGGCCCGTGCTGACGAGGGCTCATACTTGGCCAAAGGCCGCGGCCGTAATCAGGTGGTTTTGATGTCAGGCGCCTAAAACCTGCGGATATTATTTACCACCAAGCGCCTGCGGCAGCTGCCTGCCAAAGCAGACGTAGAGCCAAGGCTGTCAGTAGCAGATTCAGCGCCATGCCAAAGCGCTGATTGCTGAACGCTTTCAACAGGCGTAGGCCAAGCCAGGTGCCGATAAAGCCGCAGCCAATCATCGCCACAATCAACGCCAGCCAGTCACTCAACATAAACCCGGTCAGTCCGAAAACAAGGGCTTTCGGCGCGTGTTGCAGAGCCATGGCGGTTGAAAACGTGGCGATGGTGCTAAAGCGGTCGCGGTGAATCTGTTTGATAAACGCTGCGACCAGTGGCCCGCTGGCCCCAACGAACAGGCTGATAAAACTGGTAAACGTCGAGGCTATAACAATTCCTGGAGCGCCGATGGCGGCTTTTGGCAGTTTGGGTCCCCAGCACAAAAACAGCACAAACAGTGCAATGGTCAGCTGCCAGATTTGAGCGGGTAGATCCACCAGTAACCATGCACCCAAGCTGGCTCCAAGCACAACGCCGGGAGCAAAAGCGGCAATCACTTTCCAGTCAATATGGCGCCAGGTCAGTGCGGCTCGGCCACAGTTTGAACCCAGCTGCACCAGCCCGTGCACCGGGATAATGGCGGCTGGGGGCATCCAGCTGGCCATAATGACGATCAGCAGCAAACCACCACCGGCACCCAGACTGGCGCTGATCATCGAGCCGAGCACTGAGGCCAGTAACAGCAGCAGAGCGACACCTGCGGCCAAGCCCTCTGGTAGCAGCGTTATTTCCATTGACAGAACTCGGAGTTTTTCAGCTCGCGGCCTTTACACAGGGCCTCGGTGGCCAGCTGCACGTCAGCCACGTAATACAGTGACGACAGGCCAAAACGATCCCGTCCCAAGTTGTGAAAAATCATGCCGAACGCGATATCCCCCGCTGAATAGCGCGCTTGGTTGCGGGCAAAGTACTCTGCAGGCCGGCTTAGCAGCTCATCTTGCAAGAGGCTTTTCACTCGTCCCGCTCCGCCGTGGTAGGCCTGAACCAGTAATAAACTGAATAGTTCATCGCGTTTTTTTGCGGGCAACTTACCGAAGCGGTCGGTAAATGCCGGGCGCAAATTACGCGCATTCTGATTGTTCAACTGCAGAGCGCAGTCCATCTGTGCGAGTCTGTGCCAGTAGTTTTTTATTGGAATGCGGCAGTCCGACAGCGCTGCAGGCGACAATTGCATGATTCCACGGGCGTTGGCCGTTGAATGAGCTCGGGTTTGGCCGCCGCTTTCGATCAGTAATTGCCCGGCTAAATAGCGCGGTAACGCTGGCGGGAGTTCACTCAAGCGTTGCTGATCATTGCGCTTGTTGTACACGGCCATCAGCGTTTGGTGCAACGACACTGAATTGCCCTGGCCGCCTACCCTTATGTCATCCCACGCGCCCCACAGGCGATCTTCCTCATTTTGGCCAAGGTAACGGGCAATAGAGCCGGGAAGATCAACGTGGGGTTGGTCGCAGGCCAGTGCAAACGGATACCCGGTCACATCCGCCGCGCCGGCGGCCCAGGCGCTGCTGCGGCCATCCTTGAACATGTCCTTGCGGGTGCCGTTGAGCTGCTGTTGGTTGGCTTCGACAGTGTCAGCGTCTTCACTCCAGCCTAAAAACTGGCCGCGCATATCGTAAAAAATGTGGCGGTTCCGGTTGGCGCAGTAGCTAGACTCGTTCAACACCCAGCTGCGAATGGTGAGCACGTTGCGATAGACGCCCTGGCTGGACCAATACGGGGCGGCCCGCACCACATCGGTCCAGGCGTCGGCCTTGCCAGGGCTAGCAGCGACGCTGCTGATAAACCATGGCAGCGTTGCCAGCAGGGCAGCCTGTAATAGCCGGGTTATCGCGAAAAAAATAGGTGTCATAAAGGCGGTTTCGAACATTGAGTGTTTGAATACTGACCCGTTGGTCGGCCAACGTTGTTACAGGTATGGTGGGTGTGCGCTCACAATAGCAAAAGTTATGACGGTTGAAAGCAGATTATTGTTTTACCGGGGCTTGTGATCTGTTGTGATCGCCCTCACGTTTATCTTTCTACGTTGTAACAGGCTATGCTGATAATCAGGGAGTGCGGTTTTCCCTGTTTTATTCTGATGGCATCGAGGAGGCTAGTGCATTATGAACCAACCGATGGCAATCGAAGAACTGGTATCGGTCGCCCAGGCGGAAGCCATGGGAGAGTTAGATGCCCCGATGATGGCCATAGTGCTGGCCAGTGAACACAGCTACGATTTACCCATTCAATCTCTGGAAACCGACGCCGACAAAGCCCGCTGGGGATTGATTCTTCGCGCTGCGAGGGAACACGTAGAAGCTGACGCGGTAGCGGTGCTGTACCCGGCCTGGACCACCATCCGCAATAAAAAGTCAGGGCAGGCGACCGACACCGCTGCGGGCACAGAGCCCAATGGCGAGAACGACGTCGAGGCGGGTGCGGAAGACGAGGCGGATGGCCCCATCGACACCCTGTTTGTGCAACTACACACCCGTGACCGCATTTACTGGCGTGGTTTCGAGCAAATTCGTGACCCACGGCACCAGCGCATTATTGGTTTTCGTAAAATCAAAGCCTTGTCCACCGATTACCAGCGCGATGAAGCGCCTTCGGTTGCAGCGTGGCTCAGTACACTGTTTGATCCATTACCGAACGAAGGTGAGGAAACCGCGATTGATCTTCAGTTGTCCGATTTACTGGACGAACCAGAAGTGAGCGCAGCCCTATACCCCAGGGATTTGCGGGCGCTGCATTGATTTCAATGATTGAATCAGCAAGGCAGGGGACAGATTTCAAATCTGTCCCCTATTTATCTTTTTAGTTTAAATAGTCCCTGCCCTTTCCACCACCCACATCAGACTGATGGCGCCCACGCCCATAAGAAGCAGCGGCACTACAACCCGTTGATACGCGTTAACGTGTGCCAAGGCATATAAAAGTGGGAAACCAACGATTAGCAACCCTAGCTGCCCCAACTCCACGCCCAGATTGAAGCCCACCAGCGCAATGGCCAAGCTGGAAATTCCGCCGGTCAGGTCGCCCAGCACGCTGGCGAAACCAAAGCCGTGCACCAGGCCGAAGGCGAACGCCAGTTTCCAGGTTTTCCGGCCCAGAAAAGGCCAAATTACATTAAGTGCGGCGAGAGCAATGGAAAGCGCGATGACCGTTTCAACCCAGGCAATGGGAAGCCGAACGATATCCAGCGCTGCCAGGGCCAAGGTGATGGAATGCGCCACCGTAAAGGCTGTCACAATACCCGTCAGTTGTAGTAACCGCGATTTGAATGAGCGGGTTGTGCCCAGATTGTTCTCTTGACGGCGGATCAGCGTAGTCGGCAATACCAGCACCAGCAGAAACAGCATGTGGTCAAGCCCGATCAGCAAATGGATAACGCCTTCAAGAAGAAATGTTGTGAAGGTGCTCCATGGCCCTATAGGCCCGCCGGTAAGGTCAACTATGGGTTGATCCGGAGAAATCACCGTGAGTGAGCGGGTACCTGCAGAGGTGATTTCAACCAGTCCTCTGTGCAGGCTGTCTACATCAAACAGCAGAGTGTATTCAATTTGCTGCGGGAGCTCGCCGTTAAGGCAGTCAATGCCGTATTGGGTCGCAAGGTAGGGGCCATCACTGTGCGAGCTCAGTCCCCATGCCTGGCCTTTGAGGTTACAGGCGCCCTGCTCGCTGGCAAGGGTGACCGCATTCTCAATGGCTTGTGTCGTAGCGGATCGTTGGGCGCGAAGCTCCTGCCCCGTGAGCTGTTGATCGCCATTGGCGTCTAGGGGAATCAACAGAGCGAGATCTCGCAGTGCGACGTCAATGCGTATCTCGGCGGCGTCCAGGTCAAGATAGATAAAGCTGTCACTGGCTTTATGAGCAACCGTTGTGCTTGCGAAGGTAACCATCGCCAACAGTGTAAAAAATTGTATGGCGCGCATCATGAGTCCTCCGGATAGCGTTCATCAGACTGATTCTGCTGTTTAAGCCAGTCGCGGAGTTGGCCCAGTGCTGTGCTGTCTTGCGCAGCAATGGCGGCCCTGAGTGCCAGGCGGGTATCCAGAGGTTCACGTTGTGATGCCCAGTTGGCCATGGCGTGTTGTAGGGCAACCGTTGGCCGCTGCTCAATATCCAGCTCGAAACTGGCCAGGTCGCGCTGATGCAACATGGAGCCACGCCATAGTGCTTCATCAAATCGCTCCCGCAATTGTGAGGCCAGCGCCGATGCGTCTGGATGACCTACGCGGCGCATAGCGATAGCTCGGATCACCGCCAACGTATCAATTGCCTCGTAGCCCTCGGTCAGGGCCAACGCCTGATCAGGTTCGTCGGCTTGCAGGAACCAGTCCGCAAGCTGTGCCCGGGTGTATAAATCGTCCGGACCCTGATTCAGCACCCGATACCAATGCTCAGTTGCAGAGCGTTGGCCCAGCTGTGCCGCGATGTCGCCCAATGTACCCTCAGCCCACAAGCGCTGTTGGTCGGTTGTTCTACCCGAAGACCGGGTTGTGGCGATCAACGTGTCGTAAGCCGCTTTGGCCGCGCCGGTACGCGCTGCCACCTGTGCATGACAGCTTGCAGCGATCAGGCCGGGGTACTCGGTTGTTAGCTGGTCGCACATTGTTTGTGCCAGTCCGTAATGCCCTTGAACAATCTCAATGTTGGCCAGTGTCAACAACGCCTGGATTCGTTGTACCGGTGCTTGCGAGCGGTCAAGCACCGTTTGAATGTCTTGTCGTGCTGCATCGAACTGGTGCAGGCTCTGCGCAAGCGTTGCCCGCAGAACCAACAGTTCATCCGTAAGCTCCGTGCCGGCCTGTTGTTTGAACAAGCGTTCGGCGTAGCCTAAAAACCTTGGGTCGCCGCTGCGGCGCGCTTCGGAGATCAGCCTTTTAACCTCTACTGCCATTGCTTCGGGGGAAGAGGTGGCGCCATCGCTGGCGGGGCCAGACGCGGGCAGGGTCACCAGCACAGCGTCGTCGTCAAAATCATGTTGAATGGGGCTGGGTGCGGCGGTTGATGTTGCTGAACACAGCAAACCCAGCAGGCCAAATCCCAAAAAAAAAGCCCCCCCGCGCCAACGCGCGGGAAGGGAGAGGACCGGCTGCAAAGCAGGCCGGGTCCGGTGTGCCGATATTTTATCGGAGAAGGTCATCGAAGGCCTGTGGATTGTCCTGGTCGTTAAAGCTGAATGTGACGTTATTCAACTCCGTAGGCTCCCGATTGGCATTCGGGTTAGCAAATTCGTTCTTAACGAAGGTGCCGAAATCCACTGACGCCGCAGGTTGCGGGGCTTGGCTACTGTTGCCGCCAGAGCCGTCAAAACATCCCGTCAAGGCCAGAGCCACCAGCCCCGTCGCAGCTAACTTAATGGTTAATTTCATTTTTCACTCCTCAAGAATTGGGTGAGCCGGCCAGCGGAGTTGCCAGGTATGGGAACACGACTTGAAGTTCGGTTGGGTCAAGCTGAACGCCATCGGTAAAGGGTGTGTCTTTATTTGGGGCGTCAGTGGTCAGGGCACCCATGACGACTCTTAAGGCGGAATCCACAACGTCATCGACGGGGCGGCGACCGTTCGGGAACCCGGCGTTGTCACCGCCCAGAACGCCTAGGTCATTTTGCGTGGCCGCAGCTGTAGCGGCGATAGCGGGGTTCAGGCGCAGCATTTCTGACGCTTGCACGCCCACTGGCATATTGACCCCAGCCACACCGGTCAAAAATGCTGACACTAAATCGGTGCGGGGAAAGTTATTCGGTGCTACAGCGCCTGCGCCGCTGAACAGTATTTCCAACAGTTCCGGCAGAGTCGGGTTAGTGACGTAAGTGGCAAACTGGCTATCATCTTTCGGTTCGCTGGCGTTGAACCGGTCCTTATCCTTAAGGCCGATGACGACTTCGTTCACCAGCGGCATGCCCAAGCGCGAAACTTGGGTCCAGGCGCCACCTTCCACGGTAGCTCCCTTGCCGTCCGCGCTGGGTGCTGGATTAATGATTCTCGCCTGGCGCAAGCTAGCGGTGGTCCAACCACCAATGACTGGTTGGCCCGAAGCGTTTGCCGCGGTGCCGGTCAGGCACTGGGCGGGCACTTCCAGGGCAAACGAGGTTACGTTCTTATCGTCTAGGTCCCCTTTACCTTCGCCGTTACGCAGTCCGAGAGGATTGGTGTTCACCAGGTCGAAAATCTCGCCGAGATTGACCGCAAAAGCTTCTTTGCGCTGACCGACAAACACCTTGGCGTTGACGGAACAGCCTGGAATGGCCATCTGGAAAATATGCTGATTGGCATAAGTCTGGTAATCGGCAAACGATTTACCACCGATGTTGTCCAGAGGTTTGTCAAATGTAGCGGTGCCATTGGAGGCATTCGTTGCGGTCTGGACGGTGCCGGTGCGGCGGTCACCACGAACAACGGAAACCGTATACTCTTGGCTGACTTGAACATTGGCGCTGTCGGCGGCGTTACCAATGTTCTTTAGTGGCACAGAGACCATTTTCTGGTCGCCAGCCGGGCCAACCGGTAACTGGATGTCGTTTAGGGTGGTAGTGAACTGGAACTGGAACGTCAGGTCTTCCTGAGCGTTACCGCTGTTATCGATGTGAATTTCGTAAAGGGCATCTTCATCCATATCGAAATAGTTGGGACCGCCGTAGGCATCTTGCAAAGGCAAGTAATTGGCGATCAGGGTGACATAGTCTTCGCGACCGGATTCATAGCTGCGGAACATGTAAAAATCGGTGCCGTCCACTTTTGGCACTTCGGTTATGAAAGGCGCTTCGCGGTGACTGGAGGCGTGGCTCAGGCCGGCGCTCAAACAGACGCTGGTAACAGCGATAGCCAGAGCAGAACGTTTAATAATGGTGTTCATAGTGTTTCCTCAGAGTGCTTTGTTTTGGTTATGACAACGAGGTAACGCGCAGCCGTACAATAAAGATGCACGCTGCAATGAAAAAAATTACAGTGGTGTTTGCATCTCGCCGGGATGGGCAGGGCGTACTAAATAATGATAGTCGTACGGAGTTGAAATGTCTCAGACTAAAAACGATCAGGACGACCTTATGCGCTTGCTGGTAGCCGTATCCCGTGAAGACCGTGACGCCTTCCAGCAGCTTTATCATAGGGTGTCCGCCCGAATGTTCGGAATGTGTCTGAAACTGGCAGGGCAGCGCGATCTGGCGGAAGATGCCTTACAGGAGGCGTTTCTCCAGATATGGCATCGTGCCCGCGAGTATCACACCGATCGCGGTATGCCGTTAAGCTGGATGATGAGCATTGCGCGCTACCGGACACTGGACATGATGCGGGCGCGCAAGATTCGTCGTAACGGCGGTGAAGAGCATCTTGAGTACGTTGAAGACGGGCGCGAGGGTCCTCTTGATGAGTCCCTTCGCAGCGCCGGAGAAGCACAGCTTAGCGGTTGCCTCAATGAGCTCAGCGATGCGCAGCGTGACAGCATTCTACTCTCTTACTACAAAGGGCTGACGCACGATGAGTTGGCCCATGTCCTGAGCACTCCATTGGGGACGGTGAAAAGCTGGGTGCGCCGTGGACTGATGACTTTAAAGAGGTGCCTGGAACAATGAATAAGACACCTGAACGCATTGAAAATCTTGCCGCCGAGTATGTTCTGGGTTCACTCCAGGGCCTTGCACGTAAGCGCTTTGAGCGCTGGATGATGGAATCCACAAAGGTACGGCAAGAGGTCTGGTTCTGGGAGCAAAAACTCGGTCCATTGTCCGTCGAAGTGGCAGAGGTCAACCCTCCTTCGTCTGTGTGGACTTCAATTGAACGCCGCTTATGGCAACAAGAGCGGCCTGCCGGTAAAGCCCAATCCCGCGCCAACCAACGGTGGTTCTGGCCTGGCTGGAGTATTGTTGCGACGGCTGCCGCTCTGGTTATGGCGGTTTTATTGCTCCAGCCGTCGCAGGGGATTCCCCAGATGCAGCTTTCAGGCGCTGTTGTTCAGGCTGGTATCAATGATCCGCTCTGGCTGGTGAGTGAGACGGGTTCTAACAATCTGTTGAAGTTGCGCTCGGTCGCCGCCAATGCCGCCGAAACCGATAAAGATTACGAACTCTGGATCGTACCGGAGAATGGTCAGCCCCTATCGCTTGGCGTTATTCCTGTGGGTGGGGTGCACCAAGTGACATTGACGGATGCGGCCAGAGACGCGCTGTCACAAAGCCGCACCCTCGCCATCAGTCTGGAGCCCAGCGGAGGCTCGCTAACCGGGGCTCCAACAGGTCCGATTCTACACGTGACTCAACTGTACGAGATTTAATGAACCCGAAACGGGGACAGATTTTAAATTTGTCCCCTATCTTGCGTACTTTGCTTGCTGCGCAGGGGGTGCGGATTCGGGTTTGATGAGCGAATGGTTTATAATCGCGTCTTTTTAAATTTGCACCGACAAAACACTGACGCCCAAGGCGCGACAAGGCTGATTCGTGATCGTATTTGACGAGATAGAGAAATCCTACCAGGTGGGGGGTAAAGCTGTTCCTGCGCTGCACCCCACCAGCTTTGCTATTGAAACCGGCGAAGTATTTGGCATAGTCGGCCATTCCGGCGCTGGCAAATCCACCTTGGTACGGTTGATTAACTTGCTGGAACGCCCGACCGGCGGCAGCATCAAGATCGACGGCGAAGACGTTACCCATTATAACGCCTCCCAGTTGCGTGCTTTTCGCCGCAACGTTGGCATGATCTTCCAGCACTTCAATCTGTTGTCATCAAAGACGGTTAACGACAACATCGCCTTTCCCATGAAACTGGCCGGCATCTATTCAAAATCTGAGATCCAGCAGCGGGTTGAAGAGTTGCTCGAGCTGGTCAGCTTGTCTGAACACGCCATAAAGTTCCCGTCGCAGCTTTCAGGCGGCCAAAAACAACGAGTAGGCATTGCGCGCGCTCTGGCCTGCCGGCCCACCATTTTGCTGTGCGACGAAGCCACCAGCGCGCTGGACCCGCAAACCACCCAATCGGTGCTGAAACTGCTGGCCGATATCAACCGCGAACTGGGTTTGACCATCGTGCTGATTACCCACGAAATGGACGTGGTGCGCCGAGTGTGTGACCGGGTCGCGGTGATGGATGCAGGCCGCGTGGTGGAAATGGGCCCGGTGAGCGATGTGTTTCTGCATCCGCAACACCCCACTACCCGCGACTTTGTCTTCGAAAGCGAAAATATCGATAGCCTTGAACTGCAGCAGGATTTTAAAAAGGCCAAAGGCCGCATTCTTCGCCTGACCTTCAAAGGCGAGTCGACCTACGACCCGTTACTTGGCAGCGTGGCGCGAAAGTCCGGGGTCGACTTCAGCATCATCTCCGGTCGCATTGACCACATTAAAGATACGCCTTACGGCCAGCTGACTCTGGCACTGGTGGGCGGCGACCTGGCTGTGGCCATGGCCGCGCTGGAAGCTGCAGACGTGCACGTAGAGGTGATGAACTGATGAAAGCCCTGATGCAGGATTTGTTAAGCAACGTAGACTGGATGGAAATCGGCATTGCCAGTTGGGACACCCTGATTATGGTGGCCATGTCGCTGCTGTTCAGCGTGGTGATTGGCCTGCCCGTTGGTGTGCTGCTGTTTTTGTTTGGCAAGCGCCAGCTGCTGGAACAGCCCTTGGCCTACGCGGTACTGTCGTTCGTAGTGAACGTACTGCGTTCGGTGCCGTTTATCATTCTGTTGATTGTGATGATTCCGTTTACCGTGATGATGATAGGCACCTCTCTGGGCGTTGCGGGGGCTATACCACCACTGGTCGCCGGCGGCGCGCCCTTCTTTGCTCGTCTGGTAGAAACGTCGCTGCGGGAAGTGGACCGCGGCATTATCGAAGCCACCCAGGCCATGGGCGCTAACGTGCGGCAAATTGTCCTCGGTGCCTTGTTGCCGGAAGCGCTTCCGGGCATCATCGCCGGTGTTACCGTCACCGCAATAACCTTGGTGTCTTATGCGGCTATGTCCGGCGTGATTGGCGGAGGCGGCCTGGGCGACCTGGCCATTCGTTTCGGTTATCAACGGTTCCAAACCGACGTTATGGTCATCACCGTCGCGTTACTGGTGATTTTCGTACAGCTGCTCCAAATGCTAGGCGATCGTCTAGTTATACATTTCAGTCGTAAATAGCGGCGAATTAACCTTCAGATGCACCCAAGGAGAACACAGATGACTTTCAAGAAGACCCTGATTGCCCTAGCCGCTGCGGCTACTTTGTCTGCTGCTGTTAGCGCCGAAGAACTCAGCATTGCTGCCACTCCGGTCCCCCACGCGGAAATCCTGGAATTTGTGAAACCGATGCTGGCCGAGCAGGGCGTAGAGCTAGACGTAAAGGTATTCACCGACTACATCCAGCCCAACGTTCAGGTTGACCAGAAGCGCATGGACGCCAACTTCTTCCAGCACCAGCCGTACCTGGACGAGTTTAACGCCGGTCGTGGTACAAACCTGGTTACGGTTACCGGCGTGCACGTTGAGCCTTTCGGTGCTTACTCCAGCAAAATCAAATCGTTGGACGAGCTGAAAGACGGCGGCGTTGTTGCCATTCCTAACGACCCCACAAACGGCGGTCGCGCCCTGCTGCTGCTGCAAAAAGCCGGACTGATCACCTTGAAGGAAGGCAGCAAAATCACCGCAACACCGCGCGATATTGCCGACAACCCGAAGAACCTGGAATTTAAAGAACTGGAGGCCGCTACCCTGCCGCGTATCCTGAACCAGGTAGACGTTGCCCTGATCAACACCAACTACGCGCTGGAAGCGGGCCTGAACCCCACCAAGGACGCGCTGATCATCGAAGGTTCGGATTCACCTTACGTCAACATTCTGGTGGCTCGCCCAGATAACAAAGACAGCGACGCTATGAAGAAGCTGGCAGCCGCGCTGACATCCGAAGACGTGAAAGACTTTATTAACGAGAAATATCAGGGAGCGGTCGTTCCTGCTTTTTAAGAGCACCTGCATTCTGATGTGTTATTGATATAAAAAAGGCCGGGCTGCTAACGCAACCCGGCCTTTTTGCATTGCTAAAAATGCAAACAGCGCGATTTAATCGCCAGACCAGTTGGTGGTCGGGTCTGGAGTCATACGCAGGTACGACTTAACCGCCTTGTAGCCTTTTGGGAAGCGTTGTTTGATTTCGTCTTCATCTTGCAACGAAGGCACAATCACCACGTCGCCGCCGCGTTCCCAGTTACCCGGGGTGGCGACTTTGTGTTCATCCGTCAGCTGCAAGGAGTCGATAACCCGCAGTACTTCGTTGAAGTTGCGACCCGTGCTGGCAGGGTAAGTGATGATCAAACGCACTTTCTTGTTCGGATCAATCACGAACAGCGAGCGTACGGTCAGCGTGCTGTTGGCATTGGGGTGAATCATGTCGTATAGCTCGGCCACTTTACCGTCGTGGTCGGCAATGATCGGGAAGTTAACGGTGCAACCCTGGGTTTCGTTGATGTCTTTGATCCAGTCGTGGTGGGAATCAACGGGGTCAACACTCAACGCCATGGCTTTCACATTGCGCTTGGCAAACTCGCCCTTCAGCTTGGCGGTCAGGCCCAGCTCGGTGGTGCACACCGGGGTAAAGTCTGCCGGGTGTGAAAACAGCACACCCCAGCCGTCGCCGAGCCATTTATGGAAACTGATTTTACCCTCACTGGAATCCTGCTCAAAATCCGGTGCGGTATCTCCAAGGCGTAAACTCATGTTCGCTCTCCTTCGATGCAGTATCTGATCGCGTTGTTTGAGGTTCCGGCAGGTAAACGGCCGAGCCTGGTTATTGATTGTATATAAAAATGGAGCGGTGCCGGATGACAGGAATGCAAGGGTTAGTTGATACACCTCATCCGGCACGGGTCTGCTCGTTCTCAGCCGTAATGGCCGTTGTATCAGAGGCCTGCCGCTTTTTCTTTCTCAAAATGCTCTTTGGTCAGTTTGAACACCACCGGGCTGAGTAGCGCCAGGGCAATCAGGTTGGGCAGTGCCATCATGGCATTCAGCGTGTCTGCTATCAGCCAGATCAGGCCCAGGTTTACGGTTGCGCCAACGGGGATAGCAAGGACCCAGGCAATTCGATAAGGCACTATAGCCTTTACGCCGAACAGGAATTCAACGCTGCGCTCACCGTAGAATGACCAGCCAAGAAGGGTCGTAAAGGCAAAAACAGCCAGAGCTATGGCCACCACATAATCGCCAACGCCCGGAAGCGCCTGTGAGAACGCCATGGACGTGAGTGCCGCGCCGGATTCGCCGGATGTCCATACACCAGAAGTGATGATGACCAGGCCGGTGATCGTACAAATAATGATGGTGTCAATAAAGGTGCCCAGCATGGCGATCATACCCTGATTGATAGGGTTCTTGGTTTGCGCTGCCGCGTGGGCGATAGGCGCAGAGCCCAAACCGGCCTCGTTGGAAAAAACACCCCTGGCAACGCCGAACCGGATGGCTGCCCAGACTGCCGCACCGGCAAAGCCGCCTTCTGCAGCGATGGGGCTGAACGCATGCTCGAAGATTAGCCCAAATGCGGCAGGAATCTCGGCGAAATTAATGGCCAGTACAACCAGTCCAGCAAGTAGGTACGACACTGCCATAATAGGAACGAGCGCGCTGGCTACCTGCCCGATGCGGCGAATACCGCCAATCAGAACCATACCCACCAGAACCATCAGGATAACGCCGCTGATCCAGTGTGGCAGGCCGAATGTGGCTTCCATTACGTCTGCAACCGAGTTGGCCTGTACGGTATTGCCGATGCCGAAGCCGGCAATAGCGGCGAAAACGGCAAACAGCACGCCCATCCAGGCCCATTTTTTGCCAAGCCCGTTACGAATGTAATACATGGGCCCGCCGACATAGGAGCCGTTCTCATCGACCTCGCGGAAGCGCACCGCGAGCACCGCTTCAGAGTACTTGGTCGCCATTCCCACCAGGGCTGTCAGCCACATCCAGAACAGGGCCCCCGGGCCGCCGAGGAAAACCGCGGTGGCCACGCCGGCGATGTTACCGGTTCCGACAGTGGCTGAAAGGGCGGTCATCAGAGCCTGAAACGGCGGAATCTCACCATCTGACTCCGCACCTGCGGCGCTGCGACCGTTCCACATCAGGCGAAAACCCGCACCGAGCTTGAATATGGGCATCAGCTTCAGGCCGAGACTTAAAAACAGCCCCACACCAAGAATGAGTATCAACATGGGTGGCCCCCAAACCAGCCCGTTGATTGCACTAAATACGTTTTCAATAGCGTCCATGAGAATCCTTTTTTATATGCCATGGTTCGATATATATGTGCCATGGTTTGATTTTTTGATTTTACCCGCAAGGGGTATAACTTACTGAGCTTACTCAATTACTGTCCTGTGTAAACCGGCACTTGGTTAAAGCTGGAGAATTCGGCGAATATTGCCTATGTTTACAGCACAGGGTTGAGGTTTGGCCAATGCCGGCCGGGTCAAACAGAAATGCGGGGAATTGCTCATGTGTGCACTCAGAGTTTCCGATGTTATGTTCAATCATATTGAGCCCGTCCGCTGCGGGACACCCCTAACCAAAGTGGTCAAGGCGCTGCTGGAGAATCATATTTCCGGGCTGCCGGTGGTTGATGCGAGTCGGCGTTTGCTTGGTTTTGTGTCTGAGCAGGATTGTATCCATGCGTTACTGGTGAGCAATTATCACTGTGAGGGTGATCCGATTGTGGACGATGTTATGTTCCGTGAACCCGTGTGGATTTCACCTGGCACGGCGATTGTTGACCTTGCCCAGAAACTCGGCGCTGGCAAACCGAAAGTGTACCCGGTTGTTGATCACGGCAAACTGGTGGGCATAGTCACCCGCAGCGCCATTTTGGAACACCTTGTTAACGCAGGTTGCAGCGTGGGCACACCAAGGTTTGCTAACTCCGATGACTGAGGGTTAACCTTGTCCGGATACACTAATACCGAGGGCACTATGGAACTGATTTCAACGAACGCCAGCTTTGGCGGCGAGCACCGCCGTTACCGCCACACCGCCGCTACCCTGGAATGCCAGATGGAATTTGCTGTTTTCCTGCCGCCCCAGGCGCTGGCAGAACCGGGCCACAAGGTCCCGGTGTTGTATTGGCTGTCTGGCCTGACCTGCAACGACGAAAATTTTATGCAAAAAGCCGGTGCACAGAAACTGGCCTCTGAGTTGGGTCTGGCGATTGTGTGCCCGGATACCAGCCCGAGGGGCATCAATTTGCCGGGGCAAGACGACAGCTACGATTTTGGCAGCGGTGCAGGTTTTTATGTGAATGCCACAGAGCAGCCTTGGGCGCCCCACTACCGGATGTACGATTACGTAGTGAAGGAACTGCCCCAAGTGGTAGAAAACGAATTGCCCGTCAGTGCTGAAAAATCCATCAGCGGCCATTCTATGGGTGGTCACGGAGCGTTGATATGCGCGCTCAAAAACCCGGGGCTTTACCGGTCGGTATCGGCGTTTTCACCCGTTGCCCATCCGGTGGAGTGCCCTTGGGGCCAGAAAGCCTTTGCCGGCTATCTGGGTGACAACCAGGAAAAGTGGAAACAGTGGGATGCCACCCTGCTGATCGCGGATGCCCAGGAACGCTTGCCGTTACTGATTGACCAAGGCACTGCCGACCAATTTCTGGCAGAGCAGCTGAACCCGCAGGCGCTGGTTCAGGCCTGCCACAGCGTTAACCATCCGGTAACCCTGCGCATGCAGTCCGGCTACGATCACAGCTATTTCTTTATTGCGTCTTTTATTGACGACCATCTGCGCCATCACGCGGACGCCTTAGGCTTGGCCCAACCCCAGTTGTAGCCGAACAGGCGCCAGCCCATCAGCACACTGGCGGAGATAAGGCCGCCAGTAAGCCCTACCCAGAAGCCCGCGGCCCCCATGGCCGGCACCAGAACGCTGGTAAACGCCAGCGCATAGCCCAGCGGCATACCCACCACCCAGAATGAAAACAGCATAATGATCATCGGAATGCGGGTGTCTTTATAGCCCCGCAGGCCACTGATGCAGGTAACCTGAATAACATCCGCCACCTGAAAAAACGCGGCGTACATCAACAGAGTAACGCTGACTGCCTGAACTTCGGGGTCACTGGAATAGAGCGCGGCAATGGGCGCACGGAATACAAACAGGACAATCGCAAACAGCAGTGAAATAAACGCAGCCAGAATTATCGCACTGCGTGACAGCAGCCGCGCAGACTCAGGCGACCCCGCGCCTACCAGAAAGCTCACCCGCAGGGTGATGGCCATGCCCAGGCTCAGCGGCAGCATAAACAATAAAGACACCACGTTTAACGCAATCTGGTGCCCGGCCACCACCACTGGCCCCAAAGGCGCCAGAAACAGTGCGATCACGGCAAACATGCTGGCCTCTACAAAGATGGTAAAACCAATGGGCAAACCCAGCCGCAATACATAGTGCAGTACACGCGGGTTGGGGCGGGCGACGTAGGCCAGCAGGCGAAAATTCTGATACATCCGGCTGCGGTTCAGGTAAGTCAGTAACCCGATTGCAGCGATACCGTTGGATAGCGACGTGGCCCAGCCACAGCCGACACCTCCCATAGCGGGAATGCCCAGGCCACCGTAGATAAACAAATAGTTCAGTGGCAGGTTGAACAGGGTGCTGATCAGTGAAAACACCATAATCACCCGGGTATGGCCCAGGCCATCGGTCAGTCCGCGCAGAGCGGTCATCAGCAGCAGTGCGGGAACGCCCCAGGCGAACGCATCCAGGTAGCCCTGGGCAATGCCGGCGGTGGCCGGTTCCAGCTTCATCAGGGTCAACACCGGGTGCACATTCGTTAGCAGCAGAATCATAATCACGGCCGCTGCTGCCGCAATATAAAGCCCTTGCCAGACCGTTGGCATAATCCGCCGCAGTTTGTTGGCGCCTTTATAGCCGGAAATAATGGGCTGCTGGGCGCTCAGAACGCCCCAGAAAAACAGGAACAATGGCATCCACAGGCTGGAACCAATGCCCACCGCGGCCAGATCCTGGGCGCTGGCGTGGCCAGCCATAACGGTATCAATCACGCCGTTTGCCATCTGTGCAACCTGCGCCACCAGAATAGGCCCGCCCAGTATCGCCAGGGTTTTCCATTCCAGCAGCACCCGTTTAGCGAAAGGCTGGCGGATAGCGGGCAGTGGCTGGTGCAGTTCATCCATAACAAGTGTCCGAAATACGGTCGAATTCGGTGGCGGCTCTGAATGACCAGTCAGGCGCCGTCTATTGGGGAGCGGATGTTACCGGATTCGGGCGCCCAGGGGCATTGCGCATTGTCCGCATAGGCGTTGGCCAAGGCTTTTTTGCAGCCTGTAATTGGTCGCAAAAGCAGGTAAAATACTGCCCTTCATTTTTGCAGGCGCAGCGGGCATGGGTTTTTTGGTATTTGTTACGATTCTCTGGGCGTTTTCGTTCAGTTTGATCGGCGAGTTTCTAGCGGGCAGGGTCGACAGCTATTTTGCAGTTCTTACCCGGGTGTTGCTGGCAGCGCTGGTATTTTTACCGCTTACCCGCTGGCGCGGTGTGCCCGCTGGGCTGAAAAAAGGCATTCTGGTCAGCGGTATGCTGCAGTTTGGCATTACCTACGTGTGCCTGTATCAAGCGTTTAGCTATCTGTCGGTGCCAGAGGTGCTGTTATTCACTATCTTCACACCGTTGTACGTAACCTTGGTAGACGACGCCCTGAACCGGCGCTTCTCCCCGGCGGGGCTGATGGCGGCCGCAGTGGCCACCTTGGGCGCCGGCGTTATTCGCTATGATGGCCTGAGTGAAGACTTCATCACCGGTTTTTTATTGCTGCAGATAGCCAATATCACCTTTGCCGCGGGCCAGGTGGGTTACAAACACGTGATGGCACGCTACCCCTTGCCCATTCCACCCTGGCGCACCTTTGGTTACTTTTTCTTTGGCGCTTTAATCGTGGCACTGCCATCGTTTCTGATTTTTGGCAACGCCGACAGGTTGCCTGGCACGCTTACGCAGTGGGGCATTCTGGCCTGGCTCGGGCTGGCGGCATCGGGCCTGGGTCTGTTTCTGTGGAACCGTGGCGCCTGCTACGTTGACGCCGGCACCCTGGCGGTAATGAACAACGCTCTGGTGCCTGCCGGTTTATTGGTGAATCTGTTGATCTGGAACCGCGATGCGGATATTCCTCGCCTGGCTGTGGGCGGCGCGATCATTCTGGCGTCTTTGTGGCTGAACTCGTGGCTACGGGCTCGCTGGGCAGTGGCCAGAGGCAGAATCTAAGCGATTGGGTGGCATCGGCTGGCCAGTGCTGGCAAAATCTCGCTTCAAGAGTCCAGGCCTGATCTGGGGCAACCCTTATTAAGTTCATTTCTTAGCCCAAAGCACAGGAACAAGAACATGACTCAGTCGAAAACAGCCCCGGGCAACAACTCAGGTTTGTCCCGTGGTCTTTGGTCTTCCCGCTTCGCCTTTATTCTGGCGGCAACCGGTTCTGCCGTGGGCCTTGGCAACATTTGGAAATTCCCTTATGTAACCGGTGAGAACGGCGGTGGTGCCTTTGTACTGGTGTACTTGTTGTGCATCGCTGTTATTGGTGTGCCCATCATGATGGCGGAGGTTTTCATTGGCCGCAACGGCCGTCACAACCCCATCACCAGCATGCGCCTGGTCGCTGAGCGCAACCTGAAATCGCCAGTCTGGCGTATTTCGGCGGTAATCGGCATGATTGCGGCTTTTGCCATTCTGTCGTTCTATTCGGTGATTGGTGGCTGGGCGGCGTCTTACGTTGGCCATGCGGCCATGGGCGACTTCACTGGTGGTACTGCGGAATCCATTGGTGATTTGTTTGGCGGCCTGTTGGCCAGCCCTGTGCAGTTGCTGGCCTGGCACACTGTGTTTATGGCACTGGTAATACTGGTAGTGTCGCAAGGCCTGAAGGGTGGCCTGGAACGCGCTGTTACCATTTTGATGCCGGCGCTGTTCCTGCTTTTGCTGGTTGCGGTGGGTTACGCGACAACAACCGGCCATTTCGGCGAAGCCGTTAGCTTTCTATTTACGCCAGATTTTTCCAAGCTGACGATTGAAGGCGTGCTGATTGCTCTGGGCCACGCGTTCTTTACCCTTAGCCTGGGTATGGCCATTATGATGGCCTACGGTTCCTACCTTGGTAACGATGTTCCGGTTGGCCGCACTATGGTTATTGTAGCCTTGATGGACACCGTGGTCGCACTGCTGGCTGGCTTGGCCATTTTTCCGGTGGTCTTTGCTAATGGCCTCGAGCCCAGCGCCGGTCCGGGGCTGATTTTCCAGACCTTGCCGCTGGCGTTCGGCAATATGCCTATGGGCGGCCTGTTTGGCACGCTGTTCTTTATTCTGCTGTTGTTTGCCGCCTGGACTTCTGGCATCTCGCTGCTAGAACCGGTAGTGGAATGGGCGGAAGAAAATACCAATATGAACCGCACTGGCAGTGCCGTTGTGGTGGGCACACTGTGCTGGTTATTGGGTATTGCCTCTATTTTGTCGCTGAACGTGTGGTCAGATGTGACCCCGCTGGGTATGTTCGCAGCGTTCGAAGGCAAAACTATTTTCGACTTGCTGGATTACTTCACCGCCAACTTCCTGCTGCCGCTGTCTGGTTTGCTAACCGCCATTTTCGTGGGCTGGTTTGTGGCGAAAGAGTCGTTGAAAGCAGACCTGAATTTGCACGGTGCCACGTTTGCGCTGTGGCTTAATCTGCTGCGCTATGTAACGCCAGTGGCGGTGATTATTGTGTTTGTATACAACCTGCTGGGCTAGCCGCGTGCGCTGAGCGCTTGCAAAGCTCCGTGTAAAACGCGTAAAACCCGGTAGGTGACAAGCCTTACCGGGTTTTTTTGTTTAGGATTCTAGCGTTATGAGAACATAGCACCATGACACGCAGCGTACTGATTATTGAAGACAACCCCGCCATCGCCGAACTGGTGAGCATGCAGGTAAGCGACCTAGGCATGACGCCTGTGCTGGCAAACCGCGGCGACGACGGCTTGGCACGTTTTCGCCAAGGCGGCATCGATCTGGTGGTTCTGGACTTGATGTTGCCGGGCCTTGATGGCCTGGCGGTGTGCCGTGAAATCCGCACCGCGCCAGATTACGTGCCGGTGCTGATGCTGACCGCTAAAAGCACCGAGCTGGACCGCGTGCTGGGGCTGGAAATGGGCGCCGACGATTACCTGATCAAGCCTTTTAGTGTGGCCGAGCTGGGCGCCCGTATAAAGGCTTTGTTTCGTCGTGGAGATGCCTTTTCGGCCCGCGCAACAGCCACGCCAGAAAGTCGCGTAATTGAGGTAGACGGCCTGCGTATGGATTCGTCACGGCGGCGGGTGTTTGTAAAGGATGCCGAGGTAGAACTGACCGCCCGCGAATTCGATCTGCTGTGGCACTTCGCCAGCCATCGTGGCCGTGTGTTCAGCCGCGCCCAGTTATTGGATTCTGTGTGGGGCTACAATCACCAGGGTTACGAGCATACGGTGAACACCCACATCAACCGCCTACGTAACAAAATTGAAACCGACCCCTCCGAACCGCGCTATGTGCAAACGGTATGGGGTGTTGGTTATAGATTCAAGGACTGACCATGGCTCTGCCTTTGTTGCGAACACTCTATGCTCGGTTGGCTCTGGGTTTATTTCTGCTGTTGCTGGTGATTGGCACCTTATTCAGCGCCCTGAGCTTTTATTCGGTTCGTGAATACAGTGCCGCGGTAAATCAACAGCTCAATCGTGATTTGGCCAGTCGATTAGTTGCTGACCGTAATCTGGTGACCGGTGACCAGATTAACCATCGCGAGTTAGAGCGCTTGTTCGATCTGTACATGAGCATCAACCCGAGCATTGAAATTTACCTGCTGGATTTGCAGGGCCGGATTGTTTCGTTTTCTGCCAATCCTGACAAAATCAAGCGCAATCAAGTGTCGTTGCAGCCGATTCAGACCTTGCTGACCAACCCTGACGTGTACCCATTGCCCGGCGACGACCCTCGTAGCCACGATCGCCGCAAAGTGTTTTCAGTGACACCAGTGCCCAACGCCGACAACCCGACCGGTTACCTCTATGTAGTGCTGCGAGGCGAGCAGTACGATTTTGCCGAAAGCATGGTGCACAGCAACCACTTGCTAAAAATGGCGGCGGGCGCCCTGACCCTGAGCCTGGCGGTTGGCTTGTTGGCAGGGCTGGTGTTTTTCCGCCTGTTGACCCGGCGACTAAGCCGGTTGACGGCCCGGGTAGAAGGCTTTGAGGCAAAAACAAATATAGATTTGGAGCCGCAAGCGTCGCTTTTGCCCGGCGAGCGGGGTGACGATCTGGACTATCTGAGCTTGCGCTTCGACGCAATGGCGCAGCGCATTGCCGCCCAGCTTGAACTGTTGAAAGATAAAGACCATCAGCGGCGCCAGCTTGTAGCCCAGGTATCACACGATTTACGCACGCCTTTGGCAGCGGTGCAGGGCTACCTGGAAACCCTAAGCCTGAAACAGGACTCCCTGGATCTGGATCAGCGCCGTCGTTTTTTGGCGATTGCCCTGGGGGAAACCCGCCGCCTTGGCCAGCTGGTGGATGAGCTATTCGAGCTAGCGGCCCTGGACGCCCGTGAAAAGCAGCCTAACCCTGAATGCTTCATGGTGGCCGAACTGGCGCACGACGTGGTGCAAAAACACGCCCCTGGCGCCGGGCAGAATAGCGTAAGCCTGAGTATTGGAACGGTTGAACCCGCCATGGTAAACGCTGATATTGCGATGACCGAGCGGGTACTGGACAACCTGATCAGCAACGCCATCAGCCACTCACCGGCGGGCACTAAAGTGCGGGTGAGCGTAGCGGCAGACGCGAACGGTGTGAGTATTCACGTGTCAGATTCAGGTTCGGGCATTGACGAACAGGCCCTGGCGCACATTTTTACTCCGTTCTATCAGGCGCCTGGCGCAAATCGCAGCGGCCACGCCGGGCTTGGGCTGGCCATAGCGCGGCGTATGGCAGAACTGCAGCAGGGCCACATAACTGTGCACAATCGTCCCGCTGGCGGCGCGGAATTTTTATTCTGGCTGCCTTTGGCCGACGAAAAACAATCCACGCCGTTATAAATTCGTAACATTATAGGAACGTTTTGGTGATGCCTCAGGGTTAGGATGATCATCGAACATTACTTTTAGGAGTTTTCATATGAATCGCAGACTACAAGCAATTCTTGTTGCAACGGCCATAGCGGCCAGCGGGGCGTTCTACGCAGCCTTCGCCTCCGCTGAAAAGAACATTGCCGTGAGCAATCCCTATGCGCCCACAGACTCGAACCTGGCCGTTGCCACTGTGGCCGGTGGTTGTTTCTGGTGTGTGGAAGCCGGTTACGAGAAAATCCCTGGCGTAGTGGAGGCCGTTTCTGGCTACGCTGGCGGTGAAACCCCAAACCCGACCTATCGCTCGGTGTCTTCTGGCGGAACCGGCTATACCGAAGCTGTACAGGTATATTACGACCCGCAGCAGATTACTTATGAAGGGCTATTGCAGGGCTTGTGGCGAATGATGGACCCGACCGATGATCAGGGCCAGTTCGTGGACCGCGGTACCCAGTATCGCCCGGCCATTTTCTACCACAGCCAGGAAGAAAAGCAGAAAGCGGAAGCGGCCAAAAAAGCCCTGCAGGAATCCGGTGTGTACGACAAACCGGTGGTCATCGAGATAGTTCCAGCGGGCACTTTTTACCCGGCGGAAGACTACCATCAGGATTACTACAAAAAGAACCCGGTGCGCTACAAGTTCTATACCTTTAATTCTGGCCGTTATCAGTTCATTGAAAGCGTGTATGGCTCAGATTACGAGCTGGACTTCAGCCAGTTCAAGCCAGCTGCCAACAGTACTGAAAGCGTCGGTCAGAAAACTGTAAAGGCGTCTGGTGCGAGTGCAGGATTTAATCCGGACACTTTTGTAAAGCCGCAGCAGGACGAGCTGAAAAAATTACTCAGCAGCGTTCAATACAACGTAACTCAGGAAGACGGCACCGAGCGCCCGTTTAACAACGCCTACTGGGATAACAAAGAGCCCGGGCTGTATGTAGACGTGGTATCTGGCGAGCCGCTGTATTCTTCCCGTGACCAGTACAAGTCTGGCACCGGCTGGCCCAGCTTTACCCGCCCGCTGGACCCGGCAATGGTGAAGGAGCATGAAGATCGAGCCTTCTTCACGACTCGGGTTGAAATTCGCAGCATCTATGCAGATTCCCACTTAGGGCACGTGTTTGATGACGGTCCCGCGCCGACAGGCAAGCGCTACTGCATGAACTCAGCGTCTATGCGTTTCATTCCGCTGGCGCAGATGGCCGACGCTGGCTACCGCGACTTTATTGACAAGGTAGAACCCGTTAACTGAGTTTTTTAGCAAGGCGTCACATTCAAGCCTGACCTTAGAGCTTGAACTTAAAGCCACAGATCGCTCACCGGTGTTTGCGCGCCAAAATGGTGGGCGATTTGTGCTTGTAGCAACTCTGCGGTGGCAATGGCGTCCATCAGCGCATTGTGCGCGGCGTAGTGGGGCAACCCATAACGTAAACGGCTGTCTGCCAGCCGAATAGACAACTGTTTTTGGCCCCGCCAGCTTTGCCAAAAGGTGGGCCGGCGGTCTGGGTGCAGGTGCGCTTCTATGGCCATAGTATCCAGTAGCGGAAACTGAATCCCCTCCTGCAACCGGTAGCGCAAAGCCACATCCAGAAACGGTCGTTCGATATCGCGGTAATGCACCACTGGCAGGCGCCCCGCCAGGCATTCCAGTAGCTCTGGCAAAATGTCGACCAGATCTGGCGCCTGCTCCAGATCCGCGTGGGTAATACCGTGAATCGTCACCGAAGTTTGGTGCAAGGCAAGCCTGGGCTTCACCAGCCAGTGGCGGGCTGCGCTGAGCTGTATGCCCTCCAGAGTAAATGGCACTAAGCCTACGCTGATGATGGAGTGTTCAGTAGCGTTTAGCCCGGTGGTTTCAAAATCCATCGCCACCATGGGCACCTGTGATAAAGGCGTATTCGCGTCGCAGCAACCGGCCTGGTAAAAGGCTTTCAACAAAGGATTGTTAGTGGCCTCTGTCAGGGCCTGATAGCGGCCAGGCCAGGGCACATTGGCAAAGGGCTGGGATGGCGGTGTATCCATTTCTTCAAGAGACATTGCGGGTAATCTGCGCGTTGTAGCGATACTTCAGAAATTTCTGGGCATTACTGAGCACCTGAAAAGCGTCTTTCAGGTGGCTCCGCTCGAAAGGCGAAAGGTCCTGTGGGCGCACGTTGTTGTCTGGCTCGCGCCCGGCTTCAATAGCCAACGCCTGATGGCGAATACGTACAATGGCGATAAACTCCAGAGCATCTCGCAGGTTACCAATGCCGTCGTCCAGGATCAGGCGGGTTTTGCTGATGGCTTCCAGGCGCTCGAACGAATTCTGGGCCTTGGAGCCACAAGCCAGTGCGTGTATGCGAATAAGGTCTGACAGTGGCGCCGTGCCCCGGCGTTTCAGATTAAAGGTCTTGCTGTGCTTGCCATGCTTACCGTCTTCTTCCATCACGAAATTACGGAAGAAACCCAAAGGTGGCGTGCGATTTAAGGCATTGCGCGCCATCATTGCCAAGAAGCGTTGGCTATTTGAGGCCTTTTGCGCCACCAGAGTTTTTAGCTGCTCGGCAAAATCGGTTTCCCCGTAAATACCGTCAAGATCAAAAAAGATATTGCTGTTAAGCAGGGCGCGGGCCTGGGGGTTATCAATCCAGTCGCTGAAGTAGGCTTTCCAGGCCTTCAGCGGTTGGCGCCAGCGCTCATTGGTCGCCATGATGTCACCCGTGCAGTAGGTGTAGCCGCACTCAGCCAGGCCGTCACTGACAAACTTCGCCAGTTCCAGAAAATAGGCGTCGTGTTCCTCCTCTACAAAGCTGTCGTCCAGAATCATGGCGTTGTCTTGATCGGTCACCACCAGCTGCTCATCCCGCGCCATAGAGCCCAGGGCCATAAAGCAGTAAGGCACGGGCGGCGGTCCCAGCTTTTCCTCGCCCAGTTCCAGCAGCCGTTGGGTGAAGCTACGGCCAATACCCGCCATGGCACTGCCAATCATGTGCGAGTTGGCGTCTTCATTCACCATGCGCACGAAGCTGTCGCGCACTTCCAGGCTGATTTTCTTCAGGCCTTTTACGCTGGTTTGGTGGTAAATATTACTGACCAGATACAGGCTGCTCTGGCTCTCATATTTCACGATGTCAGACAGCGCAATCACGCCGCGCACTTCGTGATCGTCCATCACCGGTAAATGATGCACGTTGTTGTGCAACATAGTCAGCATGGCCTCAAAAATGTAGTGGCTGGCCGGTATGGTGATCAGACCTTCGGTCATAATCTCGCTGATCGGTGTTTCTGAGGGCAGGGCTTCCGTAAGTGCCCGAATACGCAAGTCGCGATCGGTGATAATGCCTTTCAGCCGCGCTTCGTCGCCTTCCCCGTCCATAAGAAGCAGCGCCGACACGCTGTTTTCGGTCATGATTCGAGCCGCTTCCTGCAGCCGCACAGTATAAGGTGCAGACACGGTCTTGCGTGAAATCAGTCGGCTTACCCGCGAGGTCATCAGCTGGTTGGATTTTTCACGCCGCGATACCGCGGAGCGTAGGCGACTGCGATCTTCAATTTCCACGTAATCCGCAAACCCCTCGTCCTGTTCGAACAGATAATGGAAGGTTTCTGCCGGAATACGATAAATCAGGCTGTCTTCAAGTACGGTAGCCGGAAAGCGCACGTGTTTGTTCATTAGCAGGCCAAACTGGCCGAAAATTTCACCCTCACCAATCCGGTTGTACAGTTCGCCCGAGCGTCGAAAAATCTCTACCGCGCCGCTGCGCACGTAATACAGCGCCTTGCTGGGGTCGTTGATACGCAAAAGCTCGGTGCCGGCACGGGCATAAACAATCTCGATGGTTTCGGTAACACGGTTAACCAGTTCCTCTGGCATCTCGTTAAACGGCGAATGCTGGAGAAGGTGGTTACGAATGTCGATCAGTTCAGCCTGCATGCAGCCCCCAGAATGGATTGAATAGTGCTCGGCCAAAACTATAGCAGAAAGCACCGGTTGATCGTGGGTGATGGCGCCAAAACCGCTGGCGGCGCCAGAAGCAGCCATAAATCCGCTTACCTTGGCCTGTTTGAAGTGGAAGCGCGTATTTCATAGAACCACACTCCGAAAGCCCGGCATCTTTCAGCGCGCCGTTGTTTCAACATTCGTTGTTAGGGTCTAGGATGAGGGTAGGCACTGATTTTTATCGTCTAACTTAGAGGTAATCAAATTAGCGATATGCTACTTCATCATGCGGCCACAAGAGATTCCATTCGTCAATTATTTGATGCGGTAAAAGCTATTTCTGTTCAGGGATACGATGAAGAACGTAGAGTTGTCTATTGGAATGTAGGCAGCGAATTACTGTATGGCTACACGGAAGCAGAAGCCTTAGGCAGGAAGTTAGAAGAGCTGATCATTCCAGAATGCATGTGTAATGTTGTTGTGACATCTCATAAAAGATGGGTGGACGAAGGCGTGGAAATTCCGGCTTCAGAAATTATTTTGCGCAATAAAAATGGCCAGGATGTAAGCGTTTTTTCGAGCCATGTATTATTTGAGGATGAAAATAATAAAAAAGAGATGTATTGCATCGATATCGATTTGGCTGAGGTTAGGCAGGCCCAAGCCCAGGTGATATTTAAAGAGAATATGCTTAAGGCGGTATTTGAAGCGACTCCCGATTTGTTTTTCTTGATGCAAGAAGATGGAACGATCATTGATTATTATGTCGGTGATAAAAAAAACCTCTACGTTTTACCAAAGGATATTCTTGGTAAAAGTATGTCAGATTTTTTGCCTGAAAAAGTCGTAAAAAATTTCAAATCTCATTTTGTTAAAATTATCGAACAAGGAGGCGTGTCAAGTTTTGAATATGAGTTAAGCATGCCTCATGGATTAACTCAATTCGAAGCGAGAATTATTTATTTGCAGTCGGACAAGAAAATTGTGGTTATTGTTCGAGATATTACTGAGCAACACAAAGCCGCCGAGGTGATACGTAAGCATGCGTATTTTGACAACTTAACCTCACTGCCCAATCGGTTTTTGTCCCTTGATCGTTTGTGGCAAATGCTCAAAAAAGCGAAAAGAAATGCTGATAACGTGGCGGTATTTTTTCTGGATTTAGATGATTTTAAAAAAGTAAATGATTCATTAGGCCATGAGGTAGGCGATAAGTTGCTCGTTGAAGCCGCTAATAGGTTAAAGCTGGTCGTTCGGGAATCAGACACGGTAGGTCGCTTGGGTGGTGACGAGTTTATTGTATTGTCGCAAGCGCTTACCAACGGTCATGACGCGATTGATATTGCTGAAAATTTACTCGGAATATTCAGGGAGCCTTTCAAAATTGATGGTAGAGAATTAAGTCTGACGGTCAGCATTGGCATTGCTATCTATCCTGAAAATGGCGGTTCTGCGTCAGATTTGTTGCGTAATGCTGACACAGCTATGTATCAGGCAAAAACGTTAGGGCGTAACGCATATTCATTTTTCACGAGAGCAATGAATGACATTACGTTACGCCGTCTTGAAATAGAAGGGTATTTGCACTACGCGTTAGAGCGTGACGAATTCGAGGTTTATTATCAACCCAAGGTTAATATAGTAAATGGAAATATAATTGGTGCAGAAGCCCTACTTCGTTGGCATAATCCGGTTTTAGGCAATGTTACTCCAGATGAGTTTATCCCAATTGCCGAGCATACGGGTCTAATCGTCCCTATTGGGGAGTATGTTGTTCAACAAGCGCTTGATTTTTTGGGGGATTGGCAAAGTGCTCATCAAAAAAATTATACAATTGCAGTAAATTTGTCTCCCCGGCAGTTCAGGGATAAAAAGCTGATAGATTTCATAAAGAAATCATTGAATAACGCGAATATTAAGCCTGAAAGTTTAGAGTTTGAAGTTACCGAAGGTGTACTGATGATTGGTAATTCTTACATTGACGGTGCGCTGGCTGAACTCCATAAGTTGGGAGTTAAGTTGTCAATGGATGACTTTGGGACAGGGTATTCGTCATTAAGTTACTTGCGGAAATATTCATTCGATGTCTTAAAGATAGATCGAAGCTTTGTAAGTGGTATAACGCTAAAAAAATCAGATTGTAACCTGGTGAAAGCAACTATAGCGATGGCGCACAGCTTGGGTTTGTTGGTTGTTGCTGAGGGTGTGGAAATGCGTGAACAACTTACTTTATTGGAAGAATTGGGTTGTGACTTGGCTCAGGGATACTATTTTAGCAAACCAATACCGGCTAAAGAGTTGATTGATTTTCAGTACGCTGCAAACCGCCCATAAAACTCTGGCAGACGGAAGCCTTATCCAGAGCGCTGTTGAGCATTGATCAGCATCGTTGCGTTATAACGTCATGCCCACTTCAATACGATAGCCTAAATCTACCACCTTCTGCGTTAGCGACTCACCGCGAATACGCGCTAGCAGCTCTCTCGCTGCCGCTTCGCCGATGGCCTGACGTGGAGTGATTACGCTGGCCAATCGGGGTGTCATAACCTGCCCAACATCGTGGCCGTGAAAGCCCGCCAGTGCCATGCGCCCAGGCACGTCTACGCCGCAGCGCTGGCACTCGAAATAGGCCCCCACCGCGACGTCATCGTTGGTGCAGAAAACACCATCTGCCGCTGGGTAATCGGCAATGACCTGCTGAAGCAGCGCTGCCCCCACGCTGTATGAAGAGCGCTGGGTGCTTTGCAGGGTGACGGGCGTTAACCCGTGCTCCTCCATGGCGCGGCGATAGCCCAGCTCGCGCTGTCGGGTACGCTCATCCAGGCGCACTGCCAGGTAAATCACCTGGCGTCGCCCGCGGCGAATCATCTCGCTAACCATATCGAACGCGGCCTGAACGTTGTCATAGCCCACCGCCTGCTGCAGCGAAGGACGGTGGGTGTCCATGATTTCAACAATCGGTATACCGGCGGTTTCCAGCATGCGCAGGCTGCGCGGGGTATGGTCACGATCGGACAGAATCACCCCGTCTACGTTATAGGAGAGCAGCGAGGCCAAACTACGCTCTTCAAGCTCGGGGCTATAACCGTAGTGAGAAAGCATCAGGTGATAGCCCGCCGGCTCCGTTAGCGTCTCTATGCCAACAATGACATCGGCAAATACCTGGTTGGTGAGAGACGGTACCAGCACTCCTATCGAATGGCTGGTTGCTCTAGAGAGCAAATCAGGCGCACGGTTTGGAATATAACCAATCTGTTCAGCAATCAAGAAAATGCGATCACGAAGACCCTGCGAGACCGTTTCAGGGTCTCGCAGGCAGCGGCTTACCGTCATTTTGGTCGCCCCCACATGGTCGGCAATATCCTGCAGGGTCGGGCGTTTTTTCTTCACAAGGGTAACTCCAATGCCTATGTCTCCGTGTAGCTTGGCGTGGGACCAGATAGCGCCAACGTGGCAGAAAATTGATCAACAATTTCCTTGGGCGACAAAGAAATCGAGGCGTTGAAAGCTTCCTTGCCACTGGGGGGCTCCAGGTCGGCCAGTTGACTGGCCAACATGGTATCGCCTTTGAAAAAGTGGCCTGCACGGGTTTCCAAACGTTGCATCAGCAGCTCCCGGCGGCCCTCTAAATAGAGGATGTGCAGCGCCGGGTCACCTTCGCGCAAACGGTCGCGGTAACGTTTTTTCAATCCCGAACAGGCAATCACCAGCGATAAATCCTGCCTTTGATAGCCTGCCAATAACGCCGCCAGCGTAGCCAGCCACTCGCTCCGGTCATTGTCATTGAGCGGTGTGCCGCTGGCCATTTTAGCCACATTGGCGGGTGAATGGTGATCGTCACCGTCAATAAACGTCGCCCCTACGCTTAGCGCCAACTGACGGCCAATATGCGATTTACCCGAGCCGGACACACCCATCACTAAAACACGATGCGAGAGGGTCTTCACAGAAGCTCTCCTATTAATTGCCGCGCACGGCGGTCAGGTCAGGCAGCCAGGTAACGATGTCCGGGACGGCAATCAGGATCACCAGCACGACGAGAAGTGCCGCGTAATAAGGCAACATGGCTTTGACCAGAGATTCCATAGAGACCTTGCCCACGCCGCAACCTACGTAAAGGCAGGTGCCCACTGGCGGAGTTAATAGCCCAATACCTAAGACAAACGCCATCAGTACGCCAAAGTAGGCCGCATCGACGCCCACTGAGGTCACAATAGGCGCCAGCATGGGCGCCATGATCACCATCGCTGGGGTTAAGTCCATTACAAAGCCAATTAACAGCAGCAAAAAGGCAACAATTAATAGCAGCAGGAATGGGTCTTGAGTGATCGTCTTGACCTGGCCGACCAGGGTTTGCGGCACCATATTGATGGTTAAAAACCAGGCAATCACCGTCGCAAACGCCAGCAGCATCATCACCATGCCGGTCAAACGGGCAGTGCGAATCAGCATGCCGCCCAGCTCTTTGAGCTTAAATTCACGATAAACCACCAGCGAAATAGCCAGGGCATAGAGCAGTGCCGCTACGGCGGCTTCCGTGGCAGTAAAAACGCCGCCGATAATACCGCCAATCACAATGATCGGTAGCACTAACGCAAGCCAGGCCGCTTTAAAGGCCTTCCAGAGACGATCCCAACGGAACTTTTGCACACCACCGCCCTGCTTGCTGGCGAGAATATAGGTGGTCACCATCAGCGCAAAGCCAATCAGTAATCCTGGAATAATACCGGCGATGAATAGGCGACTGATGGATGTTTCGGTGACAATACCGTACAGAATGAGCGGAATTGACGGCGGGATAATGATCCCGATCACCGATGACACGGTATTGATGGCTGTGGCATTGGCTGCGGTGTAACCCTGTTCTTTCATCGAAGGAATCATCATCGCGCCGGTGGCCGCCGTATCAGCCACCGCTGAACCACTGATGCCGCCGAAGAACATTGACCCGGTGATGGCTACCTGCCCCAACCCGCCGCGCATAAAGCCGACCAGCGCGCCAGCCAACTCCATCAAACGGCGAGCGATGCCGCCATGACTCATCACCTCACCCATTAAAATAAAGAACGGGATCGCCAGCAATGGAAAGCTGTTAACACCGCGAATAGACTGCTCGATCATGATCGACAGCGGAATATCAGAGAGTACCGCCATCACCAGTGCCGCCACGCCTAAACCAAAGGCAATGGGTAGCCCAATAACAATAGAGGCCAATAAAATAGTCAGAAAAATCCATAGCATGATTAACGTTCCCGCTCTGTGTGGCGAATAACGTTCAGGCTGACCCACATCCGCCAAATCGATACCGCCGCAATAAAGATGACGCACAGCACCAGCGAAAGGCTGATAAAACTCAGCGGCACGTCCATAATCGCCGAACGTCCACTTGAACGCGTCAGCACTTGGTAGCCACCCCAAATCATCACCACCATCAGGCCGGTGATAATCAGGTGCTGCAGGAGATAAAGCATATGCGCCACGCGCAGCGGCAGGCGCCGCACCAGGGCGTCGACGGCAATGTGCTCATAGCGGGAAAACGCCGCGGCGGCGCCGATAAATACCAGCCATATAAACAGCATACGCGCTAGCTCATCTGCCCACGGCAGCGAGTTATTAAACAGCGCACGACCGACCACGTTGCAGGAAACGGACACAATCAACGCGACTAGAATAGCGCCGATTAGATACTCCATACCTAAGGTGAGCCAGCGAAACGGCGCCGGGCCCTGGTGGGTATCAGTATCGATTTCCAATAGCTTGCGGTTGGGGTCGTCCAGATACACCGATGGATCTTCGACCGGCGAGGGGTCAGTAGGGGGCGTAGAGGAGGATGACATAGGAACTCCAGGGGCACTGACACGTTGGGCAGGCGCAATGGCCTGCCCGATGGCGCGCTAAACATAAGATTTAGTTGCTGCTCTTCTCAGCAATCTTTTGAATGTCGGCGATCAGGTCTTCGCCAATGCGCGGAGCCCATTCTTCATAAACCGGCTGAACGGCGTCTTGGAAGGCGGCTAGCTGCTCATCATTCAGGCTGGTAATTTCCATGCCACGCTCTATTAGCTGGTCGCGCGACCAATCATCGTACTCAGCAGACAGCTGAATCTGGTATTTAGCGGACTGACGTGCTGCTTCCAGCACCAGTTCTTGATACTCGGGCGCCATACGGTCCCAGGTGCGCTCGGAAAGCATCATGATGAACGGTGTATAGACGTGGCGTGTTTCAGTGCCATAATCCTGAACTTCGTTGAAGTTAGAGGACAGAATGGTGCTCCATGGGTTTTCCTGGCCATCAACGACGCCCTGCTCCATAGCGGAAAACAGCTCACCAAAAGCCATCGGCGTTGGGTTAGCGCCCAAGGCTTCCCATATAGCCAGATGTACGGGGTTTTCCATTGTGCGGACGCTTAATCCGCGTACATCCAGCCCTGCAACATCCTCAGGGCTAGCCACCGGGCGAGCGCTGTTAGAAAGCTGACGGTAACCGTTTTCAGAGAAGGTCAGGGCTTTTAAACCGGTGCCTTCGAATGCGTCCAGCATGCCCTGGGCCACGTCGCTGCGCATGACAGCCACAGCGGCTTCACGACTAGGCAGTAGAAACGGCAAGTCGAAGGCAGCAAGCTCCTCAACGTAGCCCGTGGTTGCTGAGCTAGACGGATAGGTCATATCCAGCGTGCCCGTTTGCAGCATTTCCATCATCTGTACGTCGTCGCCTAACTGGCTGTTAGGAAACACGTTAACGGTAATGCGGCCGTCAGTGCGCTGCTTCAGAATTTCACCAAAGTATTGGCTGGAAATGAACTGCGGCGAACTTTCAGAAAGGCCAATACCCATGCGTAGGGTATGCGAACCGTGGTCGCCCACTAGCTCGCCATTAATTTCAGGGGGATCTGAGAGTTCTGGACTCTGGGCATGGGCCATCCCAAAGGTCAGGGTGGTCGCACCGAGCAGGGTAAGCGTGCTGCGCCAAATAGCGGTCATAGCGTTATCTCCAAATACTTGTTGTTGTTAATGGCTAAGTGATTATTGACTGCATCGAAGCTCGGCGATTTGTTACCGGTAACATTCAATAAGCAAAGGCTAGCTACTTACCCAGGGCGTGTCAAAAAAAACTGCCAACTTACGACTAACGCCCAAGGAAACGCTGATCAAAAGCGTGGTTTTTAAAAAATCGTAAAGCTGACTCTGCAGGAACAGAATTTTATCGAGGTGAGAGTTGCTAACCGAATTGTGCGGGCAATGGCCCCTGAGGGCTGGGTTTCAATTCGATATTCGGTAGTAAAAATGTCAAAAAAGAATTTTTAGTTGGTATTTCGCGTTGCAGCTGTCAGTGTTTACCTATAATTACTACAAAATAGCGTAATCAGCGACTTCCCGAGGTCGCCTGATAAACTGAGAGAATAGAATGTCGCAGCTATCCATGCATCATCGTCATCAAATTCAAGCCATGCTTGCAGCCTGCCCGTTGGTGCCTGTTATCACCATCCAGCACCCCGACCATGCGGTACCGCTTGGCAGAGCTTTGGTGGCGGGTGGTATACGCATTCTTGAAGTCACACTGCGCACGGAACATGGTCTCGGCGCGATACGGCAATTGCGCAAGGCGTTGCCGGATGTCTGGGTAGGCGCTGGCACCGTTACACAGGTTGGCCAGTACCGAGAAGCGGAAGCAGCAGGGGCACAGTTTGTAATTACCCCGGGGGTAACGGAGCAGCTTCTTGCTTATGGGCTGAATGCTCAGGCTCCCTTGCTGCCAGGCATTTCAACCATCTCTGAAATGATGATGGGCTACGCCATGGGGTATCGGGAATTTAAGCTCTTTCCGGCGGAGATTGTCGGTGGCATAAAGGCATTGCAGGCATTTTCAGGACCGTTTGCGGATGTGACCTTTTGTCCGACCGGCGGCATTCGCCGTGAAACTGCGAAGGATTATCTGGCTTTGGATAACGTAGTGGCGGTCGGCGGTACCTGGTTAACGCCGAAAGACCGGATCGAGGCCGGAGATTGGCGCGCTATTACCGACCTTGTGTCGGGAAGTCTGAACGATATTGCCTGATTTTTCTGCCAGCAGCGCTATCACACGCTGCTGGCAGCAGATTGTTGGATCCCCCTGCTTTCACGAAACAAATAATGGTTGGAGAAAATCTATGCACGCCACAGTTAATAAGGTTACACGGCGCATCATTGAACGCAGCCGCAGCACGCGAGACGACTATCTCAACCGAATGAACATCCTGAAGGAGTCATCGCCTCAGCGCAGTGTGTTGTCTTGCGGCAACCTCGCTCATGGCTTCGCTGCCTGTGGCAGTGGTGACAAGAACACTCTCAAGTTAATGAACAAGGCCAATGTGGCTATTGTTTCGGCCTACAACGATATGTTGTCAGCCCATCAGCCTTACCAATGCTTTCCGGATCTGATTCGTAAGGCGGCCAACGGTATGGGCTCCGTTGCCCAGTTTGCCGGGGGAACGCCGGCGATGTGCGACGGGGTGACTCAGGGCCAGCCTGGTATGGAACTCAGCCTGTTTTCCCGGGATGTGATTGCCATGAGCACTGCGGTCGCCTTGAGCCACAACATGTTTGATGCCACTGTTTTATTGGGCATCTGTGACAAGATCGTGCCGGGGCTATTGATTGGTTCGCTAAGCTTTGGTTACCTGCCGACCATACTGATGCCGGCGGGGCCCATGCCGTCAGGCTTGCCAAACAAGGAAAAACAGCGCATTCGCCAGTTGTATGCCGAGGGCAAGGTGGGCAAGGATGAGCTGCTTGAAGCAGAGAGCAAGTCCTACCACAGCCCGGGAACCTGCACGTTTTACGGTACCGCGAACAGTAACCAGTTGCTGGTTGAGGTTATGGGGCTGCATCTGCCGGGCGCTGCGTTTATCAATCCCAACACACCTTTGCGGGACGAGCTGACGCGGGCCGCCACCGAGCAGGTCGTGAAGCTGTCGAAGCCAAACGGGGGCACGCTGGGGCTGGCGGACATGGTGGACGAAAAGAGCATCGTAAACGCGCTTGTAGCTCTGCTGGTCACCGGTGGTTCCACTAATCACACGATTCACTGGATCGCTATTGCAAGGGCGGCCGGTATCATTATTGACTGGAATGATTACGCGGAGCTGTCGTCAGTGGTGCCATCGATGACGCGTATTTATCCCAATGGTGAGGAAGACATCAACGCCTTTCATGATGCTGGCGGTACGCCATTTTTGATTCGTGAGTTGTTGTCTGAGGGATATCTCCACGAAGATGTTGAAACGGTAGTCGGTCGGGGGCTTGAGCAATACACCCGCATGCCATCTATAAAGGATGACAAACTGATATGGTCGCCGGCTGCTGCGGAAACCCAGGCCCCGACCGTACTGAGCAGCGCTGCAGAACCTTTCGCTCCCGACGGCGGCATGAAAGTGCTGGATGGCAATCTTGGCAGAGGCGTGATCAAGGTGTCGGCGGTGAAAAAAGAGCACCACAGGGTGGAAGCTCCAGCGGTTATTTTTGATCACCAGAATGACCTGAAGGCAGCCTTTGACGCGGGTGAGCTGGATAAGGATTGCGTGGTTGTGGTGCGATTCCAGGGGCCGAGAGCCAATGGCATGCCGGAGTTGCACAAGTTAACTCCCTATCTGGGCGTGTTGCAGGATCGCGGGTTTCATGTTGCTTTGGTAACGGATGGCCGTATGTCCGGTGCCTCCGGTAAGGTGCCGGCTGCGATTCATGTATACCCGGAAGCCGCCAATGGTGGTCCGCTGTCGAAAATCCGTAACGGGGATATCATCTGTGTCGATGCAGAAGCCGGTAAACTAGCCATCGCGCTCACGGATGAGGAACTGGATCAGCGGGCGCAGGTCACGGTGGATCTGAGTGCATCCCATACCGGTTTGGGGCGTGAAATGTTTGGATGGATGCGCCGTGCTGCCAGCAACCCGGAGGAGGGTGCAAGTTTTTTCTGGAATCACGATGCGTAACCGCAGCGAAGCGGCTTAAAACGGGAAGAGGGGCCAAATGAGCGCAACGAAGCAACGCATCCAGCCCGAATTTGAATGGGTTGAGCAAGGTCTTTGCCGGCAACTACATAGGGAACTTTGTCCCTAACAGTTTGATTCTGGTGGGCCCGAATCTTCCCCTAATGGTCAGTCGCTGATTAAACCGTGCCCGATCAGGCTTTGAAATCGGCCGTGGCTGGAGGTGTTGACCTGGATGCGGCTGCGGCATGCGTAAGGTGTGCTTATGCCGGAAAATGCATGTTCCAGCGGTATGTGCAGCACATCAGCTGCTATCATCCGCACAATCCCGCCGTGGCAAACGATCAACACCCGCTTGCCCGCAAGCTGTTCCTGCCAGTGATACCAACGCGCAATTACCCGGGTCTGAAAGTCGCTGACCGGTTCGCCTGAGGGAGGGGTGTTGGTGACCGGATTGGCCCAGAACTGGCTCAGGCGTTCGCCATCGGTGGCCATGACTTCTTCAGCAGTGCGGCCTTCCCAATCGCCGAAGCTGATTTCCCGCAGGTCGTCATCAAGATGCAGGGGGATTTGATAGCGTTCCGCCAGTTCCCGCGCAAAATGAACGCAGCGCAGCATGGGTGAGCTCACAATAACGTCCCAGTGATCTGCGCTGGTAATGGCATTGCGCATTTGCTGCCACCCGGCAGTGCTAAGAGGGTCGTCTTTACTGCCCCGATACATGGGCCCGCCTTCCGGTTCGCCATGGCGGATTACATCAAAAATCGTGGTGGTGTCAGTCATTGCGGCTGTTCGCTCCAGATTCAGGTGCATCATTCTGACCGTTATCTACGCCCGCGGTGTCAAAACTGGCCATATTATTGTGCAGAGCGCAGGCTGCGCGTATCAACGGAACCGCCAACGCTGCTCCGCTGCCCTCGCCCAGCCGCATGCCCATGTCCAATAGCGGTGTGGCCTTTAATGCGTCCAGAATAGCCTGGTGGCCGGGCTCGGCAGAGCGATGAGAAAACAACAGCCAGGCGCGAATATCGGGCTGTTCACTCACCGCGATCAGCGCGGCTACCGACACAATAAAACCGTCTATCAGTACCGGTATGCCTCGGGCAGCACAGCCTGAAATGGCGCCGGCCAGAGCGGCAATTTCGAAGCCACCAACGGCCTTGAGTACCGCCATGGGGGTTTGGTCATCGTTGTGGCGTTGCAGTGCCCGAATAATCACTTCGGCTTTGTGCCGCACCCCGGCGCTGTCGAGGCCCGTACCCGGGCCAGCCAGGCGCATTGGGTTTTTATTCAACAGTGCGCAGGCGATGGCGGCCGCAGACGTGGTGTTGCCAATACCCATTTCGCCGCCAATAAACAGATGGCAACCAGCGCGGTAAGCGCGCTCTGCAGCTTCATCACCAAAGTGTATGGCCTTGGTGACCTGCTGGCTGGTCATTGCGTCTATCTCTACAAAGTTACGGGTGCTGGGCGCAATGCGGGCGTTAATCACACCCGGCAGATCCGGCGTGTCGGTAACGGTACCCAGGTTGATCACTTCCAGCGTCGCACCTAACAGTTTTGCCAGCACACTGATGGCGGCGCCGCCGTTGGCAAAATTGGCAATCATCTGAGCGGTGACGGCTTGCGGATAGGCAGAAATAGCCTCCGCGCAAACACCATGGTCGCCGGCAAAAATGCTGATATGAATCTTGTCAGCTACTGGCAGCTCGGAGCTTTGCATGCTGGCCAGCTGTGTCGCAATGGCCTCAAGCCGGCCCAATGATCCCACAGGCTTGGTCAGCGTGTTCTGGCGCTGTATGGCAAGCTCCAGAAAATGGGCGGAAGGAAGCGCGGGGGGGTTGGTCCAACTGACGGGAAATAACATGATAATTACCTGTAAACTGCAAGCGCGTAGCGCCACGGCGATGGCAAACAATGTAAAAGCCGATGCCGAGGCGATAGTTAGGGCGATAGGCGCTGGATGATACTCTGAGTAGTCCAGATCCGGTAGAGTTCAAGGCCCGCCAGCTTGCCGGCTACCACTTACTTTTCCACCCTGAGGACTGAAACCAACATGCACACCCTTGTTATTGGTGGCATTCGCTCCGGTAAAACCGCATTGGCGGAACGCCTTGCCCGCAACACCGACGGCGAGGTGGTGTACCTCGCCACCGCAACCGCCGGCGACGATGAAATGCGCAGGCGTATTGACCGCCATCAGCGCCAAAGGCCTGCTAACTGGGGCTTAAGTGAAGAGCCCTTGGCCCTGGCCTCAGTGCTTGCCCTCCATGCCCGCGCAGGCCAAAAAGCGCCGTGCATTCTGGTGGATTGCATGAGCCTGTGGGTGAGTAATCTGCTGCACGCCGGCGAGACCGTTTTTGCGTGGGAGCGGGAAGAGTTTTTAACACAGCTGGTCCAGTACCCGGGTAAGCTGATTATTGTCAGCAACGAAGTGGGGCTGGGCATTATTGGCATGGACCCACTCACCCGACGCTTTGGCGACGAACTGGGCTGGTTGAATCAGGCCTTGGCCGAACACTGCGACACGGTGATGATGAGCGTCGCCGGTTTGCCGATGACCTTAAAATCGTAATGGCTCCTGTTTTCACTCCCTTTCTTGCGCCTTTTTTGGTTTGCCTGCTTGGCCTCATCCTTGATCAATTGTTGGGTGAACCCCGCCGACTGCACCCACTGGCAGGCTTTGGTAATCTGGCCAGCGTTTTGGAACGTCTGCTTAACAGCGCGCCACGAAATGCCTGGCGTAGCCTTATTCTGGGTGCTTTAGCCCTGTGTGCGCTTGTGCTGCCTCTGCTGTTTTTGGCGATCTGGTTGTCTGCTGTGCTCACGGGCTTTTGGTTGCTGCTGGCCCAGGCTGCTGCATTGTACTTCGCGCTTTCCCTCCGGGGCTTGGCAGAGCATGGTCTGGCCGTGGCCCAGCCGCTGCAAAGAGGCGAACTGGATGCGGCAAGGGGACAGGTCAGCCGCATTGTCAGCCGCCAGGCCAGCGCGCTGGATGAGCAAGGCGTGGCGGCCGCGGCCACCGAATCCATGCTGGAAAATGGCGCCGATGCTGTGTTTGCCAGCCTGTTCTGGTTTTTGGTGGGCGGTATACCTGGCGTTATTGTGCATCGTGCTGTGAATACGTTGGACGCCATGTGGGGTTATCGCAACCCGCAGTTTCTATACTTTGGCCGTGCCGCTGCCCGGCTGGACGACGTAATGGGCTGGGTGCCTGCGCGGCTTACGGCATTAACCTACACGCTGTTAGGCAATCGCAAGCTGGCCTGGTACTGCTGGCGCCGGCAGGCGCCCCAATGGGACAGCCCCAATGCTGGCCCGGTGATGGCGGCCGGCGCGGGTGCTTTAAATGTGCAACTCGGTGGCCCGTCGCCCTATGCGCAAGGTGTAAAACAGCGCCCGTATCTTGGCGGCACCAGCCCGGCCAGTGCCAACAGTATCCAGGCGGCTATTGCACTGGTACGCCACGGCACCTGGCTTTGGTTGGCTGTTATATTCGCCATAACCGGCCTTGTTGTCGCGGTGGCGGGGTCGTGATGCTACAGCACGGCGGGCGGCTGAATAACGCGGTAAAGCGCTGGGGCATTCCGCGCGAACAGTGGCTGGATTTATCGACCGGCATCAACCCGTTGGGGTGGCCGGTGCCGGAGTTGCCGGCAGATGTGTGGCAGCGCCTGCCAGAAGACGACGACGGCCTGGAAGAGATTATTCGTCATTGGTCAGGCGCACCCTTGGCTGCTGGTTGTGTGCCGGTTGCCGGCAGCCAAGCGGCCATTATGGCACTGCCCAAATTACGCAAACCCTGCCGTGTAGGTGTTCCGGTACCCGGCTATCAAGAACATGGGCACCACTGGCGTTCTGCTGGTCACAAAATGGTTCCAATAGGACGTGAACAGGTCAAGGGCGGCGCCTCGGGTTGTGACGATCGCTGGCTGGATCAGCTTGACGTGCTGGTGTGGATCAACCCTAACAACCCCACGGGTGCCGTCATTTCTCCCTCTACGCTGTTGCGCTGGCATAAGCGTTTGCAAAAACGCGGTGGCTGGCTGGTGGTGGACGAAGCGTTTATGGACCCCACGCCCGCTTTTAGCCTGGCCTGCCAGAGCGGCCGGCCGGGCTTGGTTGTTCTGCGCTCGCTGGGGAAGTTCTTTGGTTTGGCCGGGATACGCGCCGGCTTCGTGCTTGCCGATAAGAATCTTGTGGACAGGCTGACGGAAAAGCTGGGGCCATGGGCGGTGAATGGTCCTGCGCGCTATGTGATGGCAAAGGCGCTGTTGGATTTAAACTGGCAGCAAAATACCTGTGTCCGCTTGCAGAGTAGCGCTCAAAGGCTAAGAGAAATAGTGCATTCAGCCGGACTGAACCCGATGGGCGGAAGCGCTTTGTTCCATACTGTTCGCACCGATGCCCCAACCGCACTGGCGGACTGCCTCGCCGCGCAAGGCGTGCTGGTAAGAGTATTCGAACAGCCCGGTATGGTGCGCTTCGGCTTGGCGTCAGACGAGAGTCAATGGCGCCGTCTGGAAAAGGCGTTGGCGAGCGCCTCCCGTGATTAATCATTGACCAGAGATTAACGCGTTGTTAGCCTTGCCGTCGTTTTCAGGTGTTGTTTTGGCGTTATCATCATCGCCACAACAGTGAAACGGGAAGCCGGTTAAAGTCCGGCACTGCCCCCGCAACGGTAAGTGAGTGAACGGCTAAGAAAGGTGCCACTGTGCAAACGCATGGGAAGGCTTGCGCCGTTCAGCAATACAGCTCACAAG